>Ga0172373_10004336_pt1 | contig 20112 bp, 21 predicted proteins | sample Lak10m_2_FD_114546 | JGI IMG/M metagenome (GOLD analysis project Ga0172373, IMG submission 114546) | Freshwater microbial communities from Kabuno Bay, South-Kivu, Congo - kab_092012_10m | ecosystem: Environmental > Aquatic > Freshwater > Lake | place: Democratic Republic of the Congo...
AATCGCAGGGTCGAGTTGACCGCGCGGATTTTGTTTCGCCAAACCGAGATTGACAGGCGACATGAAAAAATGCGTGTGCTTGCTGCGCGAGAGGTAGGGGATGATGAACATCACCCAGCCGAGACTGATCCACCACGCAACATGCACGCCCGTTTCAGACGCGCCAAAAATGCTATTGAGAAAACTTGCGATGGGCATGAACGGGTCAGCGCCTTCGGTGAGGCGGAAGGCTTGACTCATCAAGCGCGCACCAACATGCATGATGACGAACACACCGACGGTGAGGGAATCACGCGCCTGCCCACCTGCCTTGACTTTCGGATTCAGCAGCACATTATCGCGAAAGGTGAGCGCCTTATCTTTGACGATGAAGCGGCGAACAAGAAATACCGTGATGGCAATTAACAAAAATCCGCTCATCACATCCGCGATGAGATTGAAGGCGTTGACGAGTCCCGTCGGTACGTTAGGCAAATGTTTGCCGCCATAGACCAGATCAAAACCAGGGACGAGTCCTTCGAGCACATCCACAAGGTTGACGACGGCATAGGTGATGAGACCGAAGAACAAGCCCATATGAATCGCGCTGAGAACTTTACGCGCTTTGAAGATGGTCTGCTGGAGCAGAACCGCGATCGCGGCTTTGACCAGACTGCCAGGCACATCCTTCAACTCAGGCGCAGGGCGTCCCTTGCGGATCGAGTCGATGATGACCTTGAATCCGTGAAACGTAAACCCCGCCGCCGTGATCGCCAGCAGGATGAAGATAATTTTTTCAACCGTATTGAGCAACGTACCCTCCCGAAAACGATACTCGATATTCGATATTGGTTATTGGTTATTCGAAAACCAAATATCGAATATCGAGTATCGAAGATTTACAACAACTCAAGCATTGCCTCAGCAACTTCAAACAGATCAGCAGTCGCACCGTAATGCGCCACGTTGAAGATCGGCGCCTTCTTATCGGTGTTGATGGCGATAATTAATTCAGCCGATTTCATACCTTCAAGATGTTCAGGCGCGCCAGAGATACCGAGCATGAAATACAACTTCGGCTTGACCTTCAGACCAGACTTGCCCACTTGACGAGTGCGCGGCAACCAGCCTGCGTCCACCACGGGGCGGGAAGCGGAGACTGTTGCACCGAGCGCCTTCGCAAGTTCTTCGGCGAGTTCCACATTTTCCTTGCCGCCAATACCGCGCCCGATCGAAACCAACTTTGCCTGCGCGGTAATGTCCACATCGCCGCCAGCAGGTTTGATCGCTTCGGTGAATTTCACTTTCAACGAACCCAAATCAACAGGTGACGCAATCGTCGTTGCAGCCGTCGAGCCTTGCCCCGCTTCTACAGGGAACGAACCCGCCAAGCACGCCACAATTGCCATATCGCCTTCAGGAGCAACTTCAGCCATCAACTTGCCGCCGTATGCCTGGCTGCTCACCATCAGTGCGCCGCCTTCCATGCGCACATCCTTCGCATACGCCACGCACGGAGCGCCCATCCGCGCCGAAAGCCACGCGGCAACATCCATGCCTGTCACTGTCCAACCAAACATCACCACCTTCGGCGACTTTTCCTTGACCAACGCTTCAATGATTTTCCCATACGCTTCGGGATTGAAATTTGACCACACCGCCTCATCCACATGGATCGTGGAATCAGACGCGAAGACATTGGATGAAACCCCGCCTCCGACGACGACCGCAACTGCCTGCCCACCCAAAGCGGACGCCAACTCTTTGGCTTTTCCTACCATTTCAAACGACACATCGGAAAATTTGCCATCCATGTGTTCGGTGATTACGAGAATGTCATTGCTCATGTTTATCTCCTGTTATCGTCATTGCGAGGAGGGTGCTCGTTCCCGACGAAGCAATCTCCTAACCGTAGTAGGGATTGCTTCGCCGCAAAGAACAAGAGCGCGGCTCGCAATGACGGAATTACGCCAATCCCTTGCTCTTCAACAACTCAACGATCTTCTTCGCCACTTCCTTCGACGAACCTTCGATCATCTCGGCATGACCTGTCACCACGGGCGGAGCCATCTTCTTGAACGTGAGCCCCGAAGACGCGTCACCCGACGGAGCGACCTTCTCCACTGTGGCAGATTGTGCCATCTGGCGGACTTTGCTCACAGGCGCATAGCGCGGCGGCTTCGGCGCAGATTGCACGCCCGCCACGAACGGCATAGATACGGAATACTTCGCGCCAGCCCCGCCCGCAAATTCCTTGTTGACCGTGGCAGAGTCGCCGCTGGCTTCGACCGAACTTACGCCGCCGATGTAGGGCATATCCAAATACGCCGCGATCATCGGACCGATCTGTCCATCAAGGTCATTCGACGCCTGCACGCCCGCGAAAATCATATTCGCACCCATGCCCTTGATCGCTTCTGACAGCCACTTGGCTTGCATGTGCGAATCCGCGGCGGGGTCGTCAGCGGTGATCTTGACCACTTTGTCGGCACCCTTTGCCAGCGCGAGATGAAGCGCGTTGTCCAACTCCCCGATCAAGTCCACGCCGATCACGGTCACCGTCCCACCGACGGCTTCCTTGATCAAAACGGCTTGCTCGATGGAATGCTCGTCCCATTCATTGAGGACAAAATCCACCGAGTCGAAATCCACATTGTTGCCTTTGACGGGCAGGTCATCGGCAATGCTGGGGATGTGTTTGATGGCTACAACTATGTTCATGAAGGCTCCTATTTCGAGTTGGAGATTGGTAATTGGTAACTGGTAATTACCAATCTCTATTTACTAATTACCAATTACTGTTCACCCCTCATCGACCTATCCAATAACTCCAAAATATCCAACACATCCACATGCTCATTGCCCGTGGACTTGACCGCGTCGGTGAAGCGCGAGACTTCGAAGGGGCAAGCCACTGCCAGCACGTTCGCGCCCGTGGACGCGGCTTCCATGGCTCGTTTTTCGGAGAGGCGCATGGTGGTGTGCTTGGCGGTGAAGGAGTCCATCCACATACCGCCGCCGCCACCACCGCAGCAGTAACCGTTCTCACGGTTGCGCTGCATTTCAACCAACTCCACACCAGGGATGGCTTCGAGCAGTTTGCGCGGGGCTTCGTATTCGCCGTTGTGACGTCCGAGATAGCAGGGATCGTGATAGGTGATCTTCTTTTCTACAGAATGCTTGAGCAGCGGCTTGAGTTGGTCAAGGTAACGCGCAAGGAAGGTGGTGTAGTGAACGACGGGGTGTTCAAAGCCGTACTTCGGGTACACGTTCTTGAACGCGTTCAATTCATGTGGACCTGTGACAACGAGTTCATCCCATTCATATTTATTGAAGGTCTCGATGTTTTGCTCGGTCATCATCTCGAACAGACCCTTTTCACCAGCCAGACGCTGGGAGTCGGCGTCGTCTTTTTCTTCCTTGCCGAGAATGGCAAAATCAATACCGAGCGCGTTGAAGATCCGCGCCGCCGCCGCCGCCGCGTCAATGCCGCGTGGATGATACGAAGGATACGAGCCGACATACCAAAGCACGCTCACTTTTCGACCTAAGTCTTTGATGGTCGGCACAGGCACGCCCGCGGACTGGATCCACGCGTCGCGTTTACGCTGAGGCTGACCGAGCGGGTTGCCGCTCTTGGCGGTGTTCTCGAATGCCTGTTGTAATTCGGCGGGCACAAATTTGCCATCCAAGATTGCCTGCTCGCGTGCGGCGGGCATGATCTTGACCATGTTCACTTCTTTGGGGCACACGCGCAGACAGTTGGCACAGGTGGTGCAAAGCCACAACTCGGGTGCTTCGGTCAAATCCATGCCTGTTTGGGCGTAGCGATACAATTTGCGCGGACCGTAATTCCCGACCACGTCTACGGGGCAGACGGCGACGCACTTGGCGCACTGGTAACAATTCGCAAATGATTCCGCGTTGGGGATGTCCGCGATCTTTTCGATCAGTTCGGGCGTGTATTCGGTGATCACCCGCTGTTCGAACATGCGATTCCAGTGACCCGAAACATCCACGCCATCTACAATAGCGTGTTCTTTTTCGACTGCTTTTGCTTTTTCAAACTTAGGTGCCATAAAGGATGGTCTCCTGTTTTATACGTATTCCGTCATTGCGAGGAGGGCGTTAGCCCGACGAAGCAATCTCAAGATTGAGTTGGAGATTGCTTCGCCCCTATCGGGGCTCGCAATGACGAATTAACTTCCGCTCTTCTTCAATCCTAACAACCGTCTCGCCATATTTGGCAGGGTGGGCAACAACCCGTTGAACTCTCGGCTCAATCGCCAACTGGTTGTACCGTACAGATACACGCTGTAAGCACATGCCAGGAACGCACTATTTGCAAACGGTACTCGTTTCTCGTTACTCATTAACTCGTCAACAAACAAGCCAGTCCCTTCGCCGAACTTGACGCTCATTGCCGTCACCGCGCCGACTCGGGCATATCCGTCCGCAAGATTTTCGGCGTTGAGGTTGTGCGTGCTGCCCGCAAGCAATGGCAGAATGCCCGTGCCGACGGTCGGGTCCCACAGCCAGCGAGTCCACAGCCAGTGTTGGGAGGGGAAGGTGTTGTGTAAAAGTCCAGTAGCGAGTTCGAGAGCGAGACGCGTATCGAGCGCGTTCAACTTTTCAACGAAGGTTGCAACTCGCACAGAAGCGGGCGCTTCGCCTTTCAGCAATTGCTCGAAGAGCGAATAATCACCTTGCGAAAAGTAGTTGGTGATGGTTCGCGCGTTCGCTTTGGTGTGCGCGACAGCGGAAGCGATGTCAGCGAAGGAAGATGACAGAGAAACTGAATCAGTTTTCAGATTAAGAAAGAGGCGGGCGTGACGTTCCGCCAATTCGTCTGCTATCGCGATCACATCCTCAGGCGCGACTTGTCCCAACGCTTCCTGCAAATTGGTTTGCAGTTCGGGGTCGTCGGGTCCCGTCTTTTGCTTAATGATGTGACTCTGTCGCTGTGGAAGCATAGGTATCTGTAGGGCGAGATATTATCTCGCCTTACGCCAAAACCTTGCGAGTCAACGCAACGGCGCGTGCTGCGGCGAGACCTGCTTCAGAGATCGAGTCGTCGAGGTCCGATGGACCCGCTGCCGCGCCCGCAACAAAAATGCCAGGCACAGAAGTTGCAACGGTATCGAGACCGCCCGCGCCGCCCGCTTCGATGAAGCCATACTTGTTTTGCTGAACGCCCATCAGTTGCGCGATGGCGCGTGTGCCCGCACTCGGCTCCATGCCGACCGACAACACGACCATATCCATCGTCACTTCCATCGGGCGGCTCATCGTTGTGTCTTCGCCGCGAATCAAAAGTTGGTCGCCCTTCTTGAGCACTTCGCTAATCACGCCCTTCACATAATTTACTTTATATTTTTCCTGCGCGGGCCAGTAGATTTCATTTTCCCAATAGCCATACATGCGCATGTCAATATAAAAAATCATCACTTTGCTGTCGGGCAATTGCTGGCGCAATTCAATCGCCTGTTTGCTCGCAATGCCGCAGCAAACCTTCGAGCAATATTCGTTTCCAATTTGACGGTCGCGCGAACCGACGCATTGAATGAACGCGATCTTCTTCGGCGCTTCGCCATTCGACGGGCGCACGACGTTGTGTTCCTTCAACATCTTCTCAAGGTCGGTGAGCGTGATGACATCGGGGAACGAGTAGTAGTTGTAGTATTGCGTGGCGCGACCTGGGTCAAAATGCTGGAAGCCCGTGGCGATGATGACCGCGCCCACGTTGAGGGATTCGGCTTTGCCGCCCGCTTCAATCTCGACGTTGAAGTTGCCAGCGCTCCCAGACATTCCCTTCACTTCGGCTTGATACTTCACTTGCACATTGGCGTTGCTTGTGACGGCATTGCTAAGTTCCGCCATCGCTTCGGACGCGTCGCGCCAGTGATGGGTGAGTTTGGCGTAACTCTCACGGTCAGGCGTGCCACCGAGACGTTCGCGCTTTTCAATGAGAATGACTTCCCCGCCGAGTTCAGCCGCAGACCGAGCCGCTTCCAATCCCGCAGGTCCGCCGCCGATGACTAACACTTTGTTAGATGCCATGGATGTTCCTCCGAAGTTTTTCTTTTCTTCTTATGCCGCTGTTGCGATCATGTAGCGGTAATTATTTTCAAGACGATATCCGCCAGCCGCGGTCTTGAAAGGTTCAAGGGTTTTCAAGATCACATCGCGGACGGTCGCTTCATTCGTGTGCTGAATGGCGCGGATGGCTGTACCTGATGAAAGCAAGCCGCGAAGCGCAGTTTTTTCATCAGGGTATTCCCACGGGCAGTCCACTTTCTTGACTTCGCCAGGAATTAATCCAGCAGTTTGTGCCAGGGCTTTCAACGCGCCATCCGCAGAGAGAGCATATGGACCTGGAACGCCAGCGGGCGGCGGTGGCAACAGCGAACCCATTGCCGCAATGTACGCCGCGGATTCGTTTTCTTCTCTTCTGCCAAACACCGCAAAGACGACCTTGCCGCTTTTTGAAACTCTGCTCGCTTCGCGCAGCGCATTAACAGGGTTCGCCGCGAATTGAAATGAACTGAAACCCGTCACCAGATCGAACGCCTTATCTTCATAAGGCAGTTCTTCCATTTCACCTGTGCGGAAATCTCCATCGCTGACGCGTTCGCGGGCGATCTCCAAAAGCGCTTCCGCCGCGTCCAATCCGCTGACCTTCACTCCGCGCTTGGCAGCCATCTCACAGAAAATGCCTGAGCCGCAACCAACATCCAAAACCGATGTGTTTGCGCCAAGGGCAGTCTCTTCCAGCACGGCTTTGAAGAGCGGGTTTGCAACCCCTTCCTGCGCCTCCGCCCAATCTCTGGCGCGTGCGCCCCACAAATTTCCTTGAACAGCCGCTGTTCCCATACTTAACCGTACACCACGGGCTTGTCTGCGTCTTCCCACGTAATTCCAGACTTCTGCCCAGCGCGGATCAGTTCAAGGTCGTTCTGGAATTCGTCCCAGTATTTTTGCCAGTTGATTCCGAGTTTATCCAAGAACGGGCGCCAATCGGTGGAATGCCAGTGGAACTGCACCACGCGGAAGGGATGGGCTCCCATCGCCAATGCCGCAACCTGCGCGTCAGACAGAACGGGGATGCCGACGTTGCGGTCATGCGCCTTGGCTGAGAACTGACTCTTGTCGAGCGTGGTCACGCAGCCTGTGTCGTGGGTCACGGTCAGGTCAGGGTTGACTTCGTTCTTCATCACTTCGATCTTGCGCAAGGTCGAGAAGGAACGGGTGAAGTCGCGTTGAACGAGCACATGACGGAAGCCGAAGCCGCAGCAATCGAACCAAGTCGAGTAATCGGCAACGTCAATGCCGAGCGCTTCAAGCGTGCCTGTCACAGTAGCAGTGCGTTGACCGCCGTAGATGTCTGGGTCATAGATCGCGTCTTCGGCGACGATCTTGTAGTAATGGCAGGCGGGGTGAACTGTGGCGCGGATCATGCTCATGTCCACGGTTTGTTTCTCTGCAAACTTACCCCGCATAACATGCACCCACTCGCTGTAGTGGACGAGTTCTTCAGGGATGACGAGCGGTTTGCCGAGTTTATCCAAAATGCGGCGGACTTCATCGCGCAGTCCCTTGTGGTGGACGAGTTGCTCGCGGATCTCTTTGTAATGTCCGTATGATGTTCCGCAGTGGATCATCGGGAAGTAGCCCGTCTCATGCGCGGCAGCGAAGTTGCGCACCATCACCGCAGCTTGCGCGGCGGCGTTGGATGTCGCGGAGGCGTAATAGTTCCAGCCCGTGCAAGAGGTTTGATCGGTCGGGTCGATGTAATCCAGATTGAATTGGCGGTGCAGCCAAAAGATGGACGAAGTGTAGCCAGGGATATGTCCGCACTGACCGCAGGATTTGTGGTGCCAGGTGTGGTCAATGGGAATCTTTTTGGTGCGCCCGAACTTGGTCTTCACTTCCACGTGGTTTTCAGGCACACGCTGAACAACGATCTCGCCCTTGGCTTCCAATTCAAACAAGGCTTCGCGAATGTCGTGCGTCGGCGCCACTTCGGGGTCGCGCGTCACTGCATGAGATTTACGTTCAAGGATTTCTTCAACAGTAGTTGTCATGGTTTCTCCAGTTTCAGGTTTAAGGTTACAGGTTGAAAGTTATTAATCCAACATAAAACTTTCAACCTTCAACTTGCAACTTTCAACCCTAGCCTTCCTCTAATTCTTCCTGCATCACATCTGCCAATAAATCGTGCAAGCCTTCGTCAATTTCCTTGATGATCTCCATGTTGCCCGTCTCGAACCAGATGGTGTAGAGTTCGAGCAGGGTCTTGCGATTTGTCTTCCACGCCGCGTCAGTCACGCCGCGCAGAGTATCCACGGGGATGGCTTTTCTCCACACGGGCATGTTCGCGGAGAAGTTCTGCACCCACGGACCCCAATCAGGGAAGAAGTCTGGCTGGAGCATATCGGGCGATACCTGGTTGCCCTTGAGCATAACCTTGTAGATCACGCGGCTGTAGCCTTGCAGAACGTCTTTGGTTTCCTGCAAACCGTTCTTGACCGCCACTTCGCGCAGTAAAGTTACAAGTCCGCCAGGATTGTTCTGGCGCGGACAGCGCACACATGAGAAGCATTGCGCACAATTCCAAATGTCTTCTGAGATGATGTCGTACACGCGTTCCACGTCCTCACGTGCCATCGCCTGAGCGATCACACGGGGAGAGTAGTCATAGAAGCGTGCCGAAGGGCAGGTCGAAACACAAATGCCGCACTCGTAACATCCATACAGGAAGTCTTCGTAGCGCGGATCATTTTTCACTTCGAGAAAGAGTTTCTCCTTCTCTTCGTATGAAACTTCGGGGTGGCGATCCTGTGCTTTGCCATGATTCCAATTTTCTAACGTAGTCGGCATGGTGCCTCCTAAAAGAAGTAATTGGTAACTGGTAATTGAAGATTTTGAAATGCAGGCATCCAATTACTAATTACCAATCTCCAATTACTAGAATCCGATTACCGCATCCGCATCGCACGCCATATCGTTGAAGGCTGCGCCGCCGATCATTTCCACGCCTTCGATCATGTCGTCCATGGTGTAGCCGTGCAGATCAAGCGAAGGCTGGCAGACGAGGAAACGGACGCCGATCTCCAGCGCCTGTTCGATGAAAAACTTCAATTCCTTGCCGCCGCCACCCTTGCGCGGAATGATGATCGTATCGCCGTTGCCTTTCGCCACGCACTGCGGACCATTCATGGTGAAGTAAATGCAGACTTCATTATCCATCGCCGCGCCAGCAGTCGCCAAAAAGAAAGGCGTTGCCGTTCGTTCAGGATCCTTTTCCCCGTGAGTCTGAACGTACAAAATTTTCTTAGTATCCGGATCATTCGTCTTCCAAACGCTCATACTGCCCTCTCCTCTTTATCTGAAATTAGAAACTAGCCATTGCTTCATCAACGGTTGCAAAAGAGCCGATCTTTTGATCTAACCCCACTGTATACATGACCGACATGATCTCTTTGGGAACGGAAGCGAGTTTGACAATACCACCTGCCTTCTGCGCCGCTTGCGAAGCTTTGGTCACGGCACGCAGTCCAGCGGAGGACATATACTCCACTCCTTTGAGGTTGATCACCAAATTTGAATTAATTCCAATGGCTCTGATCAACTCTGCATCAAACGCAGGAGCCGTTTCAGAATCAATACGTCCGCTTGCCGTAACAATAAACGCATTCTCTTTTTCGTCATTTAGAATAGCTTTTACGTCACTTTGAATGGAAAGTTTATCCACTCTTCGCTCCTTATTTAATGATTCAACAAACAATGGGCAAGCCCCATCCCCTCACTTACCCATTGTATTTTCCAGATACTTGAAAAGAAAACCGCGGAATTTTTTAAATGAAGAGCTGCACATCTGCATCGGCAGCATATTCTAGGAACATTGCCGCACCCGCCACTTCTGCCTGCGGAATAAATTCCTCTTTCTTGAAGCCAAAGACATCCATTGTCATCTGACAGCCGATCATTTTTACGTCGAGATCAAGGCACATTTCGCGCAGTTCCTCAACGGAGGCAACACCCTTGTTCTTGAAGGTTTGTTTCATTAAACTGGTTGCCATTGCCTCAAATCCCGGCACGTTTGCCATTAGCAAATTAGGCATGGGCCATGCAATATTTTGAAACCCTTCAGGACCAAAAGGCATTTTCATTGGCATGGCTGGGTTGCCAAGAGGAGAGACTTGCATGTGCAAGTCAGTCTTCAACAGGGGCAACCCATAAAAAGTAAAGAAAATACCAACCTCCCAGCCCATTGCGCCAGCAGCGCTGGCGAGGATGAACGGGGGATAAGCCCAGTCGAGAGTCCCTTTACTGGCGATCAGAGCAAGTCTTTTCGGGGCGTTCGGGTCAGATTTTGACATATGAACCTCTTGTTATTAAGGTAAGTTATAAAAGTGGATATTACTTCTTCTTCAAATAGAAGATAAATTTGCCGTCTTCAGCAGCTGAACGAAGTAACTCGTTACCGGTCTGCCGGCTCCATGCCTCCATGTCTGGCGGTGCGCCAGGATCGGTAGCAACCATTTTTAAAATTTGTCCCGATTGAAGTTCCTTCATGGCCTTGGATGTTTTCACAACAGGCACAGGACAAAGCATTCCAGAGCAATCCAATACTTGATCTTCCTTAATAACGTCTGTCATTACTGCCTCCTTTGAACTGCGATATGATACCGATTTGATGCGCGCTTGACCATCCCACACACAGGGGGACTTGCCCTCCCCCGCGCGGGGGATACGGGCATATTATTCAACTATAATCATTCTACAACTTTCAAATTCAGATGCAACAGCAGGTTTTGCGTATGTTAAAAAACATTCGATCTGTTTTTCACACAAACCGTATCTTCCTTTTCCTGGTTATTTTTCGCTGGGCTTCATTGTTTCCCGTTTTAATGACTTTGAATCAGAATTCAGCCCAACCTGTTTTGTCGTCACTCACCGTTTTGATCGTTACCGTTACTGTCAACACCATTGTTTCTACATTCAACAAAAGCCTTAATCAACTGGTGATTGACCGTCCCTATGCAATGGGCATTGACCTGCTCTTCTCGGCATTCATCCTTGCAGTCAGCGGCGGCACGCACAGCCCTTATTATCTTTATGCTCTCAGTCCATTGTTGGCTGGAGCATTTTTCTTTCAGACACGCGGAGCCTTGTTAGCCTCCCTTATATTTACGCCGTTATATTTACTTAGCAATTATTTTCACCCCATTCAAACCTCAAGCAATATTGCATTAATGACTCAGCTTGCGGGGATCTGGTTGTTCCCAATCCTCTTTGCGTACCCATCCACATTACTCAAGGATATTAATCGGGCACGCGAAGATCTGTCCAATGCGCGTGATGAACTTTCTCAAAAGCATGAACATCTTTCAACCGCGCACCGTCAACTGGAGATCATCCACGACCTCACTGTGCTGCTGCAAGCCGCGCCCGATCTCATCTCCGTGCAGGAGCGTGTGCTGGGTGCAGTCACAACTGATCTCGGTTTCTCAAAAGCAGTGGTCGCGTTGGTTGATCCGTCACGCGAGGAACTCGGCGGCTGGCTGGTGTACCCTGCCGAAGAATCGTTTCCCAAAACACAGGCGCTTCCATTGAAATCCGAAAACGGACAAATATTCAAAGCACTGCTCAACCGTACTGTTTTCAAAACAACCGGTGAAACTCTTGTAAAAAATACCGAGCTCAATCACTGGCTCAATCAAAATAAGTGGTTCGTGCTTCCGCTTTATTTGCGGGAACACCCCGTCGGAATTTTACTCGTCGATGAATCTGGACTCACCAACGAGCGTGAGAGTACCCTGATGACAGTTGCGAATCAAGCCGCGCTGGCACTTGGTACCACCATCCTGTGCATTGACCGTGCCCGAAGCCTCGCCGTCGAAACCGAGCGCAACCGCATTGCGCGTGACATCCACGACACAGTGGCTCAATCGCTCTTCGGCATAGTCTACTCGTTGGATGCCTGCATCACCATGCTCCCCCATCAAGCCGCGGATGTGAAAACTGAGCTCATGGAATTACGCTCCCTCGCCAACAGCGCACATGAAGAAGTGCGCCGCTCCATCTTTGACTTGTGGCCGTCTGCATTGACCATCGAACTATTCATGGCAGATTTGACGAACTACATCAACAGTTGCTGCCGTCCACGTTCGTTTAATATTATCTTCAACAATAGCGGCGATTTCAATTCGCTGTCATCCGGGTTACGAAGAACCGTCTATCGCATGGCACAGGAAGCATTGGCAAATTCAGCCCGTCACTCAGGCGAGAATCTGGCGCGGCTCTCCTTGAATGTCACTGAAGATCAGGTGCTCTTGAATATTTCAGACGAAGGCAGAGGATTTGACCCAGTCATCGCGCTGTCACGCAGTGTCAACCGTGAACATTTTGGCTTGCATGGTATGCAGGAACGCGCGCGCGCTTTGGGTGGCGATTGCGAGATCACCAGCCAGCCCGGGTCTGGCGCGCGCATTACCATCCACTTGCCAATTATTGGACATCACCATGTCTGAGCCCATCCGTATCCTCATCGTTGACGACCATGTCGTAGTCCGCAAAGGGTTGGCAATGGTCCTTCGTCTGGAACCAGATATCGAGGTAGTTGGCGAAGCGGAAAATGGACGTGTCGGCTTGGAAGCGGCAAGGTCCCTGCTCCCAGAAATTGTCCTGGTCGATCTCATCATGCCTGAAAGGACGGGCAGGAAATGGCGCTCGCGCTGCGAAAGTCAAATCCAAGAATAAAAATAATGATGTTGACCGGAACCGCTGTGGATGATCGCGTTTTTGATCTGGTGGCTGCGGGCATTGAAGGCTATGTGCTTAAGCATATTGAACCTGCTGAATTGGTGCGTGCCATTCATGCAGTGGTGCATGGTGAGGCCTATCTTCACCCTGATGTGATGAAAAAAATAGTCGGCAAAATGCAGCCGCAGCATACACCGTCAATCTCGTTGACGCCGCGCGAACATGAAGTGCTCGAATGGATGGCAACGCCGAACACCTATCGCCAGATCGCCGCGCAGTTAAGCGTAAGCGAAGAAACCATCCGAAGCCATGCGAAGAACATTCTTGAAAAGATGAAACAACCCAACCGCGCGCAAGCCGTACTTGCTGCAATGCGTTTGGGGTTGATTGAGATCCTGAGGAGTTGATACTTCCAAGAAAGCCAAATTAGCAAAGTTAATTGTTCAGTGTCATAAGATGGGAAACTCAAAGAGCGAAATATGCAAAGGCGCAGCCTTTTTGACCGGTTTTGGTTTATACAGCAGCAATATGAGTTATGAAATCGCGGGTCCATAAAAAAATGGAACTCACGCTGCGTAACTTTTTTTCACCCCTGTTTTTACGCGAAAATTGGCAAAAAGCAACAAAAAAACCGCCTTTTGTAGGGCGGTTCTTTCGTATAGCCTTGGCGGTCCCGACGGGGAAAGAACCCGTGAAGTGTAACTATTTACCTACTGATTATGAGTTGATTTTGAGTCTTATAAGGTGTTTTTCCTGTAAAGACTTGCTCATTCTATGCGGGGTTACTGAGGCTGTCAAGTAATTGATAAGGGATTTCGTTAAAGTCGAGACAAATGTCCACTCATGTCACAAGAGACTGCTTACTTCCTCTTTTTCAACCATTTAATTTTAGCAAGTTTGGTAACTTCTTCAAACTCTGGATCCCCAGTCATAATCGTTCCGTTAATATTTTGAGCAGCAACCACGACAAAAGCATCTGCGTATGAAATAGGATGATTGGCTTTGATATGGGTAGCGGCAAGTACGGTTTGATTATCTGCTGGCAGAATTTCAATAGGGAGGCTTTGAATAAGAGTTAGCGCTTCATTCAGACCCAAACTGCCCGTGACTAGCAAAAACTAGCCCAAACGCAGAAAGTATTAACTAACCTAAGTTGCTACCTACCAAAGGAAGTTGATGCTGCAAGCGAGCACAAAAAGAGCCACTTTGATTTCAAAACCTTTGGCAGTGACAGCATGGATTGATTTTGGTAATAAGTGTTCGATCAAGCTTCCAGTGGTTTCAACGATTTTGCGAATGGATGCCTGGAAGTAAGTCATAAATGCAGGTACGGGACGAAGCGAGTTCTTTTTTCGTAATGGTAAAAGTTGAACGCCAGCCTCGCGCATAACATCTTCAATCGTGTAATCGTTATAGGCTTTATCGCCGGTGATGAAGGAGTGTTCTGGAACATCAAAGTTGTACAATCCAAGCGCGCTGGTGTCGCTAAAGGCACCCGGTTCCAGAAAGAACTCAACGGGTTCGCCATACTCGGTCACCATAATGTGAATGCGAAGACCATAAAAATAACGTTTTTTACTGGCGATATAGCCTCGAAAGCTTTCTCCGTGATAGATTTTCGAACGTTTGATGCGGTAGTTATCGCACACAGCGATTGGGTAACTGTCGATCACGTAGACTGATTTTTCGTTCAGCTTCTTCCATGTCTCACCCAGACGGAGAAACAAAGTTAAAAACAATTCTGCTATCCGATGTAATCTGCGGTTGAAACGACTGGCACTCAACATCTTTGGCATATAGCCTTGTTCAAACAAATATCGACTTGACAACGAGAAATTGCCTTTGAAGTACAGCATGGCGATGATGGCTGTGGTCATCACTTCTGCATCACTCATTTGGCATTGACGATCTTCGTAGTGATGCAAGGATTTGAGCATGTCAGCACATAAACAAAACACTACTATAATTTGGGTATCCATGAGGTTCTCCTGTTGGTGGTCGGGATACCCCAACTGTACCGAACCTCATGGATTTTTGTCTATCCTCTTCTCAAGGTAGCAACTTGGGTTAATATATGCCACGCCGGACAGATCCGATTGCGGTTGTGAAATGAAAAGCGGAAATTTTAGTTAATTTTGGTATATCTGTTTTATCCGCATTGATAATTGTTACTTAATACGACTTATGATGTGTGTAGTCTATTGCGTTGCGTTTTCCCTAATGGTTTAACTGTCGGGGGTGGCGCTGTGGAGGGTGAGCCCGTGTTGCGGACGATAGAATTGCACTACAAATTGATGTCCGATGCACAGAGATGTAAAGGAGTTATTGAGTCGGTTTTAAGTGGAGGATAATGACTTGGAAAAGTCAAGTACTAGTTGGCGGCAAAATCTTGACGGTTTTGATGGATAAACATATACTGTGTAAGCGCTTACAGAAAGCGCTTACACAGTATATGTTAGACAAAAAACAATCCTCTCCTACCATTTCTGATGTTGCCGAGCGAGCAGGTGTATCTATTGCAACGGTGAGTCGTGTTATCAATGGAAAAACGCCTGTAGTGCCAGAAACTGCCGATCGTGTTCGGCTGGCTATTGCCGAGTTGAATTTTGTCCCGCGCCCTGCTGCCCGCACACTTGCCAGCCGCAAGACCAATACGATTGGGTTGGTCTTCTCCGAGATCCGAGGCGCTTTTTTCCCTCATTTGTTAAAAGGCATTGAGTCACAATTACATGAGGCGGGCTATGAATTGCTGGTCTATTCCACGCATAGCGACCGACCCATAAAACGTAAGCCCATTGGCGAACATAACACAGATGGGTTGTTGGTTTTTACGACAAGTTTGGATAAGGAAGAGATTGCCCGTTTGTATAAGATCAATTTTCCGATCGTCTTAATGCACGAGACTCCGCCTGCTGGAATGGATATTCCCGTGATCACGGTTGAAAACAAAGACGGCGCTGCCATGCTGGTCAATCATTTGATCGAGCATGGGCGGCGCCGTATCGTTTTTCTCCGCGGACCCGAAGGACACGAAGACTCACAGTGGCGCGAGCGCGGATATCGCGAAGCGCTGGCTGCACACAATATACCCTTTGATGGATCCTTGATCTCTTCTGGTGAGTTTGACCAGGAGTCAGCATATCACTCGATGAAGAAACTCATTCAGGATGGCGTTGAATTCGATGCAGTCTTTTCGGGTGATGATGATGCCTCCATTGGGGTGTATCGTGCCTTGAAGGAAGCCAAGCGCCTCATCCCTGACGATGTGGCTGTTGTCGGTTTCGATGACGTTGAATTTGCCGGATACATTTCCCCGCCGCTGACAACTGTTCGAGCGCCGATCGAAGAGGTAGGTCGTGAAGCTGTCAGCCAATTGTTAAGCCTCTTAAATGGCGGGCAGGCTGAAAGTCTGGTTTTGAAGCGGACGGAGCTTGTCATCCGTGAATCATGCGGATGTCCTCCTGTTTTCGAAGGAGGTGCGTTACCACAAGATCCCTACTGATTGATTGCCAAGAGTTGAAATTCAAACGTAAACCCTATTGGAGGAGCTATGAAAAATAAACTATTCAAGTTAATGGCGTTTTTGGTAATGGCATCTGTGCTGTTGGTTGCCTGTGGTGGCGGAGAAACAGCGGGCGGCGGCGATGCCCCAGCAGGTGAAAAAGCCAAGGTGGTGATCTTCGTAGGTTTTGGCACTGGCACCGACCCAGACCAGGTGGTTGCACAGGAAGCGCTTGCTCAACGCTTCAATGAATCGCACGATGATATTGAAATGGAATTCCTGATCGTTCCTGTTGAAGAAGCAACGGAACGTTACCTTGCCATGGTGGCAGGCAATAATGCGCCGCAGTTGGTGGGTCTGCATGGAATTTCCACGATCGCAAAGTTCCTCGATCAGTGGGAGGATGTAACGCCTTACATCGAAAAAGATGGCTATGATATGAGCGATTTCTACGGTCCTTCGACCACGCTCAATAAATACCCTGAACTGAACGCCGGTCTGCCGCTGGGTTTGTATCCTTCTTTCATTTTCTATAACAAGGATGCCTTCGATGCAGCCGGTTTGGCGTATCCCACGCACGATTATGCCGACACATCCTGGAACATCGAAGCCATGCGTGAGATGGCAATGAAAATGACACTCGATGCGAATGACTTGACTCCCAATGATGAAGGGTTTGATCCTGCTACCATCAAGCAATGGGGCTATGCCGATACCTGGACGGATGGACGCGGTCAGTTCACCATGTTTGGCGCACCGACCAAAGGACGCCCCACCAGCGATGATTACAAGACAGCACAATACAATTCTCCTGAATGGGTCTTTGGTGCAGAATGGCTGCATAACGGTATTCATGTCGATCACTTCATCCCAGATGCGGCTGGTCAGGGCGCCATTGACGCTGCCAGCGGCGACCCGTTTGGGGGTGGGCATGTTGCCATTTGGTACAGCCATACCTGGTATATGTCTGAAGGCTTGAATGAATTGCCCTTCAAATATGACATTGCTCCATTGTTCTATAACCAAAATGGCGAACGCATTTCCCGTATCCATGCCGACTTGTTCACCATGCCGAAGACTGCCAAGAACAAGGATGCTGCCTGGGAAGTGATGAAGTGGCTTGTGGCTCCCGAACAGATCGTGGACGTTTGCAAGATCTACGGTTGTTTACCGGCGCGTCAATCTTCGCAGGATGCATACCTGGCTTACATGCAGGAACGCTTCCCTGGTCTGGATTTTGATGTGATCTTCACTGCCATTGATTACCTCGATGACCCCAATCACGAATCCTGGGTGCCGGAATGGGGTAAGGTCAATGATGCGCTTAACAATGCCACGTCTACCATTTACACTGAAGCAGAGTTGGATGTTCCAGGCTTGATGAACACCACCAATGATGAGGTTCAGAAAATTTTGGACGAGTACTGGGCAACTCAATAAATAATGACGAAAAGAACATGCCGGGGAATGCAGAAGCATTTCTTGGCATGTTCACCTTTTAGGGTCAGCCTTTATTTCTGGAGGTTCCATGTTCAAACCCGGCAAAATTAGCCTTGCCCGTAGAGAAGAGTTGGCAGGATACGCATTCATCATTCCGTGGGTGATCGGTTTTTTGGTCTTTACGATCGGACCCATGCTCTCATCCCTTTATTTTTCGTTCACCGACTATAACATTGTCGATCCGCCGACTTGGGTTGGGCTGAAGAACTATGCTCGCATCTTTGCGGGCATTCCAGAATATTTTCAAACCGGTAACCCTGCTGTATTGGGCGACCCGATCTTTTGGAAGTCTTTGCAGGTAACGATCTATTTTGCATCACTGGCATTACCGCTTAATTTACTCTTTAGCTTTATTTTGGCTATTTTTCTTAACCAAAAAGTGCCAGGGGTGAATGTCTGGCGCACGATCTTCTTTTTGCCTTCCATTATTGCAGGTGTGGCAGTCACCTTGCTTTGGCTGCGGATCTTGAATCCGCGCATGGGAGTGTTGAATCCGTTCCTGCAAAATGTGTTGGGCATTGATAACCCGCCCGGCTGGCTGCAAGACCCTAATTGGGCAGTCCCTGCGCTGGTGTTGATGAGTCTGTGGGGAGTGGGCGGCTCGATGATCGTTTACTTGGCGGGTTTGCAAGGCATTCCCACGGATCTGTATGACGCCGCCAAAGTGGACGGTGCCAATGCCTGGCAGCGTTTTTGGAATGTGACCTTCCCCATGATGACGCCCGTCCTTTTTTACAACCTTGTACTGGGCATGATCGGCACCTTCCAATACTTTACGGAAGTTTATGTTGCCACCAGCGGCACGGGCGGACCGCAACGCTCCACTCTGTTCTACAATTTATACCTGTATCAAAACGCGTTCCGCTACTTTGACATGGGTTATGCCTCTACCATGGCATGGATATTGTTCATCATCGTCCTTGTATTGACCGCCTTGATCTTCCGTTCATCAGATGCCTGGGTGTATTACGAAGGTCAGTTACGAGGTAAATCATGAACCTGTTTCGTAGATTATTTGGCGGTATTAAAGCCAATGAATTGTTTTTCAAAGGTATCACTACGTTGATCCTTGCGGCGGGTTCGGTCATCATCATGATCCCGCTGGCGTTCATGATCTCCACCTCGTTGAAAGACCCGGCTCAACTTCGTTCTGATGCGAATACCCTGATTCCCCGCAAACCGCAGACGGTTCAGATCAATGGAGAGAGTTTCAATCTATATTCTGTAACCGTGGATGGCGAAACCCGTACCATGGCGATGATCAAAAAAGCGCCGGGCGGTATGGCGCTCTTTGCTGACTCCACTACACCTGACCAGACTGTAGAACTGAAACTGAATGAGCAAACTCCGCTTTATCGGCTCGACATTCATTGGGAAAACTATCCCGAAGCCCTCGGCTCGATGCCCTTTTTTACCTATCTTGGGAACACAATGCTGGTAACTTTTATCGGCATGTTCGGCATGTTATTCTCCAGTTCTCTGGTGGCATATGGCTTTAGTCGTTTTCGCGCGCGTTGGTTAAATGTGCTGTTCCTTATATTGCTGGCTACGGTCATGCTACCGTCGCAAGTTCGTTTGATCCCCTTGTATATCTTCTTTCAAAAGTTAGGCTGGGTGAATACATTGCTGCCCTTGATCGTGCCGCAGTTCTTTGCGAATGCCTACGATGTTTTCCTATTGCGTCAATTCTTCATGACAATTCCACTTGAACTAGATGATGCTGCAAAAATTGACGGTGCGAATCCGTTGCAAATTTTGTTGTACATCATTTTGCCGCAGGCACGTCCTGCACTGGTTTCCGTGAGCATCTTTCATTTTCTCTATGCATGGAATGACTTCTATGAGCCGTTGATCTTCCTGCACACCAAAGAGAATTGGACGCTCGCCGTAGGCTTGCAAACGTTCGATGCGCTTTACACCATCAACACTCACCTCATCATGGCGATCTCTGTCCTGATGATCATCCCGCCGATCTTGCTGTTCTTCTTTGCGCAAAAAATATTCACGCAAGGCGTAGTGTTTAGCGGCGTGAAAGGATAATGTATGACCACACACAAATTTCCTCAAGATTTTCTATGGGGTGCGGCAACTGCTTCCTACCAGATCGAAGGTGCATGGAACGAAGATGGCAAAGGGGAATCGATCTGGGATCGCTTTAGTCATACTCCCGGAAAAATTTCTGATCAATCCACCGGCGACATTGCCTGCGATCACTATCACCGTTATGAAGAGGATATTGCCCTCATGCGCCGTTTGGGATTGAAAGCCTATCGCTTCTCGATCTCGTGGACGCGGGTTCTGCCTCTCGGAGCCGGGAGCATCAACCCAAGCGGACTCGATTTCTATGACCGCCTCGTAGACTC
>Ga0172373_10004337_pt1 | contig 20105 bp, 17 predicted proteins | sample Lak10m_2_FD_114546 | JGI IMG/M metagenome (GOLD analysis project Ga0172373, IMG submission 114546) | Freshwater microbial communities from Kabuno Bay, South-Kivu, Congo - kab_092012_10m | ecosystem: Environmental > Aquatic > Freshwater > Lake | place: Democratic Republic of the Congo...
GACTATTTCCTTACAAATAGCACGCACCATTGCTTCTCGGTATTTTTCAAACGTAGTACTAAAATGAAAGTCGCAATAGGTACAAGCCTTCTTACAAAAAGGTATATGAATATAAATTCCTGCCATCGCTATTAGTATCGAATAAAAGGTTTAGTAACTTCAGAGCTAGCACCAATAATTCGCACATAATACATACCAGCTTGAAGTTGGTCTATGGGTACATCCGATTTATACGCATTTACCACATAACTACCCATTATTTGTCCAGTAATTGCAAAAATTTCAATTCGTTCAATCGTACTATATTCAGCTGTCACATGAACAACATCTAGATTGGTGGGATTCGGGTATAAACGAACTTGACTTTCAAAATTTACATCTTCCAGATTAGAAACAAAACAGAACTTCCTAGTAAAAGAGGAAGCGAACTTAGCATTTTCGGGTAAAAGTTCTGCAACCACCTTGCTTGAATCATCTCTAAGCCTGTAAGACCCAACATTTGTATCATTCACATACATGCCATCTCCTGCAAAATCGTAGATTGAGAATGTATAACAATTTGGCTCTAAACAAAATGACTCTTGCATTTTCACTGGTTTTTTTGCAGTTTGGAGATAAGGTCCACCTTTGTACCAAATTTTATTTGTAGAATCTGTCAAATACCAAACGTTTTCATCTCCTTCCGTATCCAGTTGCAGATCTAAAAAGTATTTGCGGGGATTTTGGAGTATTTTAAAGGTAGTGGATAAGTTATTATTATTGATTTCGGCATCTAGCGCATTTGTATCTGTCATTAAGACAACATTAAATGTATGGATTCCTTTAGAAAACTTTATAGCAGGTAATCGAACAGTATCTGTCTCATAAAGGCCTAACTTCCCAAGCCAAGTAATCTCTACTAATGATCCTGAATCAAACCCATAACGTAAACGTATCGATGTTAACGTATCTGAACCTCCGTTGGTAATAAGCACATACGGAATCAACGAATCTGAGCAAACATTACCAGTCAAATTTGTAGCATTATAACCAATAAAAGGATCATACTTGGCAAAAGAAGTACCGTCTAAAAAATCGACATTTGCACTCACTGGATCCAACCAATCGCTCAAGCGGGTTTCAGGGGTTGCTCCACCTTTCCAGGATTCGCTAAACTTTGCGTAGTAATCAGTCAAAAACTTAGAAATACAATCGGAATCACCGCCATGTAGTTGACCTACTACACGATGATTATGATCAAACAAAGGTGAACCAGAGGAACCCGATTCGGTTATTCCTTGATCCCAATTAGTTCGCCAATGGTTTCGTGGTTCTCCTTTATTAAAAGCTTCCGCCACCAAAGGTTTATAGTCCAAAGAGATTTTTTTAATATCTGCAATTGGATGATGGATACTTATCCCCTTTTGCGGAATAGTTCCTGATTTATCCCAACCTGCATATACCACCTCCCATTCTGGTGCTGGGGACGCATTTAATTCACACAAAATAAAATCGGTAGTTTTATAGGAAGCAACCAATGAAGCTCCATTAATTGACTTATCTTTTGGACCATCCACAGAAGGTTTGGAGGTACCGCAATCTGCGCCATCTGCAGGACTTTCCCAACGAAAACGAAATATCCAAGAAGCGGGATTCGTACCACAATGATAGGCAGATAACACATAGGGTTTAAACGGCCCTGCGGTGGTATTCATCAATGTACCTGTGCAAAATCCACCAGAACTATTAATAAGCATTGCAACGGAATTACGTTGTTTTTCAAAACCTCTACCTTGGGAACAATTCACATCGATATTACAGATCCCTGAAGTATTAAAACTACGTTTGATAAGTGCTTCCAAGGAACGATAACCATGAACAACCGTTCCAAGATGTAAGTTGGAAGAACCCCAATTACCCTTTGGTTCGATTAATTCGATAATCACCTTTGCATCTTCTACAAGTTCCGTCCCAAGTACCTTTGCATCCGAATTATTTAAACTCGTATAAGCCCCAATGTAACGATTAGAATTTACACCAACCACATACAAACGACTACCTATTTTTAAATGAAAACGATCAAAAACAACATTTATGGATACTGCGTTGGGACACGAGATTCCAAGTTGGTAAACCAAATCTCCATTTGGTAAAGTATCCACCGTGCTTGATGTAAGCATGTCCATACCTACCTCTAAAGCCTTTCCATAGTATTGAATTTTTTCCCTATTAGTTACGTTTAGCTGTTCGTTTTTACTGATTTCTTTCTCTGCATCGACAGATGGCATCGAAATAAAATTGGAAGTCTGACGTACATGCTTGGAAATTGTGTATGGTACACCGGGAATTGTTTGCGCACATACACTTCCAATATTTAATAGAATAAATAAAATTAAATAGAAACGCATAATTGAGTTGGATGTTATGTGATGTTGAAAGTACGTTATTTTTTGAAGATGACAAAAGACATAACCATTTTGCTTAATAAATGTTAATATTCATCCCTTTTAGTAACTGATTGTTTCATCTTATTAAGAAACAAACTAAATTAGTTAAGTAATTAAGTTTATAAGTATATCTTTGTATGCAAAATTCGTGGATGAAAATAGTAATTGGTAGATTAATTAATATGTTAGCAGTTTTAATACTACTGTTTGGACATATATTTTCTGTCAATGCAATTTCAATTAAACCATCCAAAACAGACAAATCACTCAAATTTTACAAACTTGATCTTGTTGACGATGAAAATTCTTTTCTAGAAGATGAGGAAGAAGAAGAGGAAGATGATTTTTCACACAATTACTTTGTTTCACCTGGATTTCAGTCCTTCGAGTCGCTTGAAAAACAAATAAAAAAATCTTCCCAACAAAATTTCTACATTCAAAAATCTCATCTAACAACTTCTATCCCTCGTTGGCTTGAGATTAGACACATACTTATTTGATTTGACTATTATTTGCATTGTTTTTACGATGCTATAATAAGTATAAAACATATCAAATAAATTAGTTATGGATAAAAAAACTGGTTATTTTGACCTAAGCACCACACTTCAAGAATTAAAAAAATATTTACCAACGCAAGGACCTTTAAAAGATTATATCTTTTTAAATACATTGGCCTGCTTTCAAGATTTACCTTTTCATGAAGCGATGAAAAGGTCTTCAGAGCTATTCGGTTATAAAACGTATCTTGACTTGGTGGAATACCGCGATTTTTACGCAAAAGGTCAAATACGTAAAGAGGTGCTTGAGAAAGTCTTAATCGAACAAAAAGGATACGAAAATTTGCACTTTTGGAAACAAAAATTAATTGATCAAGAGTACCAAATTCGCATCAACTCCCGTGTAGGAAAATTGCGCGCTGCATGGAAAAAATTTCTAAAAATCGATGTAGATAACTATGTACACCTCAATCTTTTTAGAATTGTAGGAGCATACTTAGATCAAGGTATTTCTATTTGGAACTTTCCGACTAACAAAAAAGGTTTACGAAACTCCCTAATAGAATTAGAAAAAAATAGTTTTACGAGTTTTTTCCGAACCAATCGGGCAAAAAAATTACTCGCTAATAAATCCATTGGTATTAAGGAATTACTTGATATTTTAGTTGGTAAAGAAGAATTATATTTTCAATACATATTCGACCAACAATTTGAACACCAAGGATGGTCGGGAATGGTTGCTTACTTGGAGAAGAATCCGCATGTACTTTTAGACAAAAGTGCGATTGATTTGGAAGATTTTATTTTTCTAGAATTACTGCTTGAAATTGACACTCTCGACGATCGATATGCAGGACAATGGACGGCCTTGGGTTTATTAGCAAAAAATGGAGGAAAAGATATTTTTGCACCAACGCGAGATGTAGAAATTGCTGAAGTTTTAAAATTGTGGCAAGAAGCATACGAATGGTCCTACTATGATGATGTTTTATTCTACCTAGCAAAACAAGAAAAAGAAACAGTAAAAGAAAATGCTAGTTTCCAATCCTTGTTTTGTATTGACGACCGAGAATGTTCTTTTCGAACCTATGTAGAAAAATGTGACCCGGATGCAGAAACCTACGGCACAGCTGGATTCTTTAACATTGAATTCTATTATAAACCAGATGGTGGAAAATACCTCACCAAATTGTGTCCTGCACCGCTTACTCCAAACTACTTAATATTGGAAAAAGCAAATAAGTATAAACACAAAAAAGAAGTAGGTTTTTCAAGTAAGAGTCATGGGTTATTTATTGGTTGGTTATTGACACAAACCATGGGATATTGGGCTGCATTTAAGCTTTTAAAATACATTTTCAAACCAAGTTATGGAAATACTACCGTAAGTTCTTTTCAACACATGAGTCCTACAAGCTCTCTTATTTTTGAGAATCAAGGTGAGAATAAAAAAGAGCACGATTTATTTGTAGGTTTTACTCCAACTGAAATGGCTGATCGTATCGAAGGTTTGCTAAGAAGTATTGGATTAATTGATCATTTTGCCCCTTTGATTTATGTGATTGGTCACGGATCTACTAGTGCTAACAATGCATTTTATTCCACCATGGATTGCGGCGCATGTTCTTGTAAACCAGGATCTGTAAATGCAAGACTTGCGGCATTAATGGGTAATCACACCGAAGTACGGAAAATATTAGCAGAAAGAGGCATTCATATTCCGGAAGAAACGCAGTTTATTGGAGGATTACATGATACCGCACAAGATTTGATGGTTTATTACGATCTGGTTCAATTATCGGAAGTCAATCAAAGTAAGCATATAAAAAATCAAGCAGTTTTCAATAACGCTTTAGCATTAAATGCCAAAGAACGTTCACGAAGATTTATGTCTGTAGACACCAAAAAGCCATTAAAAAATGTTCATAAAGCCGTTCAAACACGCTCTTTTTCTCTCTTTGAACCACGACCAGAATTAGACCATGCAACCAATACGCTTTGTGTTGTTGGTGGTCGTTGGTTAACAAAAAATGTTTTTTTAGATAGACGTGCATTCTTAAACTCCTACAATTACGCACAAGATCCTTCTGGAACGTTTTTATCTACCATTCTAAATGCAGTAACTCCGGTATGTGGAGGTATCAATTTAGCTTATTATTTTGCCAAGGTGGATGACCAAAAATTTGGTTCAGGGTCGAAATTACCTCACAACATCGTAGGATTATTTGGAGTTGCGAACGGTATAGAAGGAGACATTCGTCCTGGATTACCAAAACAAATGGTAGAAGTTCATGATCCAATGCGACTCATGTGTATTGTTGAACATTACCCAGCAATCGTTCTTGAAGTGCTTCAAAAAAATCCAAAAACGTATGAATGGTATCAAAATGATTGGATAAAACTAACTGTTATACATCCTGAAACAAAGGAATTATATGTATTAAAACAGCATCAGTTTAATACATACACACCTCAACATGCGGTTATAAAAACGAGTGCTAATTTAGAACAGTTAGTGGAGTCAAGTCACACCAACATCCCTGTTCATCAACTAATTAACAGATAAAACCATGGAATATGTATTACATTATTTTTTAGTGATTCCATTGATTGGGTATCTAATAAGTTTGTGGATTCCAACACGCAACGAGTTTTCCATTTCAAGGGTAGCATTTGTCACTTTGATTATTCAACTCGTTTTTGCTATTGGTTTTACGATAGCTTGGTTACAATCTGGACACAAAGACATTAATTTGGCCGAATTTTCCATTTATAAAACAGCAGGATACGATTTCTTAATTGACCTATATTTTGATCGTGTTTCTGCTTTATTTTTGATCATGGGTGCATTTTTAACGTTCTTAATTACCTATTACAGTCGTTTTTATCTACACCGTGAACATGGATTTAAACGTTTCTTTAATACCATATTATTGTTCTATTTAGGATATAACATTATTATTTTATCTGGTAATTTTGAGACACTTTTTATCGGTTGGGAATTTCTAGGGATTTCATCCTTTTTGTTAATTGCTTTTTACAGAGACAGATATTTACCGGTTAAAAATGCTTTAAAGATTTTCTCTTTGTATCGTATTGGAGATATTGGACTGATACTTGCAATGTGGTTAAGTCACCATTTATTTCATGAGAATGTGACGTTTGGTAAAATGCATAATGCTGAACTTGTGAGTCATCTTCTTCAAAAACACAGTTGGGAAGGATTTTTCATCTCCTTTGTGATTTTAGTAGCTGCTTTAGTAAAATCTGCACAACTTCCTTTTTCCTCTTGGCTACCAAGGGCAATGGAAGGTCCAACACCATCGAGTGCCATTTTTTATGGTTCCTTATCGGTGCATATTGGTGCATTTTTACTACTACGTACCCATCCATTTTGGGAGCATCAAACGGTGATACGCGTACTTTTAGGAATTTTAGGAGTACTCACCTGTATTGTAGCAAGTTTGATGGCAAGGGTTCAAACTTCGGTAAAAAGTCAAATTGCCTATTCCTCCATCGCACAAATCGGATTAATATTCTTAGAAATTGTTGCTGGATTTGATAATTTGGCCTTATTTCACATTGGTGGAAATGCATTATTACGTACCTATCAATTACTTATATCTCCATCCATAGCGAGCTATAAAATCAAAGAACAATTGTATGCCTATGAGCCAAGAGAAAAAACGATTGAGGATAGTTTTCCAAAACGTCTTGAATATTCCCTCTATATTTTGAGTTTGAAAGAATGGAATTTAGAAACAATTATATACCAATTATTCATTTCCCCTTTGAAAAAAACGGCGCAAAAATTTCGTTTTTTCCGATTGAAATTAGGTCTTATCTTTTTTGTTGTGATGTATGTAACAGGTATAGTACTACTATTCATGAAATCCGCAATACCATCCTTTTTAGAAAACTACTTACCTGGATTTTTCGCATTCATTGGCTTATTAATGGTCATCAAAGCATTTACGGAACGAAGAAAAGTACAGCTTAGTTGGTTCATGGTGATGATGAATCATTTTTGGATAGCATTAGCAATCTCAATTAATACTGAAATTCATATCTCGATCATACTAATGTATTTATCCGGTGTTGTAGTTTCTGGTGTAGTTGGTTTTGTTGCAATTCGACTATTGATAAAACACGAAAAGCGTTTAACACTTGCACGTTTTCAGGGACACGCCTTCGAGTATCCAACCATTGCCTTCGTATTTTTATTAGCATGTTTAGGCTTGGCAGGATTTCCAATCACACCAACAATGATCGGGGAAGATTTAGTTTTTTCTTCGATTCGAGAAGACCAATATTTTTTAGCGCTTTTCCTTGCTATCAGTTTGATTGTCGATGGATTAGCCTTAGTAAGAATTTATGCTCGATTATTTTTAGGTCCACATGTGAAGACGTATCATTCGATTGCGCATAAATCCAGTTGATTTCGACTCCGCTCAATCTGACTGGATTTTGGAAAACGCTCAATCTGACTGGATTTTGGAAAACGCTCAATCTGACTGGATTTAGAATAGTCAGTCTGAGCGGAGTCGAAGACGACTATTAACTTTTAAAACTATAAAACATGAAAACAGAAAATAAAATAAAGCTACCAAAAGATGGGTTTGCAGGTTTAAAAGAGAATTTTAGTTCGGATGCAATCTCCGGATTCTTGGTTTTTTTACTTGCACTTCCTTTAAGTTTAGGAATTGCAAAAGCGAGTGAATTCCCTGCAATCTATGGGTTGATCACTGCAATGGTTGGTGGGATACTCGTAAGTATACTAGCTGGTTCAAAATTAACCATTAAAGGTCCTGCAGCAGGATTGATAGTAATTGTAGCGGGTTCGGTTACAGACTTTGGTGGAGGAGAAACTGGATGGCATTTAGCACTTGGGGCAATCGTAGTCGCTGGTGTTTTTCAAGTACTTTTTGGAGTATTAAAACTTGGAAAGCTGAGTGATTTTTTCCCCCTCTCTGCAGTGCATGGAATGTTAGCTGCTATTGGCATTATCATCTTCAGTAAACAGATTCATATTTTAACAGGAGTTAATCCAATGACACCTGAAGGAAAGTCTATGGTGGAACCTTTAGAATTATTAGAATTAATCCCCACTACGATCACTCATTTTTTTGTCCATAAAGAAGTTGCAATAGTTGGCCTTATAAGTTTAAGTATAGTTTTTGGTTGGCCAATGCTAAAAATTAATTTTTTAAAGAAAATACCTGCACCATTGGTTGTCTTGATTATCTCCATACCCTTAGCGATGGTATTGGGTGTACATAATGTACCTGAACACCTAGAAAATGGAAAAGTAGTAAAGGCATTTAATCCATTAGTTAGTTTTGACAAAGGATTGTTTGACATTTTGGGGATACGTGTTAGTTTTGATGGTGTTAACCAACTTGGAACTTTCATTAAATATGTGATAATGTTTGCTTTGGTGGGAAGTTTAGAAACACTATTAACTGTCAAAGCGATTGATATGCAGGAACCCTTCAAACGTAAATCTAATATGAATAAGGATTTAATAGCGGTTGGAATTGGCAATATTGTTGCTGGGATTTTAGGTGGATTACCAATGATTAGTGAAGTAGCACGTTCTTCTGTGAATGTTGCCAACGGAGGTAAAACTCGTTGGGCGAATTTTTTCCACGGAGTATTTATATTGATCTTTCTAATTTTCGCGGTGTCTTTTAGTAATTACATTCCAAATGCAGCGCTTTCAGCAATGTTAATCGGTGTTGGATACAAATTAGCAAACCCAAAAGAATTTGGTCATATGGCAAAAATCGGGATTGAACAAATTTGTATTTTCCTCATCACCATAATTTTTACTTTATCTACTGATTTACTAGTTGGTATCGGAGCGGGAATCTTATTCAAACTGATGATTCATTTGTATCACGGATCACCGATCAAACATTTGTTTAACGCAAAAACAGTCATTGACGGCAATACTATCATCGTTAAAGGCTGCGCAGTATTCAGCAATTTTGTGGGAGTAAAAAAATCTATCGACAGGTTTAAACGCAATGAACACGTAGTTTTTGATGTTTCTACATGTAAACTAGTAGACCATACCGTGATAGAAAATCTGCATCACATAAAAATTGATTTTGAAGATGAAGGAGGTTCTTTTACGATTAAAGGGTTGGAGGAATTTACACCTGTAACTAAATCGAAACACAAATTTGCTGCAGTTAAGAAGTGAATTTTGTAAGTTTTTTCTTTGTTCGACTTCAAAATTAACATCCTCATTTACGCATGTAAACTCCGGTATTAATTTTTTGTCTGCCTCGAAAAAACTCCCAAAAACAACTTATTTACATCAACAAAAAAGCTAAACAAATGATAAAACAAATTGTATTATTCTTATTTCTTCTTTTTACGGGTACAACATTCGCGCAAAAGAAAATATCCGATCAAAACCATGCATGGGTGATTTACCAAGGAAATCATATACTTTCCAAGAAATGGGGATTACATATCGAATATCAATGGCGTCGTGCAGATATTTTCCAACATTGGCAACAATCCCTTTTACGTATCGGTTTGGATTACCATTTAAATCCAAACGCATTTGTTTCTGCAGGATATGGAAGTATTATCACATTCCAATACGGAGATATGCCTGTATCTCATCAATTCCATGAGCATCGTATTTGGGAACAATTCACACAAAAAAGTACCATAGGTCGTTTCGATATTCAACATAGATACCGATTGGAACAACGTATACTAGATAATTACATAAAATCTGGTAATGATTACGTGAAAGATGGTACTGTGTTTAGAAATCGTGTTCGTTACCGTGCATTGGCATTTATTGCACTTAATCACAAATCAATGTCTGACAATACCCTTTTCTTAAACGTAAATGATGAAGTCTTTTTAGGATTTGGAGAAGGTATTGGCACCAATATTTTGGATCAAAACCGTCTGCAAGTTGTATTAGGATGGAAATTTAGTTCAAAATGTATGGTACAAGCGGGGTATATGAATCAATACGTTGTTAAAAACGCGAAAGTTTCAACAACAAATACAGTATTAGACCAAGCTGAAAACAATCATACACTGACGTTTGGCTTGACCTATAATTTTGATTTCTCTAAAAAAGAATAAATATTTATTCAATTATTCTAGCATGGATTAAATATAAATTTATGTAATATTGTACATAAATTTATTTAATTGAAGTTAAAACATCACATATTATTCTTTTGTCTTTTTGCTGTAATCGCTACTAAAACCTACGTAGCTATTAACACGCTTTTATCAGATTCTGACATCGAATTATCGAATGAATTAGACGAAGAAGACACAGATGATGAGGAAGATAACGAGAAAGATACTGAGGAAGATACTGAGGAAGATACTGAAAAAGAAACTTCGGAAAAAGACATTATTTATACCTCAATCCAAATTACTTGTTCCGGAACAAAGAAGAACTTAACTCCCAATAAAGCAAAATATTACTATAAGAACCAACATTATTTAACACCCAATCTACAACGTTTTTTCTCTCCCCCAGACAAATTAAGTTTATCCTGATTTACTTGAACAGTTACTGTTCATAAAACGTTTAAACTTATTTTATGGAAAATTACTACCAACAATTACTTGAGAATAACAAGGATTGGGTTGCAGAAAAACTTGCTATCAACCCACACTATTTTGAAAAATTAGCCGCCGGACAAAAACCACCATTACTTTGGATTGGTTGTTCCGATTCGCGCGTACCCGCCAATGAAATTATTGGTGCTGAACCAGGAGAGGTATTCGTGCATAGAAACATTGCTAATATGGTGATTCATTCCGACATGAACATGCTTAGCGTGCTAGACTATGCCGTGAATGTACTCGAAGTAAAACACATTATTGTCTGTGGTCACTATGGTTGTGGTGGTATTCAAACTGCCATGAAAAATCAACATATTGGCATTATAGATAACTGGATTCGCCATATCAAAGATGTATATCGCTTAAACGATGATGAATTAAACGCAATAGAAAATGAGCAAGATCGTTTCAATCGTTTCGTTGAACTTAATGTAAAAGAACAAGTTAACGATTTAGCAAAAACATCGATAGTCCAAAAAGCTTGGGAAAAAGGACAGGAATTAGGTATTCATGGATGGGTTTATGGATTGAATAATGGACTAATTAAAGACCTAAAACTTTCTATGTGGGATAATTCGAATTTACCTTACGTTTACAAATTAGACTTTTAAATATGTTTACTTTAGATCATCTAAAAAAAGATTTACCTGCTGGATTAGTGGTATTTCTTGTAGCACTTCCATTATGTCTTGGAGTAGCTCTTGCTAGTGGCGCTCCTATTATTTCGGGAATAATTTCTGGGGTGATAGGTGGAATTGTAGTCGGATTAATAAGTCGCTCACATATCAGTGTCAGTGGTCCGGCAGCTGGACTTACAGCAGTGGTATTTTCTGCTATCCATCAATTAGGTAGTTTTGAAACCTTTTTAATGGCAGTTGTCATTGCGGGAATATTGCAAATTATTGGTGCTTATTTACGTGCTGGTATTATTGCTAATTATATACCTACAAATGTTATTAATGGTCTAATTGCATCGATCGGAATTATTTTGATTTTAAAACAAATTCCGCATGCCTTTGGTTATGACGCAGTTGCAGAAGAAGATTTTTCCTTTATTCAAAAAGATAATCAGAACACGTTTTCAGAACTATTTAATATTTTAAATTACTTCTCTTACGGTGCAATTATTACAAGTATTCTTTCTTTACTCATTCTCATTTATTGGAAGAAAATTCCATATAAATGGGTACAAACAATCCCAGCCTCCTTATTTGTGGTAGTTTTTGGAATCCTATTAAATGTGCTATTTAGTCACTATTTTCCATTCTTAACCATTGAAAAAAAACACCTTGTTTCTATTCCACCAATACAAAAGGTAAATGAAATTTTTACTTTTCCATCGTTTACATCCCTAGCCAACAAAAACGTTTGGTTTGTTGGCGTTAGTATTGCGTTGATTGCTTCCCTTGAAACGTTATTGAATCTGGAAGCTGTTTCCAAAATTGATCCATTAAAAAGAAAAGTTTCCTCCAACCGTGAATTATTAGCACAAGGGTACGGAAACTTAATATCAGGACTAATAGGCGGAATACCAGTCACTTCAGTGATCGTTCGAAGTTCTGTAAATATAAATGCAGGTGCAAAAACTAAAATGTCTACGATTTCCCATGGATTCCTTTTAATTATAAGTATCTTATTATTAACCCCTTATTTAAATTTAATCCCTTTAGCATCGTTAGCTGCAATATTGCTTTTGACGGGATATAAGTTAGTGGATCCAAGTACATTTAAAGAAAAATACAAAAAAGGGTGGAATCAATTTATTCCATTTATTGCTACTGTAATAGCCATATTCTTTACCGACTTATTAATTGGAACCATTATTGGACTCACGGTCAGTATTTTATTTTTATTAAAAAGTAATTACAAAAACCCGTTTAAAATAAAAACGGAAAAAATGAACGTCAAAGAAACGATTACGATTGAATTACCTAATCAAGTTTCTTTTTTAAACAAAGCATCGATAAAAAACACCTTATGGAACCTTCCGAAGAATTCCAATGTAATTATTGAAGCAAAAAACAGTGATTATATTGATGAAGATATCTTGGAAATTTTCGAAACATTTAAAAATACAGTTGCGATTGAAAACAATATCCAATTAAACATTTTTGGATTTAAGAACAAATTTCACATTCAAGATCAAATTCAATTTAGCACAGTTATCGGGAAAGAAGAACAACAAAATCTAACTTCCCATGAGGTGTTAGATATATTAATAACAGGAAATAAGCGCTTTGCAGACGGAAATTTCACCGAAAAATATCTTACAGAACAAGTACAGGCTACCTCCAAAAATCAAAACCCAATCGCTGTAATTGTTTCCTGTATTGACTCCAGAACAAGTCCAGAATTAATTTTCGATTTAGGTATTGGAGATTTGATTTCGATTCGAATCGCTGGAAATATTATCAACCAAGAAATTATTGAAAGTATTGAATTTGCCTGTCAAAAAATCGGGACCAAATTGATTGTTGTACTTGGCCATTCCAACTGTGGGGCAGTGACCTTTGCGGTGGAATCTGGTACGGAAAAATATACCTCTATCACCTCCAAAATTCAAAACTCGATTGCCATTTGTGATTGTACTGCGGATAAAATAAAAACAGAACCAGCACTTTTGGACAAAGTGATAAAATTGAATACCAATAATTCTATCACAGATATTTTAATGCATAGTGCGTTTATAAAATCCGAAACAGAAAAACAAACAATAACAATTGTATCTGGTTTTTACGATACACGCAATGGATTGGTAGAATTTGTGGAATTTTGATTTTTTTGTTTTTCGTTTTTTTTGTAGAGACGCAATGCATTGCGTCTCTACAAAAAAAACGAATTTATATTGCATCCATTTCTTCCACCTGTGTTTCCCAAAGGGAAACAATAACATCCAATTCTTTTTTTAAACCATCGTATTCCGCCAATACTTTATCTGCTTTTACTTTATCCGAATAATCCAAATTTGCGATTACCTCATCCATCGCTTTCACCTTATTTTCCAAGGTTTCTATTTGTTCTTCGGAACGCTTTATCTGATTTTGCAACGAATTCTTTTTACGCTTCAACTCCTTCTGTTCTTCCTGCGATAGTTCCTTCTTGGCCTCTTGAACAGCTACATTAGCAGTTACCTTCGTCGCTCCTGTCCCTGAGCCTGTCGAAGGGTCGCTCTTCACTTCGTCACTCTCTAGAGTCATCTTCTTCGCCAAATATTCCTTCACGTCGTAATGGTAGATTTTCAAGGTCTTGTCTTGTATATCCCAAATACGATTGGTTAAACCGTCCAAAAATTCACGGTCGTGCGATACCACAATAAACGTTCCTTCGTAATTGATCAACGCGCGTTTCAATACTTCTTTGGATTGAATATCCAAGTGATTGGTAGGCTCATCGAGAATCAAGAAATTACATGGACTCAACAATAATTGACACAAAGCCAAACGTGTACGTTCACCTCCTGAAAGGACTCCCACTTTTTTATCCACCTCATCTCCAGTAAACAAAAATGTACCCAAAATGGATCTTAAATCCTTGCGCACCTCTCCTTCTGCTACATCGTCAACGGTTTCAAGAATGGTTTTGTTTGGATTCAATTTTTCTGCTTGATCTTGCGCGAAATAGGTAATATGGACATTGTGACCGTAATTTACAATCCCATCTCCGTCCAAGGTACCCATGATACGCTTTAATAAGGTAGATTTACCCACACCATTTGGCCCCAACAACGCAATTTTTTCGCCACGACCAACTGTAATGTTAATATCGCGAAACAGCACTTTTTCTCCAAAAGTCTTCCCCATATCGTGCATCTCCAAAATCCATTTTCCTGGCTGATTACTCAAGGGAAAAGAAACCTTCATACGCGCAACAGCATCACTTTCAATTTCTATGATTTCCGTACGCTCTAACTTTTTGATTAAAGACTGCGCAAAGGCTGCTTTACTTGCTTTGGAACGAAATTTATCGATTAATTCTTTGGTATGTTTGATGTCCTTTTCTTGTTGTTTTTTCGCATTGGTCATCAACTCCAACTCTTCTTCGCGTTTGAGTTTATACTTAGAATATGGCAAAGGATAATCGTTCACCTTCCCTTGGGAAATTTCCAAGGTACGTTTGGTAACATTATCCAAAAACAAACGGTCGTGCGAAATTACAATTACAACGCCTTCAAACTTTGTTAGATAATTCTCCAACCATGCAATTGAAATAATATCCAAGTGGTTGGTAGGCTCATCCAATAAAATAACATCCGGTTTATTAACCAAGATACGCGCTAACTCTGCACGCATTTTCCACCCTCCGGAAAAGGTATGCAACGGTCGTTGAAACTCCTCTTTTTCAAACCCTAAACCTGTTAATATCGAAGCTATTTTCTCTTCCCATTGGAATCCTTCGTGAAAAGCAAACAAATCGTTGAGTTCGGCCAATTCATCCAACAAGGCTAGATAGGAATCGGATTCATAATCGGTACGCGTAACTAACTCATGATTAATCTCATCCAAACGCGTGCGCACACGATTCAGTAATTCATTGGAAAAGTACAAATAATCGTACACCGTTTTGGAGGTGTCAATTTTAATGTCCTGCGTTAAAAATCCGATGGTCAAATCTTTCGGCGCATGAATTTTTCCTTCGGATGGTTTTTCTCTTCCAGCAAGTAATTTTAACATCGTCGATTTTCCAGCACCATTTTTTCCTGCCAAACCAATCTTATCTCCTCGGTTTATTTGTAAAGTAATGTCTTTGAATAAAAATCCTTGCGGGAGGTAAACTCCAAGTTGTTCTAGATTAATCATGATGCAAAGATAGGGATTTCATTTTGGAGGTAAAATCACCTATCATCATTTACAATACAAAAAAAACAATTAAAAAAGTACAAATAAATTAAAGTAATGAAAAACAAATATTTATAATTATAACACTTTGGATTATCATGATAATTCAAACTAATACTTTGGATTATCATGATAAATTAAACTAATACTTTGGATTATCATGACAATTTACTACATTTAAAAAAAATTAGATCATGCGTTTAAGTAGAAAACAAGTTTTTATAGACAATGATGGTCAAAGTATCTTTTTTTGGGGAGCTAGACAAACAGGTAAGAGTACGTTATTAAAAGAAATGTACCCCGAAGCATTGCTTTTTGACCTATTACTTTCAGACCTATACAAACGACTAGTAACCAATCCTGAATACCTAAGGGAAACTATTTTAGCACAAAACAAAAAAATAGTAATCATCGATGAAATTCAACGTATACCAATATTACTCAATGAAGTACATTGGTTAATTGTAAATCACGACATTCAATTTATTTTAAGTGGTTCAAGTCCTAGAAAAATACTACGCTCAGGAGAAAATTTACTTGGTGGAAGAGCACTAAAATATGCACTATATCCATTGACGTATGCTGAAATTCCAGATTTTGATTTGGATAGAGCGTTAAATCATGGATTGTTACCAAGACATTACTTGTCAGAAAATCCTAAAAGACTAATTACTTCGTATATCGGAAACTACTTACAAGATGAAATTGTAGCGGAAGCAAAAATTAGAAATGTAGATGTATTTTCACGTTTTTTACACGCTGCAGCTTTTAGTCAAAGTGAAATGGTAAACTTTACTGCAATTGCTGCTGATTGTGGAGTAAGTGCAACAACTATTAAAGAATACTTCCAAATATTAGAAGATACTCTTGTGGGATATTTTATTCCTGTTTACCAAAAAAAACCTAAACGCAGAGTAATTAAAGCACCTAAATTCTACTATTTTGATTTAGGTATCGTAAACCATTTGTTGCATCGTGGTAAAATCGAAAAAGGGAGTGAATTGTTTGGTCACGCCTTTGAATCTTTCATTTTTCAAGAATTAATGGCTCATAAACATTACTCTGGACTTGAATATCTGATTTCTTATTGGAGAACTGCCTCTCAACTCGAGGTTGACTTTATTTTGGGTAACAATGAAGTTGCTATCGAGGTTAAATCCGCTAGTAAAATAACCAACAAACATGTATCTGGACTAAAAGCATTCATGGAAGAATATGAAGTAAAAAAAGCAATTGTAGTGTGTACCGAACCCATGGCGAGAATTAGCGATGGAATTCATATTTTGCCTTGGAAAGATTTTTTAGAACAGTTGTGGCGAGGAGAAGTGATTTAAACTAAATGTATCCAATTTTATTTCAAATGAAGCTTTTACATTTGACTCAGAATTATAATCGAAAATACCATGAAACTCATTTTAGCTACCGTACTTATTCTTAATTGTCTATGTACATTTCCTCAAAAAATTGAAGCCAAGTCCTTACTTTGGAAAATCTCAGGAAATGGACTGAAGGATACCAGTTACCTATACGGAACCATACATTTAATTGACAAGAAAGATTTTATCCTAACACCGAAACTAAAAAGATCTTTCAAAAAAACGCACGCGTTAGTATTAGAAGTTAATCTAGAAATGGACACGCCAACAAAACAAGAAATGGCAAGAAAAATGATGTATCCAAACCGACAAAGTATCCAAAATTATGTCTCTCCATCCGACTATAATTATTTACACTCATACCTCATCGACACCCTAAAAATAGCCTCTTTAAAGACTACCATTTACGAAAAATTAACTCCTTTTTTCTTTGAATCCATCATCGCAGCAGAGCAAATAAAGAACGTAAAATCGTATGAAAAGACACTTGCTAAAATGGCACGTAAAAAAGAAAAACTATTTGTAGAAACGATACAAGAACAAATGGATATTGTAAATGGGGACTCATTGCATGTACAGATTAACAACCTAATGAAAACTATTCGTGCTGGTAAACTTAATGCAGATAAGGAAATGAAAGAAATGGTTAAATTATATGTAAATCAAGACCTTCAGGGACTATACAATTACGTTACTGCTTCGTTTGTAGCATTTGAAAAAGACCCTAAAAAAATAGATGAAATGCTAGCCAAAATGTTAACGAACCGCAATAAAAAATGGATTCCGCTTTTAAGTAATTGGATGCAAGAAAAACCGCTATTTATTGCAGTTGGTGCAGGTCACTTAGCAGGAGATGAAGGCGTTATAAATTTATTAAAAAGACAAGGTTATACCGTTGAACCCATATATCACTAATCGAATTTCATTACTAAATTTACGGATCATGGATAAAATAAAAATAATCCACATTCTATATTGGATGTTGATTGCTTCGGGACTAATTTCTCTTGCATATAAAAACCACACGAATGCTGTAATTTGTATCGGAATTGCACAAGCAATAGATAATTATTCAGCACCAAAACCCTGGAAAGAACGATCGTTGATTTCAAAAATATGGAGTATCATTATCTTTACATTAGTTTTTAGTTTAATTGGTTTTGAAGTTTCACAACGATTTTAATTTGAATATGTTATCCAACCCATACATCCATATCATTATTAGCACAACTGGTGTCTACCTGTTTATTGTACTTGCACTTCGTGTACTCGGAAAAACTGAACTAGCACAGTTATCCATCACAGATTTAATTTTCGTGTTATTAATCAGTAATGCGGTTCAAAATGCGATGGTTGGTTCAGACACTTCTTTAGGGGGAGGAATTTTAGCCGCTTCGGTTTTATTTGTCTTAAACTTCATCTTCAAAAAACTGAAATACAAATTTCCAAAACTTCGTAAAGTATTAGAAGGAGAACCTGTCATACTCATACATCATGGCAAAATGATTGAATCGAATTGTAAAAAAAACGGTATTACCAAAGAAGAATTGTTACAAGCCATTCGCGAACACGGAAGTCATTCCATCGAAGAAGTCGACAGTTTAATATTAGAAGCCGACGGAAATATCAGTGTCGTATCAAACGAATACAAACACCACAGCATACGAAGATTGAAAAAGAGAAAAAACGCCTAATTTCTAGCAAAAATAGTATCTTTGATGTATGAATACAAAAGCAGAAATAGTTTACAAATTGAAAGAGATTAAATCATTTCTTGAAATGGAATATGCTGTTTCTTCTATTGGTATTTTTGGTTCATTTTCAAATCACACACAGAACGAAGATAGCGATATCGATATTTTAGTTGAGTTTAAATCACCAATAGGATGGAAATTCTTCACACTTGAATTGTATTTACAAAAACTTCTAAAACGTAAAGTTGATCTTGTAACTAAAGCCGGACTCAAAGATCAAATAAAAGATCAAATTCTTAAAGAAACAGTTTTCATTTAATTTGAAAAAAGAAAAGAGAACATATCGAATGTATATAGAAGATATTCAATATTCTATGGAGAGAATTGCTGAATATACTGAAAATTACACCTTATCTCTTTTTCGTCATGATCAAAAAACGGTAGATGCTGTCATTCGAAATTTTGAAATTATTGGAGAAGCAGCTAAAAATATTTCATCAGAAATAAAAGAAAAAAATCCTAATATCCCTTGGGACGAAATGTATGCTTTAAGAAATAAAATTACACATGAATATTTTGGCATTGACTTTGAAATTATTTGGGAGATAGCAACAAATCATCTGCCTGCAAATAAAAGAGACATTGATAATTTACTCGATGATAAATCAATTATTTAATGAATCTAATAACTATCATCGACTACACCCTTCTTGATCCTGCTGCATCTGAACAAGAAATTCAACTCTTGTGTACTAAAGCGGAAAAATTGGAAGTTGCTTCCGTTTGTATAACTCCCGATAAAGTGGCTCTAGCATCAAAAACATTAGCCAATTCAAAGGTCTTGGTTTGCACCGTAATTTCATTTCCTTCTGGAGAAAATTCCATCGAAGAAAAATGTAAAGAAACGATGCAGGCAATTAAAAACGGGGCTGATGAAATTGATGTCGTTGTTAATTACAAACAAAAAGAAAACAAAGCCTATTTACTAAATGAATTAAGCAGGTTGTGTACTTTATGTCATTCGCATACTAACAAAAACAAACAACCTATAACACTCAAGGTGATTGTGGAAAGTGGACTTCTTAGCTTGGAAGAAACCGCTTTTTTTACCGAATTATGTATCCAAACAAATGTAGACTTCATCAAGACTTCTACGGGAAAAGTTGCCATTGGTGCTGAATTAGACAAAGTAAAAGTCATGCATCAAACCATACAAAAAGCACATTCTCCACTGAAAATCAAAGCGTCCGGTGGACTCAGAGAAATTGAACAAATTAAATCCTATCTCCCGTTCGTTCAACGACTTGGTATAGGTTATCAAACGGTTGATTCTTTGTAAGACTTTTAGACATGAGACATCAGACATGAGACGAAAGACATCAGACTAAAACCAACGGTTTCTCAATGACCTAATAATCTTCCCTTTCCAATATACCTCTCAATGACTCAATGGTAAAAATCCCCCAATAATCTTATATGCCATATAAGGTGAAAAATAAAACCAACGGTTTCTCAATAACCTCTCTCACAAACGACTCACACATAAATCTTAAATTTCTCAATGCCTTAATGGTTAATTCTTTATAAGACATTTAGACATAAGACGCAAGACATCAGACTAAAACCAACGGTTTCTCAATGACCCTTCTCACAAACA
>Ga0172373_10004338_pt1 | contig 20103 bp, 15 predicted proteins | sample Lak10m_2_FD_114546 | JGI IMG/M metagenome (GOLD analysis project Ga0172373, IMG submission 114546) | Freshwater microbial communities from Kabuno Bay, South-Kivu, Congo - kab_092012_10m | ecosystem: Environmental > Aquatic > Freshwater > Lake | place: Democratic Republic of the Congo...
CGTGCTGGTTTCCCGACCGTGAAAGGCGCTCCGACAGCGGTCTACATCAACCCGCCAAAGCAGCCTGACAATCTTGCTTAATCTTTTTCACCAAGTTGTTTCAAAGTCCTTGACACATACCGCATCGCCTGCCGCAAGATCAATTTGCCGTCATCATTCTGTAGTTGGAAACGAATCCGCTTTGCAGGTTCATCTTCATCAACCGTGTCCGTATGATCCATATTTCTGATCTTGAATCGTGCTGGCAAGCGCATGGCAAAATCAACCAGATCATTATCCAGAAAAGGTACCCGTGTTTCTAAAGAATGCGCCATGCTAATCTTGTCTTCCACAATCAGCAGGCCATTGAGGAAGGTTTTCAACTCAAAGTACAACGAGGTATTCACATAATCCTCGCGTGTCTTAAGTGGAATTTGTGCCGGACTCATCACACTGCGGAAGGTGTCGAATGTGGAGTTTACATCAAGCCCCTTCAGCGCGTCCGCTACAAAAAACGCACTCTTGTCGGTATCGGGAACAAGCCGCTGCCAAAAATCATAATAACTGTGGTAATATTCGTCCGCAGTCTGACTATTTAGCCCTCTAAAGTATCGCCAAGGGTATCCGCCAAAGATTTCATCCCCGCCGCCACCTGAGAGTACAACTTTCACAAACTTCCCTGCGAGGCGTGCCACATAGTAGTTCGGATAACACTGTCCCACACGAAGGTCTTCGAGATGCCAGATGAGTTCTGGCATGATGTATTCCATGTCGCCCGCGTGGAGCACTGTTTCGTAGTGTTCAGTTTTTAACAGATTGGCCAGAACCTCGGCATTTTTGCGTTCATCGAAATTCAGTTCCAAACCGGAGGCTGAAGAAAGATCAAAACCACATGTGAAGGTTAACAATCGTCCGAGCTGGCGTCCGGCAACTGCACAAATTGAACCCGAGTCCATGCCTCCACTGAGATAGCTGGCAACAGGAACATCGCTCATGAGTTGGCGGCTTACAGCCTGAACAAATAAGCGATAAACTTCCTCAATCGCTTCTTCTTCTGAAATCTTTAGTTGTTCCGTGCCGATCGGGTAATCCCAATAGCGTACCGGACGGGGGGACGGATTCTGTGGTGAAAGCGTTAGGTGATGGCCTGCGGGGAGTAAAAACACACCTTCAAACAAGGTGAGATCGCTTAGCACATTTTGGAACGTGAAGTACTCATTGAGTGCGGGTAGGCTCACACCACGCTTCACGCTTGGAATCGCTCGGATGGCTTTGATTTCTGAGGCGAACAAAAAACGTTGACGATCCACATAATAATAGAGTGGTTTTACGCCAAACCGATCACGCGCCAGGAATAAGGTTTTTTGCTTTGCGTCCCAGATGGCGAAAGCAAACTGCCCGTTGAATCGCTCAACACATCGCTCACCCCATTCCTCATAGGCGTGAACAATCACTTCCGTATCCGACTGGGAGAAAAAGCGATGCCCGTGTGCCTGTAATTCAACCCGTAGTAGCTGGTAGTTAAACAGTTCACCGTTATAGACAATGATGACATCACCGGTTTCATTACACATCGGTTGATGCCCCGCAGGACTCAGATCAATGATCGCAAGCCGACGATGCCCCAGTGCGACTTGCCCATCAACATAATATCCATCGTCATCAGGCCCCCGGTGACGAATGACATCCGCCATCTTGCGAATTAGCGGAAGCGAGACGGATTCATCATTGAATTGGAGGATACCGCAAATTCCACACATGTCGGTTTATGCCACCGCATCTTTGAGCGCACAGAGTACCGTTTCTTGTTCTTCTTCAGTGATCTGCGCATATAATGGCAGCGTCAGCGTCAGCCGATCCGCAAGGTAGGCGTTGGGGAATTGCTCAGGCTGAAACCCATATTTATCAGCATAATAGTTCAGAATCACAGGAGCATGTGTCCCCTGTCGGGTAGAAATCCCCTGCTCTTCCAACGATGTCATCAACTGGTTGCGCTGGTCGTTTAGCTGTTCGACATTTCCAAGCGCTGGTTCCTCCGGCACAAACAAACACACGTAAGATTGATAACCGTGTATATACCCTGCCGGCACTTCGGGCAATCGCAACCACTGCAAATCAGTTAATGCCGAATCGTACCAAGCCGCACCACGTCGCCGCTGATTAAGAATTTCCGCTGCGCGATCCATCTGGACACTTCCAACGGCTCCCTGTAGGTCGGTCATCCGATAGTTGTATCCGAGGTGATTATATTCCGCCAGCAGAAACGAAGCCTTACCTTGATGTCGGCTTAAATCAGTTCGTGAAGCACCATGATCGCGCAAGGATCGGCTTAGTGTGGCGAGATCGGCATTTGCCGTTGTAATCATCCCGCCTTCGCCGGTGGTGATTGATTTGCGAGGGTGGAAGCTAAAGCAACCGCTATCCCCAAAAGTTCCTGCATGTTTGCCTTTATACCACGCACCAAACCCACAGGCAGCATCTTCAACAACCCATAGGCTGTGCTTGCGTGCAATTTCCATGATGGTGTCTATATCGGCGCACAGACCAAAGAGGTGAACCGGAATTACACCGACGGTACGCGGTGTGATAGCTGCTTCAAAAGCGACCGGATTCATGTTGAATGTGTCGAGATCAATATCAACAAATACCGGTTTCGCCCCCATATATTCAACCACGTTTGCGGTTGAAATCCATGTGAAGGCAGGAACAATAACTTCGTCGCCGGGTTTCAACCCAAGTGCAGCGACGCTGATGTGCAGCGAAGTTGTACAGTTGCTGGTCGTAACTGCGTTTGGCGTACCCACAAAGGAAGCGAATTTACGCTCAAATTCAGCGACATGTCGCCCTTGAACGATCCAACCACTACGCAGTACATCAACGACCGCTTGCTCTTCTTCAATCCCCATGACGGTCTTCGTGATCGGGATGTTTTTCTTGACCGAATCGCTCACGTTTAGACTTCTTTCTGCACAGCGTTCGCCAGTTTGAGCGGTAATCTCTGCTCAATTCGCCATTCTATCACGTGACGTAAACCTTCGCGTAATGGCACCTGAGCTTTGAAGCCAAGTAATTCGGTGGCTTTTTCGGTGCTGCCTACGCGATGCTGAACGAACATGCGGTCTTGTGGTTGATAATCGGGCTGGATGTCTGAACCCAACAAGTCGAGTATTTCATATACCAGCTCGTTGATAGTAGTTCGTACCCCAATCCCAACATTGAAGAACTGATCTGCGACTTCCGATTTCATGCCCATCAGATTAGCACGCGCCACATCCCCAACATACACAAAATCGTAACTCTGCGACCCATCGCCAAAAATGACAGGACGTTTTCCTTCTGCAATACGATCCAGAACCTTCATAATCACGCTGACGTAGGTGCCTTTGTAGTCCATTCGCGGCCCATATATGTTCATGTAGCGGTAGCCAACATACGGCAGGTGATACATTTGATGGAACGAACGGAGGATTTGTTCAACGGCGATCTTGGTTGCGCCATACATCGTCCGGTTATTAAATGGATGCTCTTCAGTCATCGGCACGACAACGGCATCCCCATATACGGAAGCCGACGACGAATACACAAGGCGTTTCACACCAAGATCACGGCAGGCTTCAATGACATTGTAATTCCCGACGATGTTGACTTCGACAGCCGAACGCGGATCGTCAAAGCATTCACCAAGCCACAACGCAGCCAGCAAAAACACCCCATCCACACCGTTCATCTGACGCCGGAGTTCATCGTTATCCGTGCTTGACGCATCCACAATCCGAACGCGGGGATCAGCAGCCACCGCAGCGAGATTCGCTTTCGTTCCACGAATGAAGTTATCGTACACAATCACTTCGGCAGGATTCTCATCCAGCAGTTGTGAAACAATGTGAGAGCCTACAAAACCAGCTCCACCGACCACCATAACTCGTGCGCCACTAATTTCCACGATCACATCTCCCAGAATCACAATTCGGAATACTGCATATTGTGCCTCATCATAGCCGATACAACCCTCATTTACACGGGTTGAAGTCATAACGCTTTGAATGCGGCGAGTGTGCGTTCGCGGGCGAAACGATGTTCCACAATCGGTTTTGGATAATGGGTTATCGCCCTGCCCCATTCCCATGGCGCGTGAATGTATGGGGTCGGCACATCACGCAATTCGGGCACCCAGCGGCGAATATAGTTGCCATTCGGGTCAAAGTCTCGTGACTGCTGCACAGGGTTGAATATACGGAAGTAAGGCTGAGCATCAGTGCCGGTTCCAGCAGACCATTGCCAACCGCCGTTGTTAGCTGCTGGATCGCCATCAATAAGCAATTTCATGAAATGACGCTCACCTTCTCGCCAAGAGATCAGCAAATCTTTAGTCAAGAAACTCGCCACAATCATGCGTGCTCGGTTTGGCATCCACCCCATCGAAAGTAGTTGGCGCATCGCCGCATCCACAACAGGATAGCCTGTCATTCCGTTTTTCCACGCATCTAGTTCGCCCGGAACAAAACGCCACTGAAGGCGATCATACTTTGGACGAAAACAGCCATGCATGACATATGGAAAATGGTAGAGTATGTGCATATAGAAATCACGCCAAACCAGTTCACTGACCCATGTTTCAACGCTTTCATGTTGGCGCTTCGCAGTCGAGGATGCAGGTTCAATATCTTTGTACGCTTGCCTTGCCGACCAATAAGCCTGACGGGGCGAAAGTATCCCAAAACGCAGGTAAGGTGACAGAAATGATGACCCGCCCCGGGTATCATCGGAGGGTGCTGCTAAGTGATTGCGTCCGTCTACATAGTTGTAGAGACGTGTTTTGACGAACTCATCAAGCCTTTCATTTGCAGATGCTTCGCTGGCATCTGGAAGGTGGAATACGGGTACGGATTCTGGACGAAGTTCACTTAGTTGAGGCACCTTGTCCCAGACGAACAGCGCATCCGTTGATTCCACTGGGAAATGGCTAGACCAACGTGCATTTTGGGGAATCAACTCTGACGGTAGTTTATGTAGATTTAGCCACTTTTTCTTAAATGGTGTAAACACGCTATAAGGGGAACCCGAATCGGTCAAAAGAGCATTAGGAGGGATCAAAACCGCATCATCAAATTGGCGCACTTCTACCCCAATTGTGGATACCACTTCCTGATCGCGTCGCAGCGCGAATGGCGAATAATCACGGTTAAAATACAGAGCCTCAACATTGAGTTTTTGAACCAATATTCGCAACACTTCGCATGGATCACCGCGCAGCACGTAAAGCCTTGTCCCTGATTCGCGCAAGGCTGTGTCGAGCGATCGTAACCCCTCCAATAGAAACGCTAATCTGGCTATGCTGGCATTTGAACCTGCATAGAGTCTCTGGTCAAGAATAAACACTGGGATTACGGGATAACCCGTTCGCTGAGATGCAATCAGCGCGGTATTATCCTGAAGGCGAAGATCGCGTCGAAACCAGTGAATTATGAGTTTTTGATCCATCAGTGCCATAAGTCCTGCTACTTAGCTCATGCTCGACTGCGAAATATGGAAATGAACAGAATTCCGAACCATTTCATTGTAATTATCAACCATGATTCTACTTGCCTACATTGTCTTTCCAAAACAAGGCAAAATAGCCAATTAGTGGTAAAATCCCCCGAATTGCACTTATATTAACCCTGTTTGATTTCTTGATTGAGTAGTGTTTTCATTGTTCGGCGCAGTCTGGAACAAAAATGACGACTTTTTCACACTCGCTTGGTTCTACGTTCAAATCTCTTCTTAATCGCCTCATAGATTTGGTTCCGTCTGCTCTGGCGCTCGGACTTGCTCTCGTTATTGCAGCCATTCTACTTTCCGCCTTGAATGCCGACCCCATCCAAGCATTCACTTCATTGTTTCAGGGTGCATTTGGCACCGAAAATGCGACCGCAGAAACCCTCGTAAAATCCGTTCCGATTTTATTTGTCGCTATCGGCATTTGCATCGCATTTCGGGGCGGCGTTACCAACATCGGCGGCGAAGGCCAAATGATTGCTGGTGCATTAGGCGGTGTCAGTGCGGCATTAATTCTCAAAGACGCACCCGGCATTGTTACCATTCCGGGTTCCTTAATTTGTGGTTTTCTAGCGGGCGGTCTTTATGGTGGTTTAGCAGGTGGATTGAAGGCCTATTTTAACGTCAATGAAATTCTAAGCACGATCATGCTTAATCAAGTCGCCGTACAGATAATGAATTTCCTACTGAACGGCCCCTTGCTCGACCCATCCGAAGCAGGCGCAAATCATATCCCTAAAACGGCACGCATAGCGGAGGCGTCGGAACTACCTCGCTTATCTCTTACATTGCCCGAAGGGATTGCCAATGCGCTTCGCTCCCTCGGATTTACAGGTGAACCATCGCTATTTGACCGCACACGGCTTCACTGGGGTTTCATCATTGCGATCGTTCTGGCTGTCGTCGTTTACATTCTCCTATGGCGAACGACTATTGGCTACCGCATTCGCGCTGTAGGCGAAAACGAACGCGCCTCTCGATATGCGGGTATTAGTGTCAAACGCCACATGCTTTTGGCAATGTTCCTTGCAGGCGGGTGTGCTGGACTAGCGGGTGTCGTACAAGTTCTAGGGCTAACCTATCGTTTGCAAACCGATGGTTCAACTGCGGGATTTACAGCAAACGCGGGTTTCAACGGGATTGTTGCCGCGCTGTTTGGTGGACTTAATCCAATCGGTGCCATTCCTGCATCTGCGTTTTTCGGTGGGCTATTGGTTGGCGCACAAAAAATGCAGCGTGATCTCGGTGTACCCGCCTCACTTATCACGGCGGTTAACGGCCTCATTGTTGTATTTGTGGTCAGTAGTCAGATTTTCGTAAAGATTCGCAATCGCAGGCGGCTTAAAGCACTTGTAACTTCTACCTCAGCACCTTTAACAAGTCCCGCACCGCACGCATTGGAGTCCGAGGTATGAATGAGATTTTCACCGCAAGTGTATTTGCATCCACTATTCGCCTAGCCACTCCTTACATATTCGCCGGAATTGGCGAAACATTTGGGCAACGCAGCGGTGTCCTCAATCTTGGTGTTGAGGGGATCATGCTGATGGGTGCATTTTTTGGATTTTACGTAGTGTTACTCACGGGCAACCTGTTGCTAGGAGTTGCTGCTGCCTTATTCGTTGGGCTGGTGATGGGCATGGTCACGGCTTTCATTAGCGTGACCATGCGTGCAGAGCAGGGAATAAGCGGCATCGGAATCTTCTTGTTTGGGCTAGGCATGAGCGAACTGCTCTTTCAAAAGCTTATTGGAACACCAAAATCGGTTGAAGGGTTTCCTTCCATCCATCTGCCCTTTCTCTCGGATATTCAGTTTCTTGGTATCGGGGAAATTTTCTTTCGTCACAATATTTTGGTCTATATTGCATTCGCACTGGTGCCTATTTCCAGCTATGTGTTTAACCATACAACCTTCGGGCTGAATGTACGTGCTGTAGGCCAAAATCCAACAGCAGCCGATAGCATGGGCGTAAACGTTGCCCGAATTCGATACTATACGGTAGCCATCGGCGGCATGTTGTCTGGACTAGCTGGCGCTTCTCTCTCGATCGCTCTGTTGAATGTCTTTCAGCAAAACCTCACTTCTGGTCTTGGGTTTATTGCGGTGTCGCTCGTCTATTTTGGTGCGTGGCGACCCGTTGGTGTGATGATCGGCGCCCTTCTATTCAGCTTTGTGAATGCCCTCCAACTTCAGATCAGCGCAATCGGGATCAATATCCCAAGCGAATTTGCGGTAATGGCACCCTATGTCATCACAATTATCGCTCTTGTTTTTGCTTCCAAGCGGATGGAAAAGCCTGATGCGCTTACCAAGCCGTTTGAAAGAGGGGAATAGCAAGCATACAGCCACATCGGAGGAAAGTATGAGTAAGAAAGTTCAGTTTGTCCTGTTGGTCGTGTTGGTGATGTTGAGCGCAGTAACGATTGTTCACGCGCAAGACAAGCCCTTCAAAGTTGCAGCGGTGGCTCCTAGTGCAAAGAATGACTTGGCATTCAGCCAGAGTATGTTTGATGCGCTAACCGCCATTCAAAACGAATTGGGCGAAGACAAGTTCCAGTTTGACTTCCAAGAAGGCACGTTCGTGGTTGATGATGCTGCGGTTGCGCTGCGCGACTGGGCATCGTCCGGTGAATATGATCTGCTGATTGCACATGGCTCGCAGTACGGCGCGATCATCGAAGAACTGGCACCGGAATTCCCGGATGTCTCTTTTGCTTGGGGTACCGATGTGAATACCTTCGGCCTGCCTAACGTATTCGCATATACTGCTGCGGCCAATGAAGGCGGTTTTGTCAACGGCGCACTTGCCGCGCTGATGACCAAGACGGGCGTCATTGGTGTGATCGGCCCGATTGAGGTCGGTGACGCAAAAATGTATGTGGATGGATTCGTTGCGGGTGCAAAAGCTGCCAAGCCGGATGTGACGGTGAATGTCACCTATATCCAGTCGTTCAGTGATGTTCCGTTGGCGACAGAAGCAGCCAAAGCGCACATTGCGAACAAGGCCGATGTGCTCACCGGCACAGCGCAGATGGTAGTTGGCCCGATCGCCGTAGCACAGGAAAACAATGCGCTATGGTTCGGCACACAGTCAAGTCAGGCGGATCTGGCAGCAGGTAGCGGCGTCCTTTTCCAAGTCTACAAATGGGAAGTGGTTCTCCGCGATGTGATCGCCAAGATTCAGAGTGGCACACTCGGTGGCGAGGCCTATACCCTGACACTGGCAAATGGTGGCTTGGTGATGGAAAAAGGTGCGCACTAATCTTTAGATTAGTCTAAATGGGGGAGACGGGGTTAGAAATGATCCCGCCTCCCCCTGATGTGCGTGGTAATGGAGTGCAAAAGCAAACGTCATGGCTACTGATCGCCGCATTCAACATCTTCAAATGAAGGGGATCACCAAACGCTTTCCCGGTGTTTTGGCGGTCAATAACATTGATTTCGATGCTCGTGGAGGCGAAATTCACGCGCTTCTCGGTGAAAATGGTGCGGGCAAATCTACACTGATGAAGATGCTTTACGGCCTCTACGCACCGGATGAGGGGCAAATTACCGTAAATGGAACCGAGATAAAGGTTCGTTCACCGCAGGATGCCATTCATCAGGGAATCGGAATGATCCATCAGCATTTCATGCTGGTTCCTTCATTGACAGTAGCCGAAAATGTAGCTTTGGGAATGAAATCATCGAGAGGTATGGTACTTGACCTTGACCGTGTTTCTGCACGTTTGCGTCACCTGTCAGAGGAGTACAGCCTACGAGTGGAACCAGATGTTCCCGTTTGGCAGCTTTCTGTGGGTGAGCAACAGCGAGTGGAAATCTTACGGGCAATCTACAAAGGCGCTGCCCTACTCATTCTCGACGAACCTACAGCCGTTTTGACACCGCAAGAGGTGGACGACCTTTTTCGGGTACTCCGTCAGATGGCTTTTGATGGCATAGCACTGATTTTTATCTCACACAAGCTCCATGAGGTTCTTGCAATCAGCGATCGAATCAGTGTACTCCGTGATGGGCGGAAAGTGGATACTATCCCAACCGAAGGCGCAACCAAGCTAACACTTGCGGAGATGATGGTTGGTCGTCCCGTTGTACTGGAATATGAGCGCGTTCCCGGTCAACCCGGCGCTGAGCAACTGCGGTTAAATAACGTGAGCGCACTCAGTGATCGGGGAACACTCGGCCTCCGTCAGGTATCATTTGGGGTTCAAGCAGGTGAAATTGTTGGTGTCGCTGGTGTTTCAGGGAATGGACAGCGTGAGCTTGCGCAAGTCATCGCCGGATTGCGATCGGTAACGACCGGGCAAGTGTATCTCAATTCGACTGATGTCACTGGGCGATCTCCAGCGGCTATGAATCAATTGGGGCTGGCCTACATTCCTGAAGAACGCATGGTGGATGGTGCGCTTAAGGAATTCAGTGTTGCTGAAAATTTTGTCTTGCAGGATCACGGGCATCCACCTTATACACGCGCCAAAATCTTCCTGAATTTCCGCGCCATCACACAGGCCTGCCGACAAGCCATTCAGTCATACGAAATAAAGACGCCCGGAACCGATACCCCGATCAAACATCTATCCGGCGGCAACATACAAAAACTCATTTTGGCGCGTGAACTGGCGAGGCGGCCTCGTGTGCTTCTGGCAGCACAGCCCACTCGCGGGGTTGATATTGGAGCCACCGAATACATCCATCGCCAGCTTTTAGCAGAACGCGCTCGTGGAACGGCGGTGCTGCTCATATCGGAAGACCTAGATGAAATCTTAGCATTATCAGATCGAATTGTTATTATGTATGAGGGGCGCGTTGTTGGAATTGTTCCCCGTGATGGTGTAGATGTGAAGCATCTCGGCGCCATGATGGCCGGAAGCACGAGCGAACGCGCATCGCTTTAGAACCCTATTGCCACAGGTCACTGTGACATTCGTCATCAGTGGCGTTGGGACAATCCCAGCGAAAAGTGCCTTGTGGTCTAACCTACTCATCACAAATCGAGGTAGACCATGAAGCTATGGAATCACTATCACACTCCTCAAACTGTAGACGATGCTATTCGCCTGCTCAGTCAATATGCAGGTCAGGCACGCATCATTGCAGGAGGGACTGACCTGCTTGTGGAAATTCGGGCAGAAGATCACCCCCCCCAAGAAGCCCTGATTGATATAACCCGCATTCCAACCCTAACCCAGATCACCTACCAACCAGATGAAATCCGCGTGGGTGCAGGTGTCACTCATTCCCAAATCGTTCGATCCGCTCAGCTTTTGCAATCCGCAACTTGCTTGGTGGAAAGCTGCGGTGTGGTTGGCGGCCCACAGGTGCGCAATGTGGGAACCATAGGCGGGAATGTTGCACACGCGCTGCCAGCAGGCGACGCAACGACCTCACTGGTCGCGCTGAATGCTCAGGCTGAAATTATCCAGAATGGTCAGCGCCAATGGGTGCCCATTTTAGACATGTATCGCGGGCCGGGGCAATCTCTCCTTGATTCCACACGCGATCTACTCTTGGGCTTTAGATTTGAGCCAGCGAGTGGCCGCACGGCAACCGCATTCAAACGGGTTATGCGGCCTCAAGGCGTTGCCTTACCTGTTCTTGGATGTGCAGTATGGGTTAAATTATCCGATGATGGTTTGCAAATTCAAGATATCCGCTTCAGCATAGCCCCTATAGCACCCAAACCGTTACGGGTGAGTCAGCTTGAATCGGCACTGATTGGCAAATCCACTGAGGAAGATACTATTCAATATGCGGGCGAATTTGCACAATCTTGCATCCAACCACGTACTAGCAAGTATCGTGCGACGGCTGAATACCGCCATGAACTCATTGCGGTGCTTGTAAGACGCACTCTGGCGCTCGCTATTCGACGTGCAAAATCCGGTGAAATCGTGCCTGAAGGTATTGGGTTATAAAGGGGATTGTCAATGAGTACGCTCGAAATCACCGTTAATGGACAGCATCACGAGATTGACATAGAAGAATCGCGCACTCTAGCCCAGTTCCTTCGCCTCGATTTAGGGCTAACGGGTACAAAAATCGGCTGCGAAGAGGCCGAATGCGGTATATGTACTGTACTCGTTGATGGCGTGCCGATTGACTCGTGCAGTTACCCGGCTTTCAAAGCCTATGGACGCAACATCACCACCATTGAAGGTCTGTCCGATGGTGAGACTCTTCACCCTGTACAGGACAACTTTATTCGTCATGGCGCTGTGCAGTGCGGGTTCTGTACATCAGGCCTTATCATGACCGCGACTGCGCTGCTCGATGAAAACAATGACCCAAGTGAACAAGACATCAAGTCTGCACTTAAAGATACCTATTGCCGCTGCACAGGCTACACAAGTGTGATTCGCGCCATCCAATCGGCGGCGTGCGAAAAACGCGGTGAAGCCCCCCTCCCCCCGAATGATCCTGTAGTTGATGAGCCGATGCGTGTCATTAGCCGATCGGTACCACCTCAAGAAGTGGTAGAAAAAGTTACGGGCAAAGCAAAATACACGGATGATTATTCTTTTCCGGGCATGCTATACGCTCGAACATTGAGATCACCTTACCCTCATGCGCAAATCGTGAGCATCAATACCGAATCAGCAAAGTCACTACCCGGAGTGCGTGCTGTTCTGACGTACAAAGATGTTCCCGGAGAAAATCTGCATGGCTTGGTGTATCGTGACTGGCCCGTTCTTTGCAACGACATCGTGCGCTATGTGGGCGATGCTGTAGCAATTGTTGCAGCGGAAACCGAAGATGTGGCAGCTGAAGCCCTGAAACGGATTGAAGTACAGTACAAACCCTTACCAGTGGTTGCTGACCCCAAATATGCTCACACGCCGGATGCGCCTGTGCTGCACCCCTCCCACCCTACCGGAAACCTTTTGAAGCACATCAAGGTTCGTCACGGAAATATCGAACAAGGGTTTGCTCAATCAGATGTGATCGTAGAACGGGAATATCATACCCCCACCACAGAACACGCCTTCCTTGAGCCAGAATGCTCCATTGGTGTGCCGTGCGAATATCCCGGACATGACAAACTTACGGTCTATGTGGGATCCCAGATACCTTACCAGGATCGCAACCAGATCGCGCTGGCAATGAAACTCCCAGAGGATCATGTGCGGGTGATTGGCACATTGATCGGAGGCGGATTCGGTGGCAAGGAAGATATTGCGGGTCAGATTCATGTGGCTATGCTGGCAACAGTAACGGGTTTGCCTGTCAAGATGCTTTACAGCAGGCAAGAATCCCTCATTTTTCACCCCAAGCGCCATGCAACGATCATAAAGATCAAGACAGGTGCGACAAAAGATGGCCGACTGGTTGCAGTAGAAGCCGAGCTTTATGGGGATGGTGGCGCATACGCTTCCCTTTCCGACAAAGTGATGACCCGCGCCACAACTCACGCAACCGGCCCGTATGACATCCCGAATGCCAAAATTGATTGCTATGCCATGTATACGAACAATGTGCCATCGGGCGCTTTTCGTGGCTTTGGCGTCACCCAATCTGCATTTGCAGTCGAGCAGAATATGGATTTACTCGCCGCTGAACTAGGTTTAGACCCGATCGAGTTTCGGCGCCGAAATGCCCAAAAAGTCGGTGTCACCACCGCTACCGGTCAAGTTCTCCGCGAATCTGTAGGTTTGCTAGAAACGATAGATGATGTCGTGTCCGACTTAAACGCACATCATGGTTTAGACGGCTTTCGTTGGGCATGGCGTGATGGGCATAAAGCCTATGGATGGGGAATTGCCTGTGCCTACAAGAACACCGGGTTGGGTGGCGGCGCGCCCGACAAATCGGAAGCCGAAATCGAGGTATTTGAAGATGGAACGATTGAAATTCGCACCGCTGCCGCCGATATGGGACAGGGCATCGCGCATGTAGTGGCTCAATGTGCTGCTGAAGAAATGCACGTCGCTTATGACCGTGTGAAAGTGCTTCTGTGCGATACAGACCTCACACCGAATGGCGGCCCAACAACTGCATCGCGCCAGACATTCATGACAGGTAATGCAGCACGTATAGCAGCTTCCTCCCTACGGGAGGCTGTGACCCGTTCTGCTGCTGAAATGCTGGATGTCCCACCGGAGCATATCCGATATGAAGAAGGACTGCTTCGATCGAACGGGCACACAGTTCAACTCGGAGAAGTTGTTGGTTGGATGAAGTCCAACGGTCTTTCCCCGCGTGTTCGCCACGAGTACCACGCACCAAAGACCCAACCTCTGGGAACCGGCGGTGACATGCACTTTGCGTTTAGCTATGCAACACAAGCTGCACTGGTGGAAGTGGATACCGAAACCGGAGAGATTCACGTCCTGAAGATTGTTTCCAGTACCGACATTGGGCGAGCAATCAACCCGCTGGCGCTTCAGGGGCAAATCGAAGGTGGAATTGTCATGGCTATGGGGAATTGCCTGACAGAAGCCTTTATCATAGAAGATGGAGTGCCCTGGACGCGGCTTTTCTCCCGTTACAAGATGCCCAGTATCAAACACACGCCGCAGATCATCTCACACTTGGTCGAGCATCGCGCATCTGAAGGGCCATATGGCGCAAAAGGCGTTGGGGAAATTCCTTCGATTAACACGACCCCTGCGATTTGCAATGCCATTACCAACGCGATCGGTGTACGAATCTATGCTCTGCCCGTAGATCAGGATGCCTTGTTACGCGCTTTGCGCACCAACCAGCAAGAAGTCCACACGGCATGGGCTGATGTAAAATAACAGCGCCTCGGCAAAACTATATTCGAGCATGTCACTAACGACATGCTCGAATCATCTGCTGCCGGAATAATCTTTTCAGTTATAATCATATCCATATCAGTAAGTCATCAGCGAGGACTGTCGTGCGGGTACTCATCGCTATTCATGGTTTCCCTCCTACTCATTATGCCGGCTCAGAACGTGCTGCCGAACGAATTGCCCGTTGGCTTGTAGACAAAGGGCATCACGTTGAAGTCTTCACAATCGAAAAACTCGATGACCCGAACACACACATTGAAACTGCCGTTGAAAATGGCATCACAATTCATCGGTTGTTTTACGATCTGAAAGGTCAGGGAGATTATTTCGAGAATCTATATGATGATCCCCGGATTGGCAATGCGCTTCGTAGCCTACTCGAAACACGAACTTTTGATGTGATGCATGTGGTCAGTGGATACCTTCTGGGTGGGCAGGTCATTCACACCGCCAAAGCGTTCAATATTCCGGTTGTTCTCACTCTGACCGAATTCTGGTTCATGTGCTTCCGGTTGAACCTGCTAACCGCAGTGGGGGATGTATGCACAGGACCGGAAAGCGATGAGAAATGTATGCGCTGCGTCATGGAAGACCAGCGCCGATTCCGACTTCCTGCCGAACGGGCACCATCCTTCATGGATGCTTTTTGGTCAGTCGCGCAACATACGCCTTTTGCCAAATCGCGCACAAAAGACCTTCAACGTCGGCGCGAAACGCTTATGAAAGCCTTAGCAGCAGCTGATGTAGTGGTTTGCCCATCGCAATTCCTGATGAACTTGTTTCGTACCTTCGGCTTTAACATGAGCAAATCCATTTATGTGTTGTATGGTCTCAAACACCCTCCAACCGGTAAACAGCCCTCCCCCCGCCCTCCCGATGGGACGCTCCGATTGGGATATGTTGGACAAATCAAGCCACACAAAGGCGTTGATCTTCTCTTGGATACAGTGATGCGATTGCTTGACGAAGGTAAAGCGATTTCACTAACGCTGTGGGGTTCGAGCAGTGGAGCAGAATCCTATGGAAAAGAAATGCGTCAGCGCACACTTGCCTACCCAGCCATTCAGTGGAAAGGTAGTTATAGTTCGGATCAGCTCTGGGACGTACTGGGCGAATTCGACACAGTGGTTGTGCCCTCAAGATGGTATGAGAATAACCCGACCGTCATCCTAGAATCGTTCCTGATGCGAATCCCTGTCATAGCAACTAAGCTAGGCAGTATGCCAGAATTGGTCAAATCTGAAAAAAGCGGCCTGGTGTTTGAGCTAAACGATGCGAATGATTTGAACAGGTCAATAAATCGTCTGTTGGATGAACCTGATTTGCTAGAGCGCCTACGTGCTGGCATACCGAAAATCCCAACGATTGATGATGAGGTGGGGGCGTTTTATGCCCAGTATCAGAAGCTCACAGGAAAGTCATGACGCACAAGCAGATAATCCAGATAGCGCCCCTACCAACGGGCGAAATAACGACTGCCTATGCTCCGCTCGACCATAATCCGGCAGCCGTGTATCTGGCTTCCTTATCTTCGCAACGATCGCGCCGGGTCATGGAACATGCGTTGCGCGTCATTATGAGCTTACTCACGGGGCAAGACCCTGCTACCGCAAACGTACTCGCTATGAATTGGGGAGCGTTGCGTTACCCACATTCGGCTGCGGTGCGTGCTCGCTTGCTGGAAATGTATTCACCCGCTACCGCCAACCGTACCCTGAGCGCCCTACGCGGCGTCCTGAAAGAGGCTTGGCGGCTTGGGCAGACCTCGGCTGAAGATTTTGCGCGGGCAACCGATGTGAAAAACATTCAAGCACATACCCTCCCCGCTGGCCGCGAACTCAGCAAAGAGGAAATAGCTGCACTGGTCGCAAACTGTCAAGCAGATCGGTCGCCTGCGGGGATGCGCGATGCAGCCATAATGGGCATCCTCTATACCTGCGGGTTACGGCGTGAGGAGGTCGTAAACCTCAATGTGAGTGATTATGATGATGAAACAGGCCGAATGAACATCCGTTCAGGCAAAGGACGCAAAGGGCGCACCGTATATGTTACAGGTGGCGCGGCACGGGCATTAGACTCGTGGCTCTACCTTCGCGGCTCGTTTGAAGGCCCACTCATTCTGGCAGTCCTGAAGAATGGGCGAATCATGTCGCACCGGCTTACTGCACAGACCATATATAATATGGTCAAGAAGCGTGCGAACTTAGCCGGAATCGCAGATTTCTCACCGCATGACTTTCGCCGGACATTTGTTGGTGATATGCTCGATCAGGGCATAGACATTGCCACCGTTGCCAACATTGCAGGACACGCCAGTGTAGACACAACGCGGCGTTACGATCGGCGTCCCGAAGAAACGAAAAAGGCCGCATCCCGCGTGCTTAAATTCCCGTTTTAGCACTCAACTATTTCACAGCACCCGCAGTTAGCCCGCGAATAAGCTGCCGCGAAAACACGATATACAGGATAACAACCGGTATGGCGGACAACGTAAGCGAGGCCAGTACCGCGTTCCAGTCACTCACGTATTGACCGAGGAATGACTGCGCCCCCAGTGTCACCGTTTTGTTGCGTTCGGAAGGCGCAAGAATGAGCGGAAACCACAGATCGTTCCAGATGGGTATCATGTTGAACACCATCACCGTCCCCAGAGCCGGACGTACCAGTGGCAGCACCAGAGAGTAAATTCGGTACTCACTTGCGCCGTCTACCCGTGCTGCATCCTTGAGGTCTTTTGGAACTTGCCTCATAAACTGCGATAGCACAAAAATAGCCAGCGGCAACCCCATCGCGGTATAGACTAGGATAAGCCCAAACAAGGTGTCTACCAGACCAAGTGCCTTCATAAGGCGCAGAATGCTCACTGTACCTAAGCGGATGGGGATCATGATGCCTAACGACAGGTACAACCCCATCAAAGTGTTTCCCCGGAACCGGTATTCTGAAAGCGCGTAGGCGGCCATCGTTCCGGCAAAAAAGATGAATATAAGCGAGCCAAAAGTCACTATTGCGCTGTTCAGGAAATAGCCGGGAAATGATGCGCGTTCAAACACCGTCTGATAACCGACGGGATCAAAATTAATAGGGCTTGGCAGGGCATAGGGAGTCTTGAAAATGGCGGTTCGAGACTTAACCGAATTAATCAAAACTAGCACGATCGGAAACAGCGCAATTCCTGTATAGATTAAAAGTGCAGCATGAGCAGCCACTGTTTGGAAAATGCGACCGAACTGAATGTCTTTAGGTCGTGTAACGGTCATTGTTAACCCTTAAAGTTCAATTTCCATTTTGAGCAATCGTCGCTGCCAACCAAACAAATACACAAGAACGCCAGCGAGAATAATTAGGAACATCACACCAGCTACCGTAGCACCCATTGTGGGGCTTCCCGGTTGCAACTGAAAGCCGAAGAAGGTGCGATAAAATAAGGTTCCAAGCAAATCCGTAGAGAATTCAGGTCCCGCGAGTGCGGTTTGCGTGGTATAAATCAGGTCGAAAGCATTAAAATTGCCCACAAAGGTTAGAACAGCCACAATACCAACGGTGGGCAATATCAGCGGAAACTTGACTCGCCAGAACACAATCCATGCACCTGCCCCATCAACTCGGGCTGCTTCGACAATTTCATCTGGAATGGCGATAAGTGTTGCTAAGAAAAGCATCATGGGTATGCCAACATACTGCCACACGGAGACTAACGACAGTACCGGCAAAGCAGTATCTACCAGCCCCAACCACGGCTGATTTTTGACCCCAAACAGCGCCAGAAAATCCCCTGAAATACCCCACAAAGGGCTTAAAATAAGCCGCCATATAAAACCGACCAGAACCACTGACAGAACGGTTGGCGTAAAAATCAACGTCCGATAAATCGCACGCCCTTTAATAAAAGTAGAACTCAAGAGCGAAGCCAAAAATAAACCGATTGAGTTTTGAACCACCATGTGAATCACAAAAAAGATAATATTATTTTTGATAGCGCCCCATAGTCGGGGTGCCAGAAGCGGATCATTGAACAACGTCTGATAATTGCCTAGCCCATTATATATTTCAGTGCCATTTGGCAAGGTAGTGTATAGGCTCAGGCGAAGTGAATCAATCAGCGGAAACACCATAAATAGCGAATAAACAATCACCGCAGGAGCCAAAAACACCACAATATGCCACGGGAATGATTTACGCTTCATCCATCAAACCTTTTTACGTATGCACCAGATGAAAGAATTGAGGGGTACAATATGCACCCCTCAGTATCCCTTACATCAAACTGCTCAATTCACAGCTTACTGCGGTTTGTACCACGCATCCAGATTGGTCTGAATTTCGTCAGCCGCTTCTTGAGGAGTCTTGGAACCATTCAACACCGCAGCACTGGCTGCCCAGAGGTCGTTTTCGTTATTGCTGCCGCCAAAATCGGCACCACGCGACAGAATCTGGTAAGCCGAGCGAATCGTGCTGTTGCATTCACTGCGCCAGCTTACAAATTCCTGCGCCAGCGGATCTTCTAGCGTAATTTCGGCATTCGACAGCGAGAAGAAACCGGGGAGCGCGTTGGAATACAGATTGGCAAATTCCGAAGTGGTCATCCACGTCAGGAACGTGCGTGCAGCTTCGGCATTCGGGGAAGCCGCATTCAAACCCATAGCGATGTCCGTGTGGTCGCTGATATAGCATTCGCTCTGACCATCCGGCACTGGCGGCTTGAATGCGCCCATCTCGAAGCTCGCCTGAGCGCGGAAGGTGCTGATGTCCCATGAACCGGCGGGATAGATCGCACCCAAGCCCAACGAGAACATGTTCTGGCTATCCGGGTATGTCTGTGCCTGATAACCATCGGCCAAATAAGGCTGCCACGCTGCAAGAGCTTCAAACGCCTGTAGGAAACCGCCCTGATTGTACTTTTCGGTTCCCTTAATCAGGCCGTTACGACCTTCTTCACCCATCCAGTAGTTCGGGCCGATGTTCTGGTAGCCCATCGTCGCCGATTCCCACTGGTCAGCAGTACCCATAACCAGCGGAGCATACTGCCCGTTATCCTTGATCGCCTGAAGCACGGCATTGAATTCCGACATGGTGGTCGGTTCTTCCAAGCCTAATTCCTTGAAAATGTCGGCATTGTAGATAAAACCGTGAATGACGGAAGCCATGGGTACACAGAACGCATTCGCCCCATCATCGGTAATCCACGCACTTTTCGCCACATCACCGAAATTTTCCATCCCGGCCAGATCGTTCAGCGAAGCCAGATAGCCCTTCTGGTACAGCCCCAGCGAAAGATCGAACGGACGGCAGGTAATCAGATCACCAGCAGTGCCGCCTTCCAGCTTCACATTCAGTGCGGCGTTATATTCGGTCGGGGCAGTAGGCGCAAACACAACCTTAATGTCAGGATTCTGCGCTTCAAATGCGGGGATAATCTTGTCCTGCCAAATGGTCAGGTCATCGTTACGCCAGCTTTCAATAGTTAGAGTCACTGGCTCCTGCGCACTTACAGCGCCAATAGCGAGGAGCGCGGTAAGCACAACTACAACTGCAATTAATCTCTTCATATCCCATGTCTCCTAAAAAGAATACGATACGAGGCGTTGTTAAACTCAACGCTCACGACACTTAATTTGTACCGTTTATTGAGCGAAAGAGCAAGATGTCTTACTGTGGAATCGGCGAACATAAACAATGCCATCCACAAAAACAGTGTGGATGGCATACAGGGTAATCGCTTCAAAGTTGAGTGATAAGGTGGAGCAAGAATTGGTTATCCATCGCTGCTCGAAAACGTTTTTGGCGGAGGCTGCTTTTGGAGGTGTCGCGCTTGAGCAAGTTAAGGGC
>Ga0172373_10004340_pt1 | contig 20099 bp, 21 predicted proteins | sample Lak10m_2_FD_114546 | JGI IMG/M metagenome (GOLD analysis project Ga0172373, IMG submission 114546) | Freshwater microbial communities from Kabuno Bay, South-Kivu, Congo - kab_092012_10m | ecosystem: Environmental > Aquatic > Freshwater > Lake | place: Democratic Republic of the Congo...
GAGTCTTTACTCTGTGCCTTAGAGCCAAATGATCCAACTGCGCTTACAGTTGCTGGTACTGGCGCTGTGAATGTGGGTAGGGCGCAAAGAGAGGGCACTACACCGACCAACTATGTCAGACGCGCCTTGCGTGGTACTGATCGCCGTGCTGTCTGTGATACTTTACCCTACGGCGCAACTACTGCGACTGACACAGTTCCAGCTACTCTGTACGAGTAAAGCCTGCATTTCTTTATAGCTCTTCCCTAGGGAAGAGCTATAAATGATCGGAGGTAGTTGACTTTATGCTCTTGGCAATTAAAATTTAATTGCACTTCTGATTGCACTTCTGATTGCATTTCTAGATGAGTTTCTAAATGCGTTGTCCTTGTTCTTTGATGATGGTGGGTTATGTTAAATCTAAATTGCAAAGCTGTGGATACCAGATATCGTAAGCCCCATGATACGATCGCCCCTTCTTTTGCGGGTTATCTGTCCCATATCCTCAAGACAAGGCGATCGCTTGAGTCAACAGAGTCTGGCTTCACATTGCTAGAGTCGCTGGTGGCGGCGGCTGTTGTCGGCATTTTGATTGTGTCGATCGCGCCGATGGTGGCTCTCTCAACTTCAGCAAGAATTAATGCTAGAAGGATCGATCAGGCTACTCAAGCAGGCAGGTCATATATTGATGCGGTGAGAGGTGGCGTGATTGATGTAACTAACTTTCCAAATAGTTTAGTTTCTAGTACGCCCAATGCTCAAGCTCAATACACATTTGAGGGGATCGCTGCTCCCACAACAGCCAGCTTTCCACCCGCCACAATCTGTAACAATACCCTTGCAAATAATGTGGCATCGGGAAGAGCTCCAGGTATCTGTGTTGATGCTAACGGCGATGGATTTAGTATCAATGATCCCCAAGATTTCTTTATACAGCCAATGCGAAGTGGTCCACTTAGTTCAGTAGCGACGGCTTCAACTGATCTGAGAAGTCAAGGCTTTTGGTTAGCGATTAGGGTTTACCGTGCTGACGCTCTGGCGGGAACTGCACCACTTAGAACTGGAATTGATACTGGAGGGGCTGATACTGGATGCATTCAAGGTAGTACCACTCCTTTTGCCAGTACAGCTTCGATTACCTGTCCCATTGTGACAATGCGATCGCAGATTTTCTTGCCAACGGTTAACCCCAAGAACATTGATGACATCAAAAGAGGCATTGGTTCATAACACTAATCAATCAAGGCAGACTGTCCTATGAAAAAACTTTTCCATAAAATAATAGCCTCTTGGCCGCAAAAGAGCCTATTGCGATCGTCAAAATCCCGTTATCGCAAAGGTTTTGCGTCTGGCTTTACCTTGATTGAGTTGTTAGTAGCGGCTTTGATTGCCTCCTTAATGGTGGTGGTCATGCTTGGCTTTTTGGTGGGTGTGTTAGATAGCGATCGTAAAGAAACAGTCAAGACAAATGCCCAAGAAGAATTGCTAGCTGCAATTAGCTATATGTCAGACGACTTGCAAGAAGCAATCTATATCTATGGCGCACAAGGACTTTCAGCAACAGATGGAATAAATGCCCAATTACCACATGTTCAGTCGGGGGCTGGTAACGAGTGCAATCCAACTGGTACAAATACCTGTACACCGATCTTAGTTTTTTGGAAAAGATTTACTTTTAATCCCGACTCAACAGCAACCTATAGTAATACAGGTGCTACGCCAACCTCAGAAATTATTGGCTGTATGCCCTATGGAGATGCAACCCAATTAGCAGCTTGTCAAGCTAATAGCACTTCTGGTGGTAGAGCCTATGGTCGAGATACATATACATACTCACTAGTTGCCTATTACCTCAAAAATGATACTCAATTACCAGAAAACAGCGGATGGTCTAATACTGCTCGAATCTTGCGATGGGAGATTAGAGATGGATATGTGGGTTATTGCAGTACTGGTGGCACAATCGGTGTGACTACTGGTTGCCCTGTTGCAACTAAGGTTACTACTAGACCAACTTCTACACTTATCGTCCCTCCGATCGTCCCTGTAGCTCTATCGGATCCTAACAGATACTTTGTCTTGCCATCTACAGGATTTAACCGCCCTGACTTTATAACACAGGGTGGACTAGCAGCTTGGAGAAAGTACGCTAACTTCGATTTTGCAGCGAATCCTTTTGTAACTCTTGTGGACTTTATGGATGACACAGCCTATGTTACAACTCAAGGTGGAAATGCTGTAGCTGCTGGTACAGGGACAACTGCCGCAGCTACATCTCCCTTTAAGATTCCTGTTGGTAGGAATGACACTAGTACACCACAGAGAAATCTAGATTGTGATGATCCCTCAGTGGGCGTGGGAACGACAGATTCGTTAAATAACTTTACACAGAGAGTTCCTGCTGATTTTGCTAATTCTGACGGTAGTAACCCTGCTGGGCTAAGTAGCTTTTACGCTTGTGTTTCTCCAAATACGGTTACAGCCAGAATATTTTTGCGTGGTAATGCGATCGCTCGTTTGACCACACCGGCAACCAATAGAGATCAGAGACCGCCCACAGCAACTAATATTACGTTTTTCCCAACCGCCGATGTGCGAAGCTTTGGGCGTAGTCAAATCGGTTTAGGTAGATAAAATATAAGGTGAAATCAAAAAAAATGTTTACTTCCAATTTTTTTAGTAACCTTACTAGCAATTTGTCTAGTTTCACCCGAAACTTGATTAACAAAAATCAGCGCAAATTTCTAGCATTCGTCACTCCTCCAAAACGTCGCGATCGCTATGCAAAATCTCTAGGATTTACGCTTTTAGAGGTTCTAGTTGTCATAGTTATGGTTGGCATTCTCAGCGCGATCGCAGCTCCAGGATGGATTGGGTTTGTGAATAACCAACGCATCAGTACTTCTCAAAACAAGATTTTTCAAGCAATTAAAGTTGCTCAGTCGGATTCAAAAATTAGCAATGCCAATAGTAGTGCAAATCGAGTCCGCATTACTTTTAGAACTAATCAAACTGACAATGCTTATCGAGTAGATAATGTGAGAACAGGTGCTGGAGAGCAGTCCTTAGAGTCAGGAGTAACAATCTCAAGTATAACGCCTGCTGTTTTGCCACCTGGTAATGCTGGTCAACCATACGTAGAGTTTGACTCTAGAGGTCTGGTGTACGATCCCAATAACTTGATTACTTATCCAATTTGCATCAACCTATCGGTAGCTAACAGTTCTAGAATTAAATGGATTGCGATTAAAACTTTGCTTGGAGCCATTGTCACAGGTTCTGAGGGTACTTGTTCATAGAATAAAACAAAAAAGAGAGAAGGAGTTTGTCTCCTTCTCTCTTTTTTATTACTATAGATTACCCACAATTATCAAAAAACATTATAATTTCCAGATAATTGCAGTTAAAAATCGCAAGAAATCATGGTTAAAGCTGTAAATGGCAATCAAAAACGCAAGCGCGATCGCCGTTCTCCAATCATTGGGTTCACACTACTTGAAGTCCTTGCTGTGATGGTGATGATTGGTGTTTTGGCAGCGATCGCCGCACCGTCGTGGCTAGGATTTGTGAATAACCAAAGACTTAACTCCGCTCAAAGTCAAGCACTGAGTACTCTGCGCTTAGCCCAAAGCAATGCTAAACGCTCCCAGACCATGTGGCAAGCAACTTTCAGAAATACACCTAACGTTTCTCAATATGCAGTACACCAATCTCCTCCATCATCGATGACCAAAGAATATTGGGACAATCTGCCTTGGCAAAATTTCGATGGAGGAGTGCGAATTGTGGATAATACAGAAGATCAGCCCAGAACCACCTTTACCAAGCTCACAGCAGTTCCAGAACCAGATATTTATCGTGTCCAGTTTAAAGCTCAAGGCAATCCTAATGGACTAGGTGAGATGGGGCGGATCACTTTGGCAACTAGAACAGGCGATCGGCGAAAATGCGTGATTATCTCAACCCTATTAGGCGCAATGCGTTTAGCAGAAAACTCAGGATGCAACCAATCATAAAGTTTTGCAATGATCGATAACATCTGTAAATTTCTGGCAGAAAACTTTTCCACCGACTTTGCGAGAACGTAACGTCGCTGCTTCGACAGCTATAATATCTGGTATAGCCTTAAACAAAGAAATCATCCAAAGACTTTTAAGGAGCGAAATCATGAAAGAATCAGTGATTTATCAAGAAATCCTGCTGGAAGGCAAGGCTGAAGGTAAGGCTCAGGGTCTAGTTAAGGGTGAGGCTAAAGCTACTCGTCAGATTGCCATCAATATGCTCGGTGACAATATCCCCCCTGATTTAGTGTCCAAATTTACAGGACTAACCCTAAAACAAGTTCAAAAACTCCAACAGCTTTCCTCAAAACAGCTACAGAAGCCTAAGTCGTCAAGAGTGAAACGCTCGTCAAAACCCCAATAGCCCCAAGCAAACCTTTATTTATTGTCCATTTGTTGCAGCGATCGCTGCAACAAATAGCATCAAAGGACAAATTTTAGGCTCAATACGGTTAGCTGAGAACTCCGATTGTAAAGAACGATCAATAAATAAGTGATGTTACGTGGAAAGAATTTTTGCGATGGCAGAGGTTTAGGGCTGGCACGGGGGGCGCAGCCCCTACGAAATCTGATGTTTTTAGGTAGGGGCAATCCCCCCGTGGTTGCCCTGCCACGCTAGCAGCAAGAGATTTATCATCTGCGTTCCACGTAACATCAGTAAATAATGATCGATAAGATCTGTAAATTACGGTTGTTAATGAATGTCGTAGCCGAATAAATTAGGATTGGCTCCGTCTAGCTTTAAGTCCGCTAACCCGTATTCAGCCCAACGGCGTGTCACCATCTCCGCCACATCAGGATCGCTCTCTAGAGGATCTCCCCAATCGCGATCGGTTTCAGGATAGATTTTAGTAGTCGCATCAATGCCCATGCGTCCCCCTAGACCTTCCTTTTCGCAGGCAAAGTCAAGGCTATCAAAGGGATTGTCAGGCAAGATAAACACATCGCGAGTAGGGTCAACTTTAGAACTGAGCGCCCAAACTACCATCCTTGGATCGCGAATATTGATTGTATGGTCAACTACAATCACAAACTTGGTGTAAGTAAACTGTGGCAAGGCGCTCCAGAATGCGAGGGCGGCGCGTCTAGCTTGTCCAGGATAAGCCTTTTTGATGGAAATAATTGCAGCTTTATAGGATAGCGCTTCCATCGGTAAAAAGAAATCGGTGATTTCGGAAACCTGTTGGCGGAGAATAGGCGTATAAATGCGGTTTAAGGCGATCGCCATCATTGCTTCTTCCTTGGGAGGCAAGCCGCTAAAAGTAGTCAGATAAATTGGATCTTTGCGATGGGTCATGCAATGGAATCGGATCAAAGGTGCTTGCTCGTTAATGCCACCGTAATAGCCCATGTGATCGCCAAAAGGTCCATCGGTTCCCACTTCATGGGGAGTAATCGTTCCTTCTAAAACATATTCGGCACAAGCTGGAACTTCTAAATCAAGGGTTTTACATTTAGTAAGTTGTACGCCTTCATTGCCATAGAGTCCTGCGAAAATCCATTCCGATAAATCCACAGGAATTGGGGTTGCTGCTGCCATGATTAATACTGGATCAACACCAATCGCGATCGCAATTTCCAGCTTTTTGCCTGCCTCGGTTGCTTTGCGTAAATGTCTAGCTCCACCACGCACCGACAGCCATTGCACAGTCATCGTATTTTTGGACTGCTGCTGCAAGCGATAGACTCCCACATTAGGAATGCCATTCTCCACATCTTTGGTAATGACTAGCGCCAAAGTCACGGCTCGACCGCCATCTTTGGGATAGGGCTTAAGAATTGGAATTTGATCGAGATCAACTTCATCATCCTTTAAAACTACATCTTGGCAAGGAGCATTCCCAAAGAGAACTCTTTGAGGACGGGATTTGACTACATCAAAGAGAATCTTGCCGAATTCGATCGCTTGAGAAATTTTCTTCGGCGGTTTTGGGCTTTGCAGTTTCCCTAATTTTGTACCTAGGACTTCTAATTCTGACTGTTCCTTCATACCCATCGCCCAGCAGACGCGCTCTACTGTACCTAACAAATTTACAGCGACAGGCGTTTTGTAACCTTTGACATTCTCAAATAGCAATGCGGGGCCAGCCGATTGTAATAAGCGATTGCTGATCTCGGCAATTTCTAACTCAGAATCAACGAGGGCTTTGACGCGATGGAGTTGTTTGCGTTCTTCGAGCAGGTTGAGAAATGATCGCAGGTCACGGGTCATAGGAATTTGGTGGTGCTTTGGCAATTATTCAGTAACCTATTGTAACTAAATGTAACGCACTCCAATCCAAAAAAGAAGAAAGGCGGCACGAAGCGCCGCCTTTCTTCTTATAGTCCTAAAGTCTTGGCATATTCACAATCAGCATTTGCCCCTTCAGCATCACCAATCTTTGCTCTAGCTAAACCCCGATTGAAATAGGCGGGGGCAGCATCGGGCGCGAGTTCGATTACCTTGTTATAGTCCTCGATCGCTCCCGCATAGTCTTCGATTTCAGAGCGATCGTAGGCGCGGTTGTAATAGGCCTCAGCATAGTTGGGATCAAGAGCAATTGCAGCAGTGTAGTCAGCGATCGCCCCAGCAAAATCTTCATTTTCGGCGCGTTCCATACCGCGCTCATTGTAGGCTTCTGCGGAATCAAGTTTGTCCGTCATTGCTTTAAAAAGTAATTACTGATTGTGCTTTTCTTCTAAGATATAGCAAGAAAAACCAGAAATTAGAAGACTAAGCTTCGCTCAATTTTTTTAATTTTTGTAGTTTTAGGGTCACGTTGATTAAGTTGATTACTGTATGAATTCCAAGCTCAAACTACCATTCCTCAATCTCTACAGTAAATTTTTGCAGCTAATTAGCCCATTACAGGCTTGGCGCGAAGCTAGTCGCTTGCTAAGCGCGAGATTTTTGGGCTGTTTGTTAGTTGTCCTGATTGCATCTTTACCTTTTCTCGAAAATGCTCAAACTGGAGTAATTGGTGCGGCGGTAGCGATCGCCTGGTTGATGCTATGGCTAAGCGATCGGCGTGATGCTGAAGATCAGACTGTACCAATTTGGACACCAATTCATTTACCTCTAGTGAGCTATTGGGCGATCGCGCTTGTAGCTACCCTAATTTCACCTGTGCGTGTAGCGGCGATCGATGGCATGGTCAAGCTCACAATTTACATATTGGCGTTTGTGTCCATGAGTCGGATGATGCGCTTAGGATGGCGATCAATTTTGATTGCCACTTATTTAGTCACAGCCTTAATATGCAGTGCCTACGGAGTGCAGCAATGGTATCTTGGCGCACCAGAACTAGCTACATGGACTGATCCTACCTCTGAGGTTGCAGGAATTACTCGCGTTTACAGCTTTTTGGGCAATCCGAATTTATTTGCAGGGTACTTGATGCCAGCTTTGCCGATGGGTGTCATTGCTGCTATCCACTGGAAAAGTTGGGGGATGAAAGCTCTAGGGGCAATTACGGCGATTATGGGAGCATTCTGCATTACCCAGTCGCAAAGTAGGGGTGGGTTGCTAGGACTGGCGGCGACAGGATTTACGCTAGCACTTCTCTTGGTTTATTGGTGGGGCAAGCGTTTACCAACTTGGACTTTACCTGCCACTTTTGGTGGAACCGCAGGGGCGATCGCTTTAGGCACAGTTCTCGTTCCCACATTGCGTAAGCGCGTCGTTAGTATTTTTGGAACCGAAGACAGTAGCAATGCCTTTCGGGTTAACGTCTGGATGTCAGTTTTAAACATGATCAAATCCAAGCCGATCTTGGGAATTGGGCCTGGCAACAAAGCTTTTAATCAAGTTTATCCTCTTTATCAGCGTTCAGGTTATAGCGCTCTTGGTGCTTATTCAGTTCCATTAGAACTAACTGTCGAGACAGGAATTATTGGTGTAATTTGCTATGGCTGGATGATTTTTGCGATCTTTCGCCAAGCATGGATTGCTCTTAATCGGTTGAGAAGAGATCGCGACTCTAGTGGCTTATGGATCATCGCAGCGATCGCCACTATTGTGGGGATGATTGCCCATGGCTTAGTAGATACAGTTTGGTATCGTCCTCAAGTGCAATTACTTTGGTGGTTGGCGATCGCGATCATCAGTAGTTTCTATATCGCTCCAATCAAAAATGCAGAATAAAATGGCGTAGCCATTTTGTGTTTTTCTCTAACTTCGCTTTGCTAAGCTTATGGTAAGACCAAAGAAATTTTAAAGGCGTTGCTAAGCAACGCCTTTAAAATTTCTTTGATGTTAGCAAAGTTTCCCTTATCCATTTTTTAGCTTCTGAACTCTCTCCAAATCGCGCTTAACTTCAAAACTAAGTTCGCGATTTTTAGGATCTGTATTTAGGGCTTTATTGAGATAGATTTCGGCTTCGCGTAGTTTGCCTGCCAAAATTAATTCACTACTCCAGCGATGATAAGTTACCGCTTGCCAATGGATTACCTCTGGTGAATTAGGAAATCTCTCACTCATCCCCTCGACAACAGCGATCGCCACTACATATTTTTTCTGCTTCAGTAGATCTTGCACACGCCGCAACATATCCAATTTGAGTTTTAGCTCTGGATCACTATTAATCGGATCGACTTGATTATTAACTTGCTTTACCTCAATTTTGATTTTGGGATGATGCTGTGGTTTGCTGGGAGGATTTGCTTTGGCAGGAGGAGGTGGTGCAGCTTGATAGGGGGGAGCATTTGTCGCCGCTTTTTTGGCAAACAACTCCCTACTTAAGTCTTCCTTGTCAGAATCTTTGAGCATTTTGTAAGCTTCCTGTACCAAACGAAACTTATCCGTTGCTGTTGGATCATTCTGATTGACATCAGGGTGATACTTACGAGCAAGACGACGATAGGCAACCTTAATATCATCCATGGTCGCATTGCGGGGTACACCCAAGAGTCGATAGCATTCGGATAAGTGCATGAAGTGAAATTTAGTTATTTAAGAAGCCGACAACAGGAATGGTTAAAAATTTATGTCTATTCTGGCTTTTTACGAATTGAATATTTCCCTTTGGTTGTAATTGGCGATCCCTTATTTGCTTCTACTAGCTTGATGTACTTATCCAGAGATTCCTCCTTAGTTGCATGTTCAGATATGACATGCACTTTACGGCTTCCAGATATTTCGAGGACAACTTGGTGCATAAATAAATGATTAGGGAATAGCCTTAAAACTTTAGAAGATAGTTTAGCAAATATAAACCAATAAAGTAAAAGGGGCGCAATGCGCCCCTTTTATACCAATTCACAGAAGTGTGGCTACACTTCTGTGAATTAAAAAGCAAGCCCTGTAAGGGTTTTGAAAGCACAAAATGGCGTAGCCATTTTGTGCTTTGGTATTACTTTATGAAGATTATTAGAGATTTAGCGCTTTGCAAATTTTTTGGTTAGCTTGCGTAAACGAATTGACTCAGGTGTAACCTCAAGAATTTCATCGGGCCCGATATATTCCAAGGCACGTTCCAGACTCATCTCAACGGGTGCTTGCAACTGCACAATGTCATCCGCGCCAGCCGCACGCATGTTAGTAAGCTGTTTGCTCTTACAGACGTTTAGCTCCATATCTTGAGGACGATTGTTTTCACCAATGATCATGCCCTTATAAACCTTAGTACCTGGTTTAATAAAGAACACCCCACGATCTTCAGCATTCTTCAAGGAGAATTCTGTAGCTACACCTTCTTCAAAGGAAATCAACACTCCATTGCGTCGGGCGCTAATTTCACCTGCGGCAGGACGGTAATCGAGGAAGCTATGGTTCATGATGCCAGCACCACGGGTTGCACGCATAAAGTCTCCACGGAAACCAATCAAACCACGAGCTGGGACTACAAATTCTAACTGAGAGCGACCAGTACTGGACATTTGCATATCGACCATTTCGGCGCGACGCTGACCGAGACGCTCGATGCATCCACCAACAGCGTCTTCAGGTACATCGAGAACTAGACATTCGTAAGGTTCACACTTTTGATCGTTAAGTTCGCGGTAAATAACTTGAGGCTGGGTGACTTGAAACTCGTAACCCTCGCGTCGCATGGTTTCAATCAAAATACCAAGGTGTAGTTCACCACGTCCTGATACAGCAAAGCGATCGGGAGATTCAGGATCTTCTTGTACACGCAAAGCAACGTTGGTTTCGAGTTCACGTAAGAGGCGATCGCGTACTTGGCGAGTAGTAACCAATTTGCCCTCTTGACCCACAAATGGTGAATCATTAACGCAGAAAGTCATCTGTAAGGTTGGCTCATCAACCTTGATCATCGGTAAAGCTTGAGGCTCGTTAGGGCAAGTGATCGTTTCGCCAATGTTAGCAGTAGCAAAGCCTGAAACAGCGACAATATTTCCTGCTGAAGAGGTTTGCAATTCAACACGCTTCAGCCCATCAAACCCTAATAACTTAGTAATTTTACTTTTTGTGAGTGAGCCATCTTCAGAGATAAGAGCTGCTTGCTGACCAGAGGTAATCGTACCATTGTGGATTTTGCCAATCACAATCCGACCAAGATATTCTGAATAATCAAGGGTGGTAACTTGCAACTGCAAAGGCTTTTGAGGATCGCCAACGGGTGGAGATACATGGTGCAAGATCGATTCAAATAGAGGCTTCATGTCAACATTGGGGTCTTCTAGCTTTTCTTTGGCAAAGCCCCCCATTCCTGAAGCAAATAGATAAGGGAAATCGCACTGGTCATCATCCGCACCCAGTTCAAGAAATAGATCGAGAACTTTGCTAACCGCAACGTGAGGATCAGCAAATTCGCGATCAATTTTATTGATTACGACCATTGGCCGCAAGCCTTTTTCTAGCGCCTTTTTCAATACAAAGCGAGTTTGGGGCATTGGGCCTTCATTGGCATCGACGATTAACAAGCAACCCTCAACCATGCCAAGTACGCGCTCAACTTCGCCACCAAAGTCAGCGTGTCCTGGGGTGTCAACGATATTGATCAGCGTATCTTTATATTTGACGGCAGTATTTTTGGAAAGGATGGTAATACCGCGCTCACGCTCTAAGTCGTTGGAGTCCATCACGCATTCGACAATGGCTTCTCCTTCGCGAAAAGCGCCAGACTGTCTGAGGAGTGCGTCAACTAAAGTGGTTTTGCCGTGATCGACGTGGGCGATGATGGCGACATTACGAATAGGGAGAGACATGGGTGATGTATCGAGTTGATCGAAAAACTTATTATTTCTTTATCTATTATGCGTGAATTTGTCAAAAAACTTTGTATTTATGACCACTTGTAGTAATCATCAATACAAAAAGAAAGGCAGCATATAGTGCTGCCTTTCTTTTTATAATAGCGAGGACAAATCAAACCCCAAAAGATGAGTAGCGGCACAAAGCGCCGCCACTCATCTTTTGGGGTTTATGTCCTAAGCAAAACTTGCGTTGCTATAGAAGCTATTGCTATTTATATTGAAGCAAACCTAAAAACCAAGAGAGAGTTGCGGCAAACCGCAACTCTCTCTATATAAGCTTTGGCTATAGAGGACTTAAACCACTTTGCTGAAGTAAGTTAAATGAGTCTTTGAAGATCATCACTACGCCTAAGCCGAGCAGGATTACTAATCCGCCTTGCATGACATTATTTTGTAATTCTTCAGGTAAAGGCTTGCCACCGCGCAAAGCTTCAATGAGTAAAAACACTAACTGACCACCATCAAGGGCTGGCAAAGGCAAAATGTTAATGATTGCAAGGTTAATACTAATGATCGCTGTGAAGTCAAATAGCGCAGCCGCATCTGACTTGACTAATTCCGAACCCATCGCCACGATCGCTACTGGGCCCGATAGTTGTGAAGCCGTATTTTGGAAATTAGTAGCCAATTGTTTTAAGCCTTGAACCGTCATCAACACTAAGCGCTCAAAACTCTGAGTGGCGTTATCGAAAGCTTCCCCAATATTATGTATGGAACGTCGATGGGGTTTGCCTGTGAAGTCTAATCTCACGCCGATACGACCTTTCCCTGATTCGCCATCGGGCAAGATTGGAAATTCCAGCAATTTGCCGTCACGCATCACTTGCAAGTCAACGTTTTGATTAGCATTTTTGGAAATCAAAGTTTGAAAGCGATCAAGGGTAGTTAAGCTTGTGTCAAATTTTGTGCCATTTGCGGATAAGACGATATCACCAGCTTTTAAGCCTGAAACGGCGGCAGGTGCATTTGGATCAAGGATTTTTGTAATTCTTACTCCAGGTTGATCGACTGTACCGATGCCAACACTAATGGTCATCACCAATAAAACTAGGTAAGCAAAGACAAAATTGGCGATGACACCTGCGCTGATTACGATCGCTCGATCCATAATTGGACGATTTCTCATTAAGTTGGGATCATCCGCAGGAATGTTGCTCTCTTCATCATCATCGGGAAAGCCAACATAACCACCAAGGGGAATAGCTCGCAGTGCATACTCTGTTTGTTTGCCTTGATATTTCCACAACACGGGACCAAATCCAATCGAAAATCGATTGACATGAATGCCCTGTACACGGGCAGCCATAAAGTGACCGAGTTCGTGAACCAAAATCAGAATCGCAAGAACGGCCATGGCGGGCAATGCTGACATAATCTTCGCTCTAATAGTTGAGAATTTCTTAGAATTTTAATGTTGTAGGCAATACATCAATGATTGCTCAAGGATTGCTTAGTTTGCGATCGTAGCACAACGAAAATGTCAAATGCTTGACAAAGTTTTTTGTGCTTTACCAAACCAAAAGGAATGTCAAGACCCTATAAGCCTAAATACTTTTTTAATTATTGGATGAGTTGTATTACAAAAACTTATGTTAAGATTAGTATACATACGTAACGAATCATTTCATTTGATTAATTTTTATTAACCTTTTATTAACTAGGTGCGTCGAAATGAACAATAATACTCCCATTGCTGCTGCTATCTCTCGCCTAGTTTTAAGCTCAGATTCAGCACCTGTATCGCTGACGCAGGGTGCATTGTTACTCCTGAGAGTTGTTTTAGGTACGGTCATGGTACATCACGGATTCGATAAGCTTGATGATATATCTGATTTTGCTGAGTCCTATGTAGCAGCTATTGGCATCCCATTTCCTATCTTTTTTGCCTACTGTGCAGCAATTACTGAAGTAGTTGCTTCTCCACTACTAGCCTTAGGTTTTTTAACTAGACCAGCCGCTTTAGGACTGTTTGCAACTATGCTAGTAGCCAACTATCATCATATTTTGACCAGTGGATTCTTCATCCCATCGTTAGAATTGTCATTACTGTACGCTGCATCCTTTGCATTTTTTGCCATTTATGGCGGCGGCAAATATGCGATCGATACGCTGATTACTAAGGCTTTAGATAAGTTTTTGTTAGGTTCTGCTGAAGTTGACGCGATCGCTCATCCTGCAAAAGTGACTATTAATAATAAGTAGACCCTTGACTAAACAAGAAAAAGGAACGCAAACCGTGCTTTTTTCTTGTTTAAACATTTCTATAATAAAAACTAGGTGATACAAAACACTTGGTTATTGATCGACTGTAGATTTTTGACTATCTTTGACTGTTATTTGTAGGCTTTTATTTTTACAAAAGCGATCGCAAATTAGATCTTTAGTGATTGCCTCGATTTATAGGAATTGTATTTTATACTACGGTTTGTTATAAATAAATTAGTCAATAACATCCTCAAATTAATATCTTAAACCTACTAAAACTCATGGTAAGTAAGTATTAATTCTCGTTTCAGATTTTGTAGCAATCATCGATCAAACTCACTACAAGAAATTTTTTGAAAAACACTGCAAGGCAATACTTTCAAAAAATACATCAACCTTTAATAATTTGTAGAATCACATTTCAAAGGGATATCCTACCGCAAATCAAAAAAACTATAAATGATATAGGATAACCATAAGTTTTGGTTTAAATTCAAATTGCTGCTGTTTGCTGTGAAGGCGTAAATATTTTCAAGATCACTGATTAATTGAAGATGACTACGCTAGAATATATGCGGATGAGTATTTCTAGATCGCATGTTTGTTTTCAGTATTGACATTTGTCTTCTGTTTCATCGTGTAAGTTTTCTTTCCGAAATCTCTATCTCTACACATATCTGATTGTTGAAGCAAGTATTATGTCTATTTATGTTGGTAATCTCTCCTACGAGGTTACAGAAGATGATTTGAAAGCCGTATTTACAGAATATGGCAAAATCACCCGCGTTCATCTACCAATTGATCGTGAGTCTGGTCGTCCACGCGGTTTCGCTTTTGTGGAAATGACTGATGAAAAGGAAGAAGACGCAGCGATCGAAGCACTAGATGAGGCTGAATGGATGGGGCGTTCGCTCAAGGTTAACAAGGCTAAACCTCGCGAAAGCTCTGATTCCTATGGTGGTAACCGAGGCGGTTTCAAGGGCGGCGGTCGTCCTTCTGGCGGTCGTCGTTACTAAAAAAATAAATAAAAAAAGCAGGTGCAATGCACCGCTTTTAGTTGTTAAAAAGGGGGCGCAAAGTGCCCCCTTTTTAACTTGTGATTTTAGATTTGTGAATTAATGGCGCGGCGTAAAGCTGAACCATCGCCAATAATTCCTAAATTTTGAATAACTTGATTTTTTCTAGCTTCTTCGAGCTTGTTAAGGTCGTTATAGTTAACCCAAGCAATGCAATCAACTGGGCAGGTATCGATCGCCTCCTGCACTAATTCTTCTTCATCACCATCTTGGGCAATTACTCTAGCGCGTCCATAGTCTTCTTCTAAAAAGAAGGTGCTGCTGGCAGTATGGGCACAATGACCACAACCAATACAGACTGTTTCATCCACAAATACAGCATTTTGCCGCAAATCTCCGCCAAGTTCGGGTTCAAAGCCAGAGCGATCACTTACCTCTGACTCTGAACTGGTTATCATCGCTATTTCTGTAGGAGAATTATCCATTCCAACGTTGGAGAACGAGACGTACTGAGCCATCTTCGCGGACTTGCTGCTCCGCTAGGTTAAATCCTTGTTGAGTTGATTCACCCATAACTGTGGCGATCGCGTAGCCTTGTGTGACTTTGCGTAAGAAGCTCTCGACAGTCCAAGGCTGTTGCCAAAATTGCATATCAGCAACTAGGGCATACTCAGAACCATTCCACTGGAAGCCAACATCGTAACCATTTGCTTGCTCAATTACCACTTCCGCCGATGTGGTTGCGCCTTCATGTCCGCGCATGGGAGAATCTCCAGATTTCCAGTTGATTCCTAAATCAGTGAGGGCTTTTTGCAAAGGCTCAAGACTGCGGATTTGGGTTTTTACTTGGCTAAAATGTGACATAGGGGGTATCCTGACTACGACTAGGTGGCTAATGGACGAAATTTTTATATAAATAAAATGAAACGTTGGATTATCTGTGTTTTATTGCCATTGGCTAAAGCTGGAAGCGTCCATATCTGACACACGATCATGTTGCGTAGCCGACTGAGATGAGAATTGCTGTTGAGCAAAGTTTTCGGATGTTAACTCTCGATGAGCTACGATACCAAGCTTTGCTTCGATCGCGGATGTCACCTCAGCACAACTAGAACCGACAATGCCTGTGACGCGCTCCTCGACTCGTCCATCTGGGTAAATAATGAATTCCAGAGTTTCCATGCTGGTTCTAGCTATTGGGTTACTAGACAGTTTGACGCAAAGTTTATAGAAACGTCAAGAAGCTAGCTGTGAAAATCAAAATGCTTTTCTAATACTTGTAGTAGAGCGATCGCAATGATTAGTAAGGATTTTCAGCTTTTTACAAACTAATTAAATTTGTTTTAAGTTTCTTGCTTGGAGCTAATTACCATCAAGACATGCCTTAAGGAATAGTCCTTTTCAAAGGGAAATTGCAGATCGAAGGCTTTGGCGATCACGTAAAGCACAAAACGACATATAGCCTTCATCAGGCTAGTAGAGTACAGGTTTGTTTCCCCGCCTTCGGCGGGGAAACAAACCTATGTACCTCGCTTGCTTGAAAAGCGCTATATACGCTTTCAAAAATATTTTTGATTCAATAAAAACATTTACACTTGAGTCTCCCATGAATAAAAACAAGGTCGTTACTTTCCTTGCTCTGATGTTTGTTAGCCTATGCGCGATCGCAGGATGTAGCTTCTTATCACCAACGATTGAACAAGGAAACACACCTACTAAAGCAAGTGTACCTAATGTTAAACAAGAGAATGTTCAATTAACAGTTTCGGCAGCAGCTAGCCTTAAGGAAGCCTTGAACGAAATTACACCTTTGTATAGCAAAGCAAAATCCAATGTTGCCATTCGCAATAACTTTGGAAGTTCAGGAGATTTACAACAACAAATCATTAATGGCGCTCCCGTTGATGTCTTTATTTCCGCCGCCGCCAAGCAAATGGATGAATTGCAAAAAAAGGACTTGATCATTGCTGATACTCGCCGTGATTTATTAAGTAATCGCCTAGTATTAATTGTGCCTACGGATAAAAGCGATGCTAGTGATCTGAAAGACTTAACTAAGGCGAATATCGAACGCATTGCGATCGGCGATCCTCGCAGTGTTCCTGTCGGTCAATATGCCGAACAAGCCCTGACAAAATTAGAACTACTTTCAGAGGTGCAATCCAAATTAGTCCTAGGCAATAACGTGCGCCAAGTACTCCAATTTGTGGAATCTGGCAATGCTCAAGCAGGAATTGTCTATGCAACCGATGCGAAAACTTCCACTAAGGTGAAAGTCGTCCAAGTCATTGATGCTAAACTTCATAAACCGATTGTCTATCTGATCGCAGTTTTACAAAAAAGTTCTAACCAACCGAGCGCTAAATCCTATCTAGAATTTCTGTCCAGCGAACCAGCCAAAACTATTTTCGAGAAATATGGATTCAGTACCCTTTGATTTCTCTCCATTTTGGATCTCTCTCAAGGTAGCAACTAATGCCATCTTTTTTACATTCTTTTTGGGAATTACAGCAGCTTATAGTCTTCTTGAATATCGCGGTAAATGGAAAGCCTTACTTGATAGCGTTTTCCTTGCGCCATTGGTTTTACCACCCACCGTCGTCGGCTTTCTCTTACTCCAATTATTTGGACAATATGGCTGGATAGGAAAGTTTTTACAAATCTTCCGTTTTAATATTATTTTCACTTGGTATGCAGGGGTAGTCGCAGCAGTCGTCGTCACCTTTCCGCTCATGTATAAAACTGCCCAAGGAGCCTTCGAGCAAGTGGATGGAAATTTACTCCGTGCCGCGAAAACCCTTGGCGCTTCAGATTTTCGAGTCTTCTGGCAAATAGCATTACCTCTTGCCTTCCCTGGAGTTTTAGCAGGCGCGGTGCTTGCCTTTGCCAGAGGCTTAGGCGAATTTGGTGCAACCCTGATGCTTGCAGGGAATATCCCCAAACAAACCACCACAATTCCCCTCGCTATTTATGCCGCCGTCGAAGCAGGCGCAAATCAAGAAGCTTGGCTATGGACAGGAATCATTTTGTCAATGTCTTTTTCGGCGATCGCGATTACTCATCTTTGGTCAAATAAAAGAGAACAGAGTCAGGAGAAAGGAAAAAGGAAAAAGGAAAAAGAAAAACTCGCCACTAATCATCAATCTCCAATTACCAATCTCCAATTACCAATCTCCAACCAAGGACTATGCATCCATATCACCAGGCAATTACCTGAGTTTGATTTGCAAATTGCTTTGCAATGTGTTGATCAATCTATCGGTATTTTAGGGGCATCAGGTACAGGTAAAAGTATGCTGCTCAAGTGTATTGCGGGGATGGAAACTCCCTCAAGTGGGCGGATTGTGATCAATGACAAGGTTTTATTTGATAGTGAGCAGAAAATCAATTTGCCTAGTCGCGATCGCCATATTGGTTTTTTATTTCAAAACTATGCCCTGTTTCCACATCTAACGGTCGCGCAAAATATTGCCTTTGGTCTGCCAAAAGAATTACCAACATTACAAATCAAGCAAAAAGTCTCTGAACAGTTACATAGCATTGAGCTACAGGGATTTGGCGATCGCTATCCGCATCAACTCTCAGGAGGGCAGCAGCAAAGGGTTGCTCTAGCCAGAGCACTCGTCAGTCAGCCCGATATTCTCCTGCTAGATGAACCATTCTCGGCATTGGATACCCACTTGCGGAGCCAAATGGAACGGGAGCTAATTTCGGCGCTGAGCAACTATCGAGGGATGACGCTATTGGTCACTCACAATATTGAGGAAGCCTATCGCATCTGTACAAATCTACTGATTTTAGATCATGGTCAAGTCATGAGATATGGTGAGAAATACGATGTTCTCGAAAATCCGTTCAACTTAGAAACAGCAAGGCTGACGGGCTGTAAAAACTTTTCGCAGATTAACCTGATTGCGCCTGATCTTGTCGAAGCGATCGATTGGGAATGTAAGCTGCAAATCAACTACAAGTATAAAAACTTCCCAACGCATATAGGAATTCGCGCCCACCATATTACATTTTTAGAGAATTCAAGTAATAGCGATTTACCAAATACTTTGCCCTGTTGGTTGGTTCGCACGACCGAAACACCACACCGTATGACTTTATACATCAAGTTAAATACGCCTCCCACTCATGACTGGGACTACCATCTGCAAGCAGAAGTATTTAAGGAAAAATGGTTTGCGCTAAAGCAATATACTCAGCCTTTACAGGTTTATCTCGATCCAGCCCAATTATTTTTAACTTAATATTAGTTAGACGAAAGTGAAAATGTTAAGCATCGCTTTAGTGTTTAATAGAAATGCTCAACTGCAAACAAGCCTAAAAAGGATTATGATCACCTAGCTTCGACTTACCGATCAATTGTTTTAAACCCAAGCCACCATGCTAAGTTCAACTAAAGAACTTCTAGAAACCGCCCGCCGCAACTCTTATGCGATCGGCGCCTTTAACATTTACAACTTAGAAGGCGTAAAAGCTGTAGTCAACGCAGCCGAAACCAGCCGTAGTCCTGCCATGTTGCAACTACACCCTAGCGCCCTCATCTATGGCAAGCTTCCGCTAGTACAGATGTGTATCGAAGCTGCCAAATCAGCAAAAGTACCTATCTCCATTCACCTCGATCATAGTACTTCTGCTAGCGATATCCGCTTAGCCCTAGATGCAGGCGTGCGATCAATTATGGCAGATGGCTCACCCATGTCTTACCAAGAGAATTTGGAATTTACTAGAGACATGACCACACTTTCTCACAAATTCCATGCAGTTGTCGAAGCAGAAATTGGCAGAATTAGCGGAACTGAAGACGGACTGACGATCGCCGAAAAAGAAGCCAAAATGACCGACCCCATCCAAGCTTTGGAATTTGTGCAGCAAACCAAAGTCGATGCGATCGCCGTCACCATCGGTAACGTACATGGTGAATATAAAAGTCCTCCCCGTCTAGATTTTGACCGTCTCGAAAAAATCCGCAGCTTAGTTGACATTCCCCTAGTCTTGCATGGCGCATCAGGCTTACCTGCGGAAATGATTCAGCGATCAATTCAATTGGGAGTTTGCAAATTCAATGTAAATACGGAAGTTCGCCAAGCCTATATGCAAGCCCTGAAATTAGAGATTTGCGGTGACAGTCCCAAGGATTTATTAGAGATCGCAGGTGAAGCGATCGCCGCGATGCAAGAAGTAATCATCGAAAAACTCAATCTCTTTGGCTCCATCGGCAAAGCCCATTTACATGACAATCCCTACGCCGCAATGTTAGCTAGTCAAACCTATCAATAAAAAAGTCATGAACAGTCAACCAGACAAGAACATACAATTAGAAAAATTTACAAATATCTTGCTCGAATCTCTTCAGATCCCAGTCAAAATTGCTTCTCAATCTATCAATAGTATTATCGTTCTCCTAGTTATCAATGTCATTTCTGCGGCTTGGTTAGCTTTCTTTGTTTGGCATAAACTGAATGTCAATATTGTTTGGACTCTAATCCTTATTCTGATTATTTGTTTTCCTTCTTATACCCTAAAGAATCTATACGTAACCTTGAAAGAAGTGATCGGATTACCTGAAAAGATCGTCACTATCTTTCAAACAAGTTAAAGTTAAATTCACAGAATTATCTCAAGCTCAGGATAA
>Ga0172373_10004351_pt1 | contig 20069 bp, 17 predicted proteins | sample Lak10m_2_FD_114546 | JGI IMG/M metagenome (GOLD analysis project Ga0172373, IMG submission 114546) | Freshwater microbial communities from Kabuno Bay, South-Kivu, Congo - kab_092012_10m | ecosystem: Environmental > Aquatic > Freshwater > Lake | place: Democratic Republic of the Congo...
AATAGCGCAGGATGTTAGAATTTTGTGCTTCATCTTAAAAACGCTTTATAACCAAACATGCATTTGTTCCACCGAAACCAAAGGAATTAGACATAACAATATCAATCTTTTTTTGTTTAGCTATATTTGGAACTAGTTCAATATCGCATCCTTCAGAAGGATCGTTAAGATTTAAAGTTGGCGGAGCAATGTTATCTCTAATTGCAAGAATTGAAAATATTGCTTCAACAGAGCCAGCAGCTCCAAGTAAGTGTCCGGTAGATGATTTTGTTGAAGACATAAATAGTTTGTAGGCATGATCACCAAAAACTTTTTTTACTGAATTAACTTCGATTTCATCGCCAAGAGGAGTTGAAGTGCCATGAGCGTTGATATAATCTATTTGTTCAGGATTTATTTTAGCATGCTGTAATGCTAATTTCATTGCATGGGTAGAACCTCTGCCATTAGATTCTGGTGCGGTAATGTGATAGGCATCACCAGATAATCCATAGCCGATAATTTCACCATAAATTTTAGCGCCTCTTTTTTTAGCATGCTCCAATTCTTCAAGAACCAATATTCCTGAACCCTCTCCCATAACGAAGCCGTCTCTTTGTTTATCCCAAGGCCTTGAGGCTAAAGTGGGGTTGTCATTAAAAGAAGTTGATAAGGCGCGAAGCGCCGCAAAACCGCCAATTCCTGATTCGCATATGGTTGATTCTGATCCTCCTGCAACCATAACATCAACGTCGCCATATTCAATCATTCTTGCTGAATCTCCAACAGCGTGAGTGCCAGAAGCGCATGCTGTTACTACTGCGTGATTAGGGCCCATAAAGCCATATTTAATAGATATTTGTCCAGAAGCTAGGTTTATTAAACTTTGTGGAATAAAGAATGGACTAATTTTCTTTAAACCCTTTTCTTTCATTGATACAACTGTTTTCTCGATAGAAGGTAGGCCTCCTATTCCAGAACCAATCATAACTCCAGTTCGATATTTTTGTTGTTCAGTTTCAGCAACCCAGCCAGAATCTGCAACTGCTTGTTGAGCAGCGATACAAGCAAAGTGAATGAATTTATCCATTTTTCTTTGTTCTTTGGGATCAATGTAGTCATCGAGGTTTAACATGTTTTCACCATTACCAATTTTAATTTCTCCAGCAACTTTGCAAGGAGATTCACTAGCATCAAAGTGGGTGATATGTCCTATTCCAGATTCAGATTTAATTAATTTTTCCCAAGTATTTTCAATATTGATTCCTAATGGTGTTATTGCACCAATTCCAGTAATCACAACTCTTCTTTTAGTCATTTTTAGTTATTATTTGTAATTTGTTTAAAGTAATTATTTTTTTAAAGGAATTTATTTTTATAATAAAAAAATTATTTTTAAATAAATTAATTTTTTAATTTTGTAATTAATATTATTAATCTAAAAAAATTTTTTAACAGATTTATTTTACTGTTGCCAATTTTGCTTTTGTAATCATACATAATGGGGAACTCGTCAATTCTAGCATTATTTTGATATAGTTTGATCAGTAATTCAGATGTATAGGTAAATTCAGGTTCCAAAATAAAATCATCTCCCAATTTATTATATAAATCTTTTAATTTAGAAGAGCTATATATTCTATAGCCACTAGTATAATCTTTAATATTTTTTTTACTAATATTTTTAACTGCAAAAATTAAATTTAATAATGTAGCAACAGAAATGCTTATGAAAGTTCTGTATAGTGGAAAATTAATAACCGAACTTTTTTCATGAAATCTTGATGCAATTAAAACATCAAGAGAATTATCTTCAAAATGTTTTATCATATCGATAATTTGCTCTGCCTTGTGAGTATTGTCAGCGTCTAAAGAAATTATAATATCATCTTTATTAAAGTTTTCCTGAAGAATATATTTAAAAATTCTTTTATAAGCAATTCCCAAACCCCTTTTATTTTCTTGAGGGATTATTTTAATTGGATGATGATCTTGAAATTCTTTAATTATAGAGCTAGAATCATCATTTGAACAATCTATGCAAAAAATAATTTCAAAAGCTTTATTGGTAAGTTTTAATTCGTATATGAGATCAACTAATAATTTTTTTAAATTTTTAGATTCATTATATGCGCAGAGAATTACCTTTATCAAAATTTTTTAATTTTTAGTTAATATTTATCAAAAATCTTTTAAGTTCAAACAACTATTGCAATTGGGATTTGTAATTGAATTTGTTATATTCTCGATCAAGATTTAATTTATGAAAAAATAAAAATATAATATCTAAATTTAAATGCTATTTTTTTAAATGAGCTTTCCTATTAATACTAAAAATTATGATATAATAATTATTGGTGCCGGTGGATCAGGCTTGATATCAGCAATTTCAGCTAGCGATAATTCTGCCAAATCTATTGCAGTAATATCAAAAGTAAATCCAATTAGTAGTCATACTGTTTCAGCTAAAGGAGGAATTAATGCCAGTTTGTCTAACGTAATTGAAGATAATTGGAAATGGCACGCATTTGATACCATTAAAGGTTCAGATTATCTTGCTGATGTTGATGCTGTCGAAATACTTTGTAAAAATGCCGAATCTGCAATATTGGATTTAGAAAGATATGGAGTAGTTTTTTCTCGCGATAAAAATGGTAAAATTGCTCAGAGAGCTTATGGTGGTCAAACAACCGAGTATGGTAATGGTAAAATTGCTTATCGAGCCTGTTATTCTAAAGATAAAACCGGACATACTATACTGCATACACTTTATCAACAAGCTATTAAAAGAAATATAAATTTTTTCCTAGAATTTATAGTATTAGAGTTAATCATTGAAGATAATAAATGTTTTGGTTGTATAGCCTTAGACCTTAATAAGGGCGAAATTATTATTTTTAAAAGTAAAGTAACTATTATTGCCACTGGTGGCTATAGTCAAATTTTTCAAAATACTACTTCTTCTTCAATTTGTACTGGAGATGGACTTTCTTTAGTGTTAAAAGAAGGTTTACCATTGCAGGATATGGAATTTATTCAATTTCATCCAACTGGTATCTATGGTCACGGATTTCTTATTACTGAAGCTACAAGAGGTGAGGGCGCATATTTGCTTAATGCCAATCATGAAAGATTCATGAAAAAATACGCCCCTAAAATGATTGAATTAGCTTCGCGTGATGTTATATCACAAGCAATGGCAATTGAAATTAAAGAAGGGCGTGGAGCAGGAATAAAAAAAGATCATCTATATCTTGATATGAGGCATCTAGATAAAGATTTAATCGCAACTAAATTACCCGGAGTGGTTGATTTAGTAAAAAATTTTACAAAATTAAATATCCAACAAGATTTAATACCAGTTGCCCCTTCAAGTCATTATACTATGGGCGGAATACCTTGTGATCTAAATTGTTTAGTAATTGATGGCTTAATGGCAATTGGAGAAGCTTCTTGTTTATCTGTTCACGGTGCAAATAGATTGGGATGTAATTCTTTATTAGATTTAATTGTTTTTGGAAAAATTGCAGGACATAATGCTGGTAATATTGTCAATAATTATCAAATAAAAGATAAAAACCATAACAATATTATAGAAAATTTAATCCAAAAAAAAATAAAGCAATTTGCTGTTTTATTTGATGATAATGATAATTCTTGGCAATTAAGTTCTTTAAAAAAAATTCTTAAAGAAAACAATGAAAATAATCTCGGTGTTTTTCGTAGTGAAGACTTGCTTAAAAGTGCTTTTAATAAAACTTTAGAAATTTATAACCAATTTAAAAAATATCGTATTAAAAATAAAAATCTTGTTTGGAATGAGGAAATAATTGAATATTTTGAGTTAGAAAGTTTATTATTAAATTCAATTGCCACAAATTTTTCAGCAATAAACCGCAGGGAATCACGTGGTTCACACTATCGCTTTGATTTTCCTCAAAGAGATGATAACAATTTTTTAGCACATAGTTTGGTAAGAATTATTGATTTTCATGAAATTAAGCTAGATTTTTCTTTAAAAAAAGTTAAAAATCATTCATCTATCAAAGAATTAAATCTTACGGTTCAAAAACGAAATTATTAAATGAGATATAGCGCCAATTTAAACGTAATTATAAAAGCTTTAGAAAAAGCTTCTTTACATATTTCAAGAGATTTTATTGAAATAGAAAATCTTCAATCAAACCCAGTTTCTTCAAATAAATTTACCAACGCATGTTATAATCGTGTTAAAAAAGTTTTAATTGACGATTTTGCAAAAGTTCGTCCCAATTACAACCTAATTTTTGCCGATGGTAGTGATGTTATGGTTACAAAAGATTCTGAATATAGCTTATTAATTAATATAATTGATGGAATTGAAAATCTAACCAGATCATGTGCTGATTTTACTATTTCTATAGCATTAATTTATCATAATAATAATGATAAAAAAACTGAATCAATTGCTGTTGCAATATATAAAGTAATTGGTGGAGAATTGTTTTATAGTGAAAAAGGTTTTGGAGCGTATTTAAATAACAGAAGATTGCGAGTTTCGAAAAGATCTGGTGATAATGTTATTGTTGCATGTGATGATCAAGAAATAAAATTAAATCAAAAAAATCAATTACGAAGTTATGGTTCAAAAACCCTTGAAATTGCTTATTTAGCAAGCGCAAGAATAGAAAAAATAATTTTAAAAAATAATGATATCAAATTTATTGAACCATTCTTTTTATTAGTTCGTGAGGCAGGTGGCAAAATTTCTTATCAAGATAATTTAATTATTATTTCCAATTCATAAAATTTAGTTAATGCAATTTATCGATGAAGTAAAAATATTTCTGCAAGCTGGCAATGGCGGTAATGGTGCCTCAAGTTTTCGTCGTGAAAAATTTATACCTCGTGGAGGTCCTGATGGTGGTGATGGGGGTCGCGGAGCTAGTATAGTTTTTGAATGTTCAAAAAATCTAAACACTTTAATTGATTTTCGTTTTAAGCAACATTTTAATGCTAAAAATGGTAGTAATGGCCGTGGCAGTAGGCAAAACGGTCTTTCTGGCGAAGATATGATTTTAAAAGTACCAATTGGTACGCAGATAATAGACGAATCAAGCGATAATTTGATTTATGATTTAATGAATGATGGTGAAAAATTTATTGTTGTTAAAGGTGGCAGAGGTGGACTTGGTAATTGTAATTTTAAAAGCTCTACTAATAGAGCTCCAACTTATGCTCAAAAAGGAGAAGAAGGAGAAAAATTATGGGTTAGATTACAATTAAAATTACTCTCAGATGCTGGTTTAATTGGACTGCCTAATGCAGGAAAATCAACCTTTCTTGCTTCAACTACTAGAGCTAAACCAAAAATTGCAGATTATCCATTTACTACCATTAAACCTCAATTGGGTGTGGTTTATGTTGATAAACATGAATTTGTTCTTGCTGATATTCCTGGTTTGATTGAGAAGGCCAGCGAAGGAAGAGGTCTTGGAGATCGTTTCTTAAAACATATAGAAAGATGTGGAGTATTATTGCATTTAATTGATATTAATGCTGAAGATATTAGTGAAAATTATAGAATAATTCGTGATGAACTATTTAATTACAATAAAGACCTGCTTAATAAATTTGAAATAATTGCTTTAAATAAAACTGATTTAATTGATGATCAAAAAATTATTCAAAAAAAAGTTAAACAATTAAAATCTTATTTAAAAAAAATAAATCAACAGGATTCAAAAATTTTTACAATTTCTGGAGTTTCTGGTGATGGTATTCAAGAAGTATTACGGGAGTTAAACAAAAAAATTATTATTTATCGTGATCAACAAAATGAACAGCAATAATTCTAAAGGTCTTGCACTAATCACTGGATCGGCCAAAAATATTGGCTCCAATATTGCTTATAATCTAGCTAAAATTGGTTATGATATAATAATACATTATAACAACTCTGAACTACCAGCTAAAAACTTAATTAAAAAAATTAAACAAGATTTTTCAGTAAAAACCTATTCTATTAAATGCGATTTGAGTGATATCAATCAAGTTAAAAAAATGACTAAGCACATTGCAAATAATCATTCAAATTGGAATTTACTTATCAATAATGCTTCAATTTTTGAACAATCTAGTTTTAACGAGTCTATAGATAAATTTTATGATAATTTTAATGTTCATTTTGTTGCGCCATTAATTTTGTCGCAAGAATTTTATAAGATTATCAAGAATAAAAAAAATAAAGACGCCCAAATTATTAATATGCTTGATAAAAACCTTGTTAGATATGAGACAATACATTTTTATTATTTATTAACAAAAAAATTTTTAGCAGAGTTTACTAAAATGCTATCATTAGAAATTGCTCCATTAGTTAGAGTTAATGGTATTGCTCCTGGTTTTTTATCTCATACAAATCAAGAAATATTTGATATAAAAAAAGAAGTTTTAATAAAAAAAATACCACTAAAAAATTTTTGTAAGCTAGAAGATATATGGCAAGCTGTTGAATTTTTGTTAAATAATAAATTTATAACTGGACAAATAATTTCAATTGATGGAGGAGCTTCTTTAAATCATGCAGGATAATCAAAATTTATTTCCAATCGCTATTTTTGCTGGTCGAGGACAGTTTCCAAAAATATTAATTGATGATTGTATAAAAAAAAATCGTCAATTTATTTTATTCTTATTAAATCAAGAAAATTATGAAATTGATTATTCAGATTATCATCCTAACGTAATATCATATGGCGAAGTTGAAAAATTTCTTAGTATTTTGAAACAAAACAACATTAGAAATATAGTGTTTATTGGTGGCGTTACTAAACCAAATTTCTCTTCATTAAAAGTTGATAAAAAAGGAGCGATTCTTCTTGCTAAAATAATTGCGAATAAAATTCTCGGTGATGATGCAGTTTTAAGGACGGTAATTAATTTTTTTGAAAAAGAGGGTTTAAAATTTCTTAGAATTGACGAAATTCTTGATTGTGTTTTTTCTTCTAAATCAACAGTTACAAAAATTGTTCCATCTCAACAGAACATGATTGATATAGAAATTGGCATTAAAGCAATTAAATATTTTTCTAAATTTGATGTTGGGCAATCTGTTGTTGTAACTCAAAAACAAATTATTGCTGTTGAGGCTTTAGAAGGAACTGATGAAATGATAAAGAGATGCAAAGAGCTCAAAATACAATATTTAGAGAATTCAGTTTTAATTAAAATGAAAAAATCATCTCAAACCTCTAAGGCAGATCTTCCATCAATTGGAGTAGATACAATAATAAACTGTCATCAAGCTAAAATAGCTGGTATTGCTATTCAAGCCAATAGTACTATAGTTTTAAACAAAGAAGCTGTAATTGACAGTGCTAATCAATTAGGTTTATTTTTAACTATTATTTGATCAAAAGCAGATTTTTGAACAGTTTCCAATATATCTTTCTTATGCTCAAAGAAAAATCAACATTATATCAAAAATATAATCAAAATCACTTATTGCAAAATTTACCATCGGAAATATTAATAATATTTAAAATTTTTTCTGGAAAAATCAGGCTAGTAGGGGGGTCAGTTCGAGATTTATTAACTGAAAAAAAAATAATTGATTATGATTTTGCATGTGAATTATTACCAAATGAAATAATTAAAATACTTAAGCAAAATAAAATTAAAGCAATTCCAACTGGAATAAAATATGGCACGATTACCGCTGTAATTAATAATAAAAATTTTGAGATCACCACTTTAAGATCGGATAAAAATCAAAATGGTCGGCACTGTAATGTTGATTTTGTTAGTGATTATGAGCAAGACGCATTAAGAAGAGACTTTACTATTAACTCTCTCTACTTAGATGAGCTAGGATTCATCCATGATTATTGCAATGGTTTCAATGATTTAAAAAATAATATAGTTAAATTTATTGGTAATTCAGAATTACGAATTAAAGAAGATTATTTGAGAATTTTAAGATTTTTTAGATTTAGTTGTAAATACTCGCTAAACATTGATAATATTGGTTTAAAAGCTTGTATAAAATATAAAAATAACTTAACAAAAATTTCAAAAGAAAGAATAAGATCAGAATTTTTTAAAATAATTGAAAATGAAAATTTAGATAATTTGTATAAAATTTTATCGGTGATTAATAACAACATGATTTTAGATTCGGTTATTTCTACTAAATTAAATCTTGATAACTTTGAAAAAGTCAAAATTGTAGAAAAAAAATTGTCAATAAAAACTAGTTTAATTTTAAGAATTGCAGTATTATTAATTTCAAGATCAACTAATGTTGAGATATTATTTAAAGAAATTGTTGCAACAAAAAAAGAAAAGTCTTTTTTAAAAGAAATTGTAGATTTATCAAATAATTTTAATCTAGATAAACTATTGTATTATTTAGTTTTTTTTGATAAAAAAATTATTAGCGAAGCATTGTTATATAAAATAATTGTCTTGGATGGCAATGCTGATTATTCTTTAATTAAAGAGAAATTGTATTTTATTAATAATTTTATAGTTCCTAATTTTCCTATATCTGGTTATGATATAAAAAAACTTGGCTATAAAGATATTCAAATAAAAGAAGCTATTTTAAAAGCTAAAAATTTCTGGATAGAAAATAATTTTAAAAAAAATAAAAAAGAACTAATAAAATATTTAAAAGTAATCTAAATAAATAAGTATGGTTACCTCAAATCAAGAACAGCTCTATAAAGAAATCATCGAATATTATCAATATGCTGATAATCTCATAAAAGTTGTTGAAAACAGTAAGTCAAAATATGTTGGGGAGCAATTTAAAATTGTTGAAGATTTGGTTAAAACCCTTGAAAATTGTACCGAACAATTGGCTAATCAATATATTGATTTTATTAAAAACGGTTCATCTCAAAAAAATGCTACATTAATTCGTAATGCTTTAAATCTAATTGTTGCTAAAATTGAAGAGACTAGAAATAAAATGTATATGCTATATGATATAAATCTAACAGATGTTTAATACCATTTTAACTTGAAAATATATTGGTTTAATTTAACCAATTTAATCACAAATTTTAATGACAAATTTTCAGCAGATAACCTCAAGCTTAGCTTTTGATCTAGAAATTATTAATAAAATAATACTAGATTTTTCAGAAGGAAAATCTTCTTTAATCAAAGATATATCTCATTACATTGTAGAATCTGGTGGCAAAAGAATTAGGCCAATATTATTGATTTTATCAGCAAAAATGTGCGGAACTAATTCTGGCAATATACATCATAATCTTGCTGCTTGTATAGAGTTAATTCATACTGCTACATTGCTCCATGATGATGTAATTGATAATAGTCAAGTTAGAAGAGGTAAAAAAACTGCTAATGCAATATGGGATAATAAAGCAAATATATTGGTTGGAGACTATATTTTCTCTATTGCTTTTCAATTAATGGTTAAATCAAAAGATCTAAGAATCCTAGATTTACTTTCAAAAACATCTTCCATAATTGCTGATGGCGAAATAATGCAATTGCAAAATTCAAATAATATTTTTCTTAGTGAAGAAAAATATTTAGAAATAATTTATAGTAAAACCGCAATATTATTTTCTGCATCCTGTGAAGTTGGCGCATTAATGAATAACTGTAAAGAACAAGAAATTGTTGCATTAAGAGATTTTGGTAAAAATTTAGGTTTAATATTTCAAATAATTGATGATATTTTAGATTATTCTTCTTCTGAGATTACTCTTGGTAAAGATATTGGTAATGACTTTTTTGAAGGAAAGATAACTATACCAATAATTTATACTTACCAAAGAGCTTCACAACAAGAAAAAGTTTTTATCGAAGAAGTTTTTTCTAGAAATTTTTTAAACAATAATAAAAATCAAAATGAATTTGAAAAGATCCTTGATTTAATTAATAAATACAAGGCTTTTGAGGTTGCAAAAGATCTTAGTTGTAAATTTAAAAATATAAGTATAAAAAGTTTAGACATTTTTCCTCAATCAAAATATAAAGAAATGCTTATAGGCATTCTTAATCATTCAATAGAAAGAATTTTTTAATAAAATAATGAAATTTTTAAAATATGTTTTTAGAGTAGCTTTAATAGTATTTATATATGGAATATTATTTTATGCTTTTATAATACTTCCAGCTAAAGCTCAAATAATCGATAGTTCATTTTATGGTTGGACTGTTTATGAAATTCAAGAAGAAGCTGATTTTGAATATAAAAAATGCTATATTGTGGCTCATCCAAATAAAGCTGATAGTGATAATATTTCAAGAGATAAACCATATATAATGATTACAAGATATCAAAAAGAAAGAATCGAAGAAGTTAGTATTTATGCTGGCTTTGACTTCAAAACTGCTAGTGAAATTTTTCTACAAATTGACAATAATATTTTTAAATTAAAATCTAAAAAAGATGTTGCATGGGCAAAAACTAAATATGAAGATATCAGAATAATTGAAGCTATGTTAAATGGCGCTTCAATCAAAGTTAGAAGTGATTCAGCGGTTGGCAATTATGCTGTAGATGAATATTCGTTAAAAGGTATTTCAAAAGCATATTCCAGAATGCGCAATATTTGTTCTTAGGCACTATTAACAAAGGTTTTTAAATTCATATTTCGTTCTATTTTTGCTTATTTTTTAATAATACCAAATCCCATCTTTAAATAAAATTATAACAAAATATTTTTGCCAGTCGTGCTAAAGCTTTCGACACGATTTTTTAGATAAAAATTTTTAAAAAATGAAGCTGTATATCCATACAGCTGAGGTCCGTGTCGCTCGCGTTAGCACGACTGTTTAAATTTTGAAGATTTTTAGCCAAAAATATGAAGTTAGAATTTTAATTTTTTTTAAAACTTTTAAAGATGGGATTTGGTATAAGATTGCTCAAAATATTTCCAGATATTTATTAAAATTTTGTTAAAAAAGCGCTAAAAATAGAACGAAATATGAGTTTAAAAACCTTTGTTAACAATGCCTAATTCTTGACTTACTTTAGTACTAATGCCATTTCCACTAATAAATGATGCAATTGGGTATTTATAAATACGGACCTCAGCTGTATCGATAAAAGCTACCCTTAATTTGGAAAATAGTGTTAAATTTTCTAAATTCTGCCTTGGCCACCATTGCTTTTGTCGTCATTTTTATTGCCTCTTAGTGAAGTTATTTTTTGTACAAAACTATTATTTTCATATCTACTATCAAAACCACCAGAATTATTTTCATGATTTTTGTTAGAATTACTATCTATGGTTTCGGCAATATCAGCGATTTCATCGGCCTTATCTTGTTTCTTTTTTTGTTTTTTTCTCCATATAATTGATTCAAATGTTGATGAATGAGTGTATTCTTCGTAATCTTCATTCATTTCATGTATTTCTTCTGTTCTTTCATCCCAAACGTCTTTTGCAGATGGGGTATAAGATTCTTTTTGTTCAACTCCACCAACTTCTCGATCAAGGTTTCTTTGTTGATTATTGGCTGGAAATATTTTGTTTTTTGTTTTTTTAAATTTATCAATTTGATTGTCGCTATTTTCTTTCTTTTGATCGAATTTATTTGTTGAATAATTATAGTTGCTATCATTTTTTTGATCTGAAAATTTTTCAGTTTTCTTTTTAAAAAAGAACCAAAAAATTTTTTTTAAAAAATTAAAGATTTTTAAAATTAATGACATTTAAATTAGATTTAATATGGTTTGAACGCTTTCATTGGCAATTTTAATTTTTTGCTTTGTGTTCTCAAAATTATTTTTAACGAATAGTATTTTGTGTTGATTATTTAATTTTATTTCGCCTTTACTACCAAAAACTAAATTCATTAATTTATCAGCACAACTAAATTTATTATTAAAGAAGCCAATTAAAATACCATTTTGTGAAATTTCAATAGTTTCAATTTCAGCTTGTCGGCACTTATTTTTCAAAAGCGCTATTTCAATTAAATTAAATATTTCATCTGGAATTTTTCCAAATCTATCATTCATTTCATTGATTATATTTTCTTTATCTTCAAAGTTTTTAATGTTAGAAATTTTTTTATAAAAACTCATTCTTAATGAAAGATCAGATATATAATTTTCTGGTATTATTAAGGATATTCCTAATTTTATTGAAACTGAATTATTAAAGTTTAAAGAATTATCATCTAATGTAATTTCGTTATTATTTTTTATTTTTTCAATAGTTTCTAAAAGCATTTGTTGATATAATTCTACTCCGGTTTCTTTGATGTGTCCTGATTGCTCGTCGCCAAGTAAATTGCCACTTCCACGAATATCCATGTCATAGGTTGCTATACTAAAACCCACACCGAGAGAATCTAAATTTTGCATTACTTCTAATTTTTTCTTTGATTCATTAGAAATTTTTTTACGATTATCCAGCATAAAATAACAATAACCCCTTAATTTGCCTCTTCCAATTCTGCCTCTTAATTGATAGAGTTGTGACAAACCAAACATCTCTGCTTTATAAATTATCATAGTATTTGCAATTGATATATCTATTCCTGATTCAATAATTGTAGTTGAAATTAATAAATCTGTTTTGCCATCAATAAATCTAGTCATTATCTCTTCTAATTTTGATGGAGCTATTTGGCCATGGGCGTGTTCTATATTTAATTCTGGCAATAAAGTTTTTAATCTTGGCTCTATTTCTTCAATATCGCGAACCCTTGGAACAACAAAAAAAACTTTACCACCGCGATTGTATTCTCTCATTATAGCTTCTTTCACTATTACCGAATCATAGGGCATAACAAAATTTCTAACTGCTAATCTATCAACGGGTGGAGTTGAAATTAAACTTAAATCTTTTACTCCCGCTAAAGACATTTGCAGGGTTCTAGGTATTGGCGTTGCAGATAAAGATAAAACATGAACTTCACTACGAATTTTTTTTAATTTTTCTTTTTGAGCTACTCCAAAATGCTGTTCTTCATCAATTATAACTAGACCAAGATTTTTAAATTTTACACTATCTTGAAGAAGGCTGTGAGTTCCTATAATAATTTTAGCTTGATTATTCTCTATTTGTTCGCGAATTAATTTGCTTTCTGTGTTGCTAACTAATCTTGATAATTGAACAATTTTAATATCGCTTCCTTCAAATCTTTTACTAAAATTTTTATAATGTTGACGAGTCAAGATGGTGGTTGGTGAGATAATTGCAACTTGAGCATCATTACAGCATACTATAGCACTCGCTCGCATTGCTACTTCGGTTTTGCCAAAGCCAACATCACCGCATATTAAACGATCCATAGGAATGCCTTTTTTTAAATCTTGTTCAACTTCATTTATTGCCTTTAATTGATCATTGGTTTCATTATATTTGAAGCGCGATACAAATTCATCATAAAAATTATTATCAGCAATAAAAATATCAGATTTTCTTAAAGCTCTTTTTGCCGCTACTTTGATAAGTTCTTCGGCAGCTATTTTTATTCTTTTACGAATTTTTTCTCTTCTATTTTTCCAATTTGCACCACCGAGTCGATCAAGTTGAATTAAAGAATTTTCAGAGCCATATCTAGTAATTAAGTTTATATCGTCAACAGGAACAAATAATACATCGCCACCATCATATATTATTTTAACCATATCAATTACATATGATCCATTTTTTATAGTATGAATGCCATCAAACTTACCAATTCCATGATCTCTATGAACAACCAATTCACCTATAGTTAATGTAAGAGTTTCTTCAATAATTCTTTGTGAAGCGATTTTAGAATTTTTACTTTTAGTTGTTTTTTCACCAAATATTGCCTGCTCTCCAACCAAAATAAAATCACTAGTTATAAATCCAAAGCCAATTGGCATTATGAATAAATTAATTTTATGATTATTTGTTTTTTTAATTTCTTGAAATTGTTTTATTTCATCAATATTTAAATTATAATCATGAAAAATTTGATATAATCTTTCTTTAAAACCTTCATTAAAGCATGCTAGTAAAAGTTTTTTATCATTATGTTCTAAAATAAATTCTTTAAAAAGTTCAATCGGATCTTTTTTATTAGCTCTTCCAGCTAATGAAAAATCAGGAATTGTTTTAAAATCTAATTCTAAAATTCTTTTTTTATTATCTTTGCAATCAAAATTACAAAATTCGATATTAATAAATTGATTAAAGTTATTTATTGTTTCTTGTGCAGAAAAATAAAGTAGCTCTCTTTTTATTGGATAGTATAGATTTTGTGATTCTCTAATTTTCAACTCATCAATTCTTGCTTGTTCATATTCGATAATATTTTTTTCAAATTCATTAGCAAAATCATAAATTTTTTGATTATAAAAAATTACAGGATTTACTAAATATGAAAAAAATGAAGTTAATTCTTTTTCGTAAAACAAAGGAAGCCAATGTTCCATTCCTTGATAAGAGCGACCCTCAGAAATAGCTTGATAAAGTTGATCATCGAGAATATTTCCAAAATAACTACGATATTTGTAACGAAAATTATCAATAGTTTTAGTGGTTAAAATAACTTCACTAGTAGGAAGTATTTGTAAAAATTTAACATTATCAGTAGTAATTTGAGTGATTGGATCAAAAACTTTTATAGATTCAATTTCGTTACCAAAGAAATCTATACGATATCCGATTAAATCTCCAGCTTGCTCAACAACAATATCAATTATTCCACCTCTTACAGCAAACTCTCCAATATTATTAGCACAGGCTTCTCTTTTATATCCTTTATTAATTAAAAATTCGATAACTTGATTAAGAGAATTATGATCTCCTACTTTTAAATATATTCCTAAATTTTTTAACTCATTTGCAAGAATAATTTTTTGTTGAATAGATTTAATAGAGGTTATAATAAAAAAATTCTCATTTTCTTGGCGATTAGCAAGTTGATATAATGTTTTTATTCTGTTAGCAAGAATGGTTGGTTTAGGAGAAGAGCGATCATATGGCAGACAATCCCAATTATAAAAAGTTAATATTTTTATATCAGGATTAAAAAAACTAATTTGCTTGGCAATAAATTCAATTTCAAAATCATTTCTAGCAATAATTAATTTATCGTTTTTGTTAAAATTTTCCGATATTTTTGAACATAAAAAACCAAAAGCATCATCAGGAACTTTTGATAAAGAAACCGATTCATTAATATTGTTAATTTTAATTTTGTAATCCATTTAAGATAAAATTTTTTCTATGGAAAAATAAGCTTCGCTACTATTGAGATCTGGAGGTAACACTGCAATATTATGACTCTTGGCTACTTGTAAAAAAATATTAATTTTATCGGTATTATCAATTTCAAGGTTGATTGAAGCGGTTAAAAATTCAGGAAGAAAATGAGCTTTTAGATAAGCTGTTTGATAAGAAATCATGGCATAAGCCGCCGCATGAGATTTATTGAATCCATAGCCTGCAAATTTATCAACTAAATCAAAAATTTCATTGGCTTGTTGTTGAGAAATATGATTTTTTAAAGCACCTGAAACAAAAACTTCTCTTTGTTTATCCATTTCTTCTTTAATTTTTTTACCCATTGCTCGACGAAGTAAATCAGCGCCACCAAGGCTATATCCAGCAAGAATTTTAGCAATTTCCATAACTTGTTCTTGATATACTATAACGCCATAAGTTTCTTTTAGAACTTGTTCTAAGAGTGGGTGAGGGTAAGAAATTTTTTCATCACCATGTTTACGACGAATATATGTTGGAATATTATCCATAGGACCGGGGCGATAAAGTGAAATTAAGGCAATAATATCTTCAATTTTATCTGCACGCATTTGGCGAAGCACGGAGCGCATACCAGAAGATTCAATTTGAAAAACACCAATTGAATCTCCGCTAGCAAGCATTTCAAATGTTGTTTTGTCATTTAGTTTTAAATTAGATATATCTATTTTTATTCCGCGATTTTTTTCAACTAATTTAACTGTTTCAAATATTGTTGTTAAAGTTTTAAGTCCAAGAAAATCAAATTTAACTAATCCAGCGGCTTCAGCATATTTCATAGAATATCCAACTGCTGGCATTGATGAATCTTCATCATTATATAAAGCACATATTTCATGTAGCTTGCAATCACCAATAACAACTCCAGCTGCATGAGTAGAGGCATGTCTATTTAAACCTTCAAGCTTTAAACCAATATCAACTAATTTAGTAATTTGCGGATCATCTTTTATAGCTTGTTGCAAGTCTTTATCCATCTCAATTGCTTTTTCTAAAGTTACCGCTTCTATAGCATTAAAAGGTATTAGTTTACAAATTCGATCAACTTGATTATAGGGCATTTGTAAAACTCTTCCAACATCTTTAAGAACAGCTCTTGCTTGTAATTTTCCAAATGTAATTATTTGAGCAACATATTCTTTGCCATATTTTTTTTGAACATAGTCAATTACTTCATCACGACGAGATTGACAAAAATCAATATCAAAATCAGGCATAGAAATTCTTTCAGGATTTAAAAATCGCTCAAAAAGCAAACCAAATCTAATTGGATCAAGATCAGTTATTTGAAGTGCCCAAGCCACGATTGATCCTGCGCCAGATCCTCTACCGGGGCCAACTGGAATTTGATTTTTTTTTGCCCATTTTATAAAGTCGGATACAATAAGAAAGTATCCAGAGAAATTCATTTTTATAATTATATCTAACTCATATTCAAGCCTAGTAAAATATTCTTTCTCAATATTATTTATTTTTTCAGAATCAGTTTCTTCAAGTAAAAATTTTTGATGCAATCTTGATTTTAAACCTTCTTTAGCTTGTGTTTTTAGTTCTTCACTTTCACTAAAATTTTTGGAATTATCAAATTTAGGGAGGGTAGGTGGCCTTTCATGGGCCATAACATGACATTTTTTAGCGATATTTATTGTATTTTCAATTGCTTCTGGAATGTCTTTGAATGTCTGATAAAACTCTTCTGTTGATTTAAAATATTGTTCAGGAGAGTTTTTTTTTCGATTTGTTTCGCTTTGAATATTTCCTTCATAAATACATGATAAAATGTCTTGCGCTTCATGCATATCTTTAGAAATGAAATACACATCATTTGTTGCAACTAGTGGTATAGAGTCTTCAAAAGCTATTTTAATAAATTTATCTTCTAATAAATTTTCTTCTTTAATGCCATGTCGAGTGATTTCTATATAAAAATTTTCTTTAAATAAATTTTTTAATTCTTCGATGTATTTTTTTTGTAATTTTGGCTGTTCATTTAATAATAATTTGCCAATAATCCCTTCATATCCACCAGATAATGCTATTAATCCTAAATTTTTTTCTTTTAGTGTTTCAAAATTAATATGAGGAGAAATTCCTGTTTTTCGTTCTAAAAAACTTTTACTGACAATATACATTAAATTTTTATATCCTTCTTCATTTCTAGCTATCAAAGGCAATTTGCATAATGAATTTTCAATATCAAGATTTGATAAATTTTTATTAGTATTTAAATTAAAATCTACCAAAATTTCGCAACCTAGAATGGGTTGAATATTTGATTTTTTACATAATGAAGAAAATTCAAGTGCACCAAATAAGTTTTGTGAATCCATAATTCCCAAAGCCGGCATTTGAAGAAAGTTAGCTTTATCAATAATTTCATTAACTTTTATTGCGCCTTTGCAAAGCGAATATGTAGTATGATTTTTTAATGCAATATAATTCATTTTATTTCTTACTAATTGTTAAATATCCGCGATAATTACTACCATCAAGACTATTCATTGCTTTTGTTATATTGCTTACTGAAGTCCAAAACCATTGATTTTTATGAAGCGCTGGATCAAGAATTAAAACCATATCACTTGCTTCATCAAAAGCTACAATTGGAGCAATATGTCCATTGGTTTTTTGATTTAATATTTTGCCATCAAAATTAGCGATTATAAAGCTAGAATTATCGGTAAGAATTTTTTTTAAATTATTACGAAAATCATTTATCAATGATTGATCAAGAGACGAAAAATTATATTTTTTAACTTTTAATTTATAAACTTTGCTTAAAATTTTTGTGAATTCTTCTAAAGTTAATCCCGGATCATAAGTGTTATTTTTACTAACAGTTTTAAAATCTATTATTTCTTTATTTTTTATTTTATCTGTTTTTTCATTAAAAAAACTTTGTTGGGAATATAAGTTATAAGGTATTGTATTGCCATTTGGATTTTTTATTTCTAATAATTTTTGATTATCAATATTGCCATAATTTAAGGCATTTAAAATCATAACCCCGCTAGCTACAGAGCAATAAAGAGGGTTCATTTGTGGTTGATAAAAATTTACTAATTGATAAAAATCATTTTTATATTTGCTGTTATTAAGTAAATCAAGACCTTTTTGGCTATTCCATAATTCATTAGCATATATATTTTGATTTATTAAAATTGTTGCAAAAATAAATAATAGAAATTTTTTCATGAATTTGATATGAATATAAAAATTGACGATTTAGCACAAAGCTCGAAAGATTATAGTATATGTGATGATAAAGTTAATATTTTTATAAATAAATTTTTAAGTTTTTTAGAAGTAGAAAAAAAATATTCTAATCACACAATTATTTCTTATGAAAATGATATATATTATTTTATTAAGTTTATTCATGGAATTAAAGAAAAAATTTTATCCCCACAAGATATTGAAAATTTAGTTATTGCTGATTTTCGAAAATGGCTAGTTAGTAGATTACAAAATCATCATAACAATTCAAATGCCAGAGCCGTAGCTTCTCTAAGATCGTTTTTTAAATATCTTAATGGCAATAATTTATTAAAAAATACAGAAATTGAAAAATTAAAAACCCCAAAAGTAACTAAGCCAATTCCAAGGGCGGTAAGTGTATATGATATTGAAAAAATTATTAATTCTATTACATCAGTTTATAGCTCTGATAAAAAAAATTCTGCTTGGCAAATTATGCGTGATCTTGCTTTGTTAACTTTGATCTATGGTTGTGGATTAAGAATTTCAGAAGCTTTATCTGTTACTAAAAATTCATTAGAAAATAATCGTAATCTTATAATCGAAGGTAAGGGAAAAAAACAAAGAATAGTTCCTTTATTACCAATAGTAAAAAAAAGAATTGATGATTACATATTAAACTGTCCTTATTCTATAGATCATAATCAACCAATATTTATTTCTGCTACTGGTAAAAAATATGATGGAAGAACTTTTAGATATTTAATTTCTAGAATTAGAAAGTTGTTAAATCTTTCAGAAGATATAACTCCTCACTCATTTCGTCATTCATTTGCAACGCATTTACTAGAAGCAGGGGGAGATTTAAGAACAATTCAAGAACTTTTGGGTCATGAAAATTTATCAACCACGCAAAGATATACCAAGGTTGATAAGTCAAGAATATTAAGTGTTTATGAAAAGTTTACTAAAAGATAATTTTATAAAAACTATTCAAATTTTACTTCAACTTTTTTAATTGATTTATTTAATCTAGATAAAACTTCATCAGTAATTTCTAATTCATCATTATAATGAAGAGTTTGTGAAGACGGAATAATAACTTCATAACCTTTTTCTTTAGCAATTTGAGCAATTATTGATTTAATTTTATCATTTACTTTGCTCATTGCTTCCATTGAAGCTTTTTTTAGACTATTTTGTTTTTTATCAACAAATGTTTTTAATTCATCAATTTTTTTGTCAAAGTTTTCAGACTCTTTTTCAAAAGCTTCTTGGGATAAAATACTTTTTTTTGATTCGATTTTCTTTTGTTCTTTTTCTAACTTATCTTGTTTTTCAGAAACTTCTTTTTGATATTCGTCTTGTTTTTTAGTTATTTTTGCTTGTATATCTCTCATTGCATGTGATTCTTTAATTATTTGATCAACATCAAGAACCGCTATTGCTCCGGCTTTTGATTCAATGCTAAATAAAATTGCTGTCCAAAATACTAAATTTAATATTAACAAAGAAGTTTTGTTTTTCATAATTTTGTAGATAATTAGGTTGATGATTAATTAATATTTACTTAAGGCTTATTGTTGTAGCTGTATTTATTTTTTACGTGGCACTTGCCACGCCCCGCTTAAGCGGGGATCCCCATATACCAAAGACTTTATTTTCTTGAAT
>Ga0172373_10004352_pt1 | contig 20065 bp, 12 predicted proteins | sample Lak10m_2_FD_114546 | JGI IMG/M metagenome (GOLD analysis project Ga0172373, IMG submission 114546) | Freshwater microbial communities from Kabuno Bay, South-Kivu, Congo - kab_092012_10m | ecosystem: Environmental > Aquatic > Freshwater > Lake | place: Democratic Republic of the Congo...
TGCCTGCGCATCGACGGCGTGGCGCACGTCGTGATCGAGACCACCTCGGACTGGGACCTCGGGTTCGTGAACCCCGAGATCAACCTCGAGGACGTGGAGACGGTGCGCCTGCGCTGAGCGCGGCGCGCCACCCTCACACCACCACCACCCCCCGCGGGCACGCGATCCCGACCGAGACCGAGGGCTCCGCGCCAGTGCGCACGTCCACGCCGCCGCAGTTGACGGCCTCCAGCACGGCGCGCACGCGCGTGGGCTCGGGGTGCGTCACCTCCATCCAGTCGAGGCGCGCCACCTCGGGGAGCGCAGCGCTCGGGTGCTCGCTCCAGCCCCAGTCGATGAGCCACGGCACGCAGCCGCCGAGCACGCGCGCGGGCGGCACGGCGATCTGCCAGCTGATCTCGGTGCCGTCGGTGCGCAGGCGCGAGCCGCCCTGCACGCGTCCGAGGTCCGCTCCCGCCTTGAGCGCGCCGCCGAGAAGCGTCTCGATGGTGCGCGTGCGCACCATCCACGTGGTGAGCCTCGGCGCGGCACCGGCCTCGGGCGCCGGCGCCAGGCCGAACAGCGCGCGCCCGCGGTCGTTGGCGCGCCCCGCGGGCCCGGCCAGCGGGTCGGGCGCAAGCAGCTCCAGGTAGCGGCCGCGCCCAAGCGAGAGCAGCGCGTTGTGCGTGCCCCACTGCGGGTGCGCGCCGCCGCGCACGGGCATCACGCCGAAGGTGCGCTCGGCCCACGCCATGCCCGCGTCGAGGTCGGCGCAGGTGAACACCAGGTGGTCGAGGTCGGCGGGGACGCCCATGGCTTGCTCCGGCGCTGCACGGCCGCGTGGGCCGCGCCGCGCATCACTTCCTGGCGTACTCGAACACGCCGCGGCCGCTCTTGTCGCCGAGGCGGCCCGCCTGCACCAGCTGCCTGAGCAGCGGGCACGGGAAGAACTTCTGGTCGCCGAGCTCGCGGTAGAGCACCATCATGATGTCGTGGCACACGTCGAGGCCGATGAAGTCGGCGAGGCGCAGCGGGCCCATCGGGAAGTTGCAGCCGAGCTTCATGATCTGGTCGATGTCCTCGGGCTTGGCTACGCCGCCCATCCACGCATGGAACGCCTCGTTGATCATGGGCATCAGCACGCGGTTGGACACGAACCCCGCGCGGTCGTTCGCGGGCACGGGCGTCTTGCCCATGGCGATCGCCAGGTCGATGGTGCGCTGCGTGGTCTCGTCGCTCGTGGCGATGCCCTTGATCACCTCGACCAGCGCCATGATGGGCACCGGGTTGAAGAAGTGCATGCCGATCACGCGGTGCGCGTCGGCGCCCACGGCGCTCGCGAGGTCGGTGATGCTGATGCTCGAGGTGTTGGTGGCGAGCACCGCGTTCGCGGGGAACGTGGCCTGCATCTCCCTGAAGATCCTCTTCTTGACCTCCACGTTCTCGGTGGCGGCCTCCACGGCCCAGTCGGCGGCCTTGGCCTCGGCCATGCTGCCCACGTAGCAGATGCGCTTCAGCGCGGCATCGGCGTCGGCCTGCTGCATCTTGCCCTTCTCGACGGCGCGGGCGAGCGTCTTGGCGTGGTAGGCCTTCGCCTTCTCCAGCTGCGCGGGGTTCGAGTCGATCTGGACCGCGGCGATGCCCGCCTGCGCGGCGGTGAGTGCGATGCCGGAACCCATCGTCCCGGCGCCGATGACGGCAATGGTCTTGACAGGGGTGGACATGGGACCGGGATCGTAGGTCGGCCCCGTGGGGGCGGCGATAACCGAATCCCCATCGGGAATCCCGCAGGCCCCACTACCCTTGGCCCCATGCCGGACCCCGCCGCGCTCACCGAGGCCGTGTACGCCGAGCTGCGCGCCCTGGCGCAGTCGTACATGCGGCACCAGCGCCCCGGCCACACGCTGCAGGCCACGGCGCTCGTCAACGAGGCGTTCCTGCGGCTCGCGCGCGCCAACCCCGACGCGTTCAACGACCGCGCGCACTTCATGGCCGTGGCCGCCACGGCCATGCGGCAGATCCTGGTGAACCACGCCGAGGCCAAGGGCGCCGCCAAGCGCGGCGGCGACGCACAACGCATGCACCTCGACGCCGCCGCGGCCGAGGTGGGCCAGGGCGTGTCGCTCGAGGACATCGCTGCCGTCGATGAGGCGCTCCGGCGCCTTGAGGCGCTCGACACCCGCAAGGGGCGCATCGTCGAGGCAAAGATCTTCGGAGGCCTGACGCACCAGGAGATCGCCGACGCGCTGGGAGTGTCGCTGACCACCGTGGAGTCGGACTGGCGCATGGCCAAGGCATGGCTTGCCAAGGAACTGAGGGCGTGAGCCGGGTGCGCGGAATGTCCGGGGATTCGGCCGAGGCCTGCGGGGGGCGATCCTGTTGATGACGGGGGACGGACCATCGTCGACCGCGCGGGCCGGCGCCGCCGCCCAATCTATGGACGCCGCCGAACGCTTCGCCCTGCTCGATGCCCTCTTCACGCAGGCCCGCGACCTGCCGCTCGATGCGCTGCGTGGGTTCATCGCCGAGGTGAAGGATCCGTCCGTGCGCGCCGAGCTCAGTGACATGGTCCTGCAGGACCGCGCCGGCACGCCCTCCATACGCACCATCATGGACGTCGGAGTCGTGCTCGACGAGGTGGCCGAGGCGCCCGCGGTGCCAGAGTCCGTCGGTGGCTATTCGGTGCTCGGGATCGTCGGCGAGGGCGCAAGCGGCATCGTGCTGCGCGCACGGCAGCCGGAGACCGACCGCATCGTGGCCGTGAAGGTGCTCGCCTCCGGCACCTGGAACCCGAAGGCGCTCGCCCGCTTCCGCCGCGAGGTGCGGCTCCTCGGCCGCCTCGAGCACCCGGGCATCGCGCGCGTCTACGGCGCAGGCACCGACACCGACCGCTCGCCGGCACGCCCGTTCTTCGTGATGGAGTTCGTCGACGGCATGCCGCTCAACGCGTGGGTGCGCACCCATGACATCGGCGTGCAGGGCGTGGTGCGCCTCTTCCTGCAGGTGACCGAGGCCGTGGCGCACGCGCACGCCTGCGGCGTGGTGCACCGCGACCTGAAGCCCGCGAACGTGCTGGTGACGGGCGGCGGCCAGCCCAAGGTGCTCGACTTCGGCGTCGCCGGCCTGGCCGGTGCCGAGGGCGAGTCCGATGCCGCCACCGCCGCGTCGATGCGATCCGTCACCGGCGACCTCGTCGGCACCGTACCATACATGGCGCCCGAGCAGTTCCAGGGCGCGCGCATGGCCGACGTGCGGAGCGACCTCTACGCGCTCGGGGTCATGCTGTACGAGGCGCTCGCCGGACGCATGCCCTACGCGGTGGATCGCCGCAACGTGGTGGAGGCGGCTGCCATCGTGCGCGACGAGGTTCCCACCTCGCTCGGCCGCCTCGACCGCTCGCTCTCCGGCGACGTGGAGACCGTGGTGGCCAAGCTCCTCGAGAAGGAGCCCGGCCGCCGCTACCAGTCGGCGCGCGAACTGGCCGATGAACTGCAGCGGATACTGGAAGGCCAGCCCACGCTCGCGCGGCCCGTCTCGGGCGGCGAGCGCATGCTGCGATTCGCGCGCAGGTACCGCACGCTCCTTGCGACGGTGGCCGCCGCGTTCGTCACGCTTGCGGCGCTGCTCGCGTGGACGGCGCACCTGTGGCGCGTGGCCGAGCAGCGCGGCGACACCCTGGCCCGCACGCTCGAGGAGCGCTCGCGCGACGACTACCGGCGCGCGATGGGCTTCGCCGAGGCCTCGCTTCGCGCGGGAAACGTCGCCGACGCGCGCGCCGCGCTCGAGTCGGCGGAGCCCGCGCGGCGCGGCTGGGAGTGGAACTACCTTCAGCGGCGCGCCTCCGGCGAGCTGCGCGCCACGCCGCTCGGCACGCTGCCGGCCGCGGTGAGGTGCGCCGCGGGCCGGATGGCGGTCGTGGACAACGGGGCCGGGTCGGTGTGGACGCTCGGTTCCTTCCGCGATGCACCGCGCAAGGTGCTCGAGCGACGGGGGCAGGTCCGCGACGCCGCCCTGTCGCCGGACGGCACGGAGATGATCGTCGCGGGCGGCGAGACCGGCGTCACCGTGCACCGTGCCTCCGACGGCGCCGCGCTGCGCGAGTTCGCCACCGGCATCGGCGCCGCGACACGCGTCGCGTGGTCGCCGGACGGTCGGCTGCTCGGTTGCGTCGGCGTGGACGGCGCGCTCGCGGTGCTCGATGCGCGCACGGGTGACCCCGAGCTGCGGGTCGAGGCCACGAGGGGCCGCCCCTACCAAGCCGAGGGACTCGTGGCGTTCCTGCCCGGTTCCGACGGCATCGTGCGCGCGGTGAAGACGGAGTCGGAGGTCACGGTCGTCCCGCTCGACGGCTTGCCCATCCGCATCGCGATCGCGGACGGCCACGTCGAGTCGATCGCGGCGATCGCCATGCCCGACGGCTCGGCGACGGTTCTCGTGGGCACCATCGAAGGCACCCTGCATCGCTTCGATGCTCGCACGGGTGCATCGCGCGGGAGCATCGCGGCCCATGCCGGGGGCGTGCGCGCCGTCGCGGCCGGACCGCGGCCCGGGCTGTTCGCGACGGGCGGGGCCGACGCCGCCATCCACTGCTGGGACGCAGCCTCCGGCATGCGCATCGGCAGCGCCGTGGGGAGCGAACGCTCCGTGCACGGCATCGCGTTCGACGCCGGCACCGGAACGCTTGCGGCCGTCGGCCTCGATGGCCGGCTCCGCGTCTGGGACATCGACGCCTGCGTGCTGGAACCGGCGCTCGCCGGCCACCGGGCGTGGGTGTACGGCGTGGCATTCCTGGGCGACGGCTCGCTTGCAAGCTGCGCCGGCGAGGCCCCGGACCGCGACGGACGCGTGATGCGCTGGGATGCCGCGCGCGCAAGCGCGACGGGCGAGGCGGAGCTCGGTGGCATCGCCGCACCCACGCTCGTGCGGGACGTGGCCGACGACGGCGCGGGGCATCCGGTCGCCGCGTACTGGCTGCAGCGCGGAGGCGGCATCGTGTTCCTGGAGCCGGGCCGTGAGCGGACCGTCTGGATCGACGATGCGGCGCCCTGCTCGGTTGCGGGGCTTCCTGGAGGCACCGCGGTGGCCTGGCGCCGGCTGCACTCGTCGGTCCTCGAGGTCATGTCGCGCAACGGCATCGCGCTGCAGGAACTGCGCCTGCCGGGGGCGACGCGCGGGCGCATGCCGGTGCGGTTGCGGCCTGACGGCAGCGAGCTCGTCACGGCGACCGACGCCGGCCTCGCGGTCATCGCGCTCCAAGGCACTCGCATGGACGACCTGCGCACCGTCCCGCTCGATGGGCAGGTGAGCGACATCGCGCTCTCGCGTGCCGATCGGCTCGTGGCGGTCGGCTTCCTCGACGGCTCCGCCGCACTCATCGACCCCGAGGCCGCGCCCGGCACCGCCGTCCGCTGGCGCACCGACCGCTCGCATGCCGCCGACGTCTGCGTGGCCCGAACCCCCGACGGCACCCGCGTGGCCGTGGCCAGCGACCGGCTGATCCGCATCTGCGACGCCGCCGACGGCACGCCGCTCCTGAACCTTGCCGGCCACGGGGACATCGTGCTCTCCCTGGCGTTCGACCCCGATGGCAGCACCCTCGCCTCGGGCTCGATCGACCGCTCGATCCGGCTGTGGAAGGCCGTGGTCGCGCGCTGAGGGGGCTTCGCGGCAAGTTCCTGAAATCCGCCGAGGCCCCGCCATGGACTTCCTGTGAGTACATGCGAGGAACACTCCATGCACCAACTTGCCGCCACTTCAATCGTCGCCTTCGCCATCGTCGCCCCCGCGTTCGCCCAGGTCACCGGCGACGAGATGTGCAACCCGATCATCCTTGACGAGGACGTGCCGGTGTCGGTCAACCTGGCCACGATGACGCCGTCCGCCGGCGTTCCCGCGGCCGTGACGGGACAGTGCGCGTTCCTCAACTGGAACGCGACCACGAAGGATGCATGGTTCAAGTTCAACCCGCCGAGCGACGGTCGCCTCTCGGTGCTTCTTTGCGACTCGAACTTCGACACGTCGGTGGTGCTCTACCAGACCACCTCGTGCTACAACCCGTTCCGCATCGGCTGCAACGACGATGGCTGCCAGCCGGGCGGCCCGACGTACCAGTCGAAGCTGCTCGAGCAGCCCGTGGTGCAGGCATCGCTCGGCGGCCCCGTTTTCATCCGCGTCGGCGGCTACAACGGCGCCACCGGCACGGCGGTTCTGAGCGTGTCGTTCGACCCGGATCGCGGCGAAGCCCGGTGCTGGGGATCCAACGCGTGGGGCGAGTCTTCGATTCCCGGAACCCTCGTCGGACCGCTCGTGGCAGTGGACGCCGGAAGTTACTTCACCCTTGCCCTCCGGCAGGACGGGACGCTTCGCGCATGGGGCAACAACTTCAACGGTCAAGTATCCGGAACACCCTCGGGCACATTCAGGGCCATTGCCGCGAGCGACCACGGTCTGGCGCTGACCTTCAGCGGCGCCGAGGTCCGGGCCTGGGGCAACGGCGCCCAAGGCCAGTGCAGCGTCCCTGCGGGCCTCGGCGCGTGCCTGTCCGTGGCCGCGGGCGGAGCCCACAGTCTCGCCCTCAAGACCGACGGGACCGTGCGCGCCTGGGGCCGCAACGTCGAGGGCCAGTGCAACGTCCCCGCAACCTTGGAGGACGTGAAGCGCATCGCGGCAGGTTCGAACCACAGCATCGCGATCGTCGGCACGGGCATCGCCTCTGCGTGGGGCCTCAACGCGAACGGGCAGAGCACCATTCCCTCCACGCTCGGCCCATGCCTCACCATCACGGGCGGCGGCCGGCACTCCGCGGCAATCCGCCAGGACCGCACCGTCGCCGCGTGGGGCGCCAACGACTTCGGCCAATGCAACGTGCCGGCGGACCTCGGGGCGTGCTCGAAGGTCGATGCGGGCCGCGACTTCACGATCGCGCTCCGCAATGACGGGAGCATCCGCGCTTGGGGATCGAACGTCGTGGGGGAGACGACCGTGCCGGCGGGCCTGAAGCCCGGGATCGCGGTCAGCGCGGGCCAGAATCACGTCGCCGCGCTCCTCGCTCCCGACTGCGACGGCAATGGCGTCAACGACTACCTGGAACTCGCCGGCCACGACTGCAACTACAACGACATCCACGACTGCGTCGACATCGCTGCCGGCCTCGTCGAGGACTGCAACGGCAACGGCCTGTGCGACAACCAGGAGAAGATGGGCCTGGTGCAGGTCAACTCGGGCAACATGGGTCCGATCGGCTACCTGCAGAACCGCAGCTGGACGATTCCGAACGCGTCGCAGGCGGCCAGCCGCGTCTCGCTCATCGTGCACGCGGTCGGAGACCTCAGCACCTACCTCGAGTACGTCACGGTGCGCATCGGGACCGCGTCATGGCGCGTGTTCGAGTCGGGCGGCGCCGACTGCGTCCAGGTCAACAACCTGACCTCAACCGGCGCTCCGAGCATCGTCATCCAGCCGAGCGACTTCAACGCGCTGATCCGCCCGGACGGCAGCCTGCGCATCGACCTCGAGCCCTCGATCGCAGTGGACCCGGCCGCGTGCGGCGGGGCGTCCTGGATCCGGGCCGAGCTTTCCTACAACAACGCCCTCTCGCCGGACTGCAACGCCAACGGCCTGCTCGACAGCTGCGAACTGGCCGCGGGCTACTCGCCCGACACCAACGGCAACGGCGTGGTGGACTCCTGCGAGTCGCCGCTCAACCCGTGCGCCCCGGACCTGAACGGCGACGGCACCGTCAACGGCGCGGACCTCGGCGCGCTCCTCGGCGCATGGGGCCCCGCGTCGGCAGGCGCGGCCGCCGACCTCGACGACGACGGGCTGGTCGGGGGCGCCGACCTCGGCATCCTCCTCGGGGCCTGGGGGCCGTGCGGGAGCTGAGCGGCGCGGCACGGGCATCGTCTCGCCAATAACCCGCCAATCCGCCCGGAATCCCGTGGCGGGCTGGCAGGTTTGGCGTAACGATGGAGCAGATGCCAGCCCCACACCTGCTCGCCGGCGGCCTGCTGCAGGCCTGCCTTGCCATGGGTGCCGATGCGCCCGCCGATGCCGCGCCCGTCTGGGTGTTCTTCGCCGAGGACCGCGCCATGCCCGCGTCGATCGCCGAGACCGCGCTCTCGCCGCGAGCGGTCTCGCGGCGCGCACTCCGACGCACGCTGCCCGGGCTCTTCGACCGCCATGACGTGCCGGTGTGCGCCGAGCATGCGGACGCCGTGGCCGGCACGGGTGCCCGCGTGCGCATCACCAGCCGATGGCTCAACGCCGTGAGCGCCGTGGCCACGCCCGCGCAGCGCGCCGCGCTCGCCGCGCTGCCGGGCGTCACGCACGTCGAACCCGTGGGCCGCGGCCGCGCGGGCTGGCAGGACGAGCGCGAGGGGCCGCCGCCCGAGGGATGGACCGCCGCCACCGACTACGGCGCATCGATCGACCAGCTGCGGCAGATCGACCTCCCGCGCCTCCATGCGTGGGGCAAGACCGGCGCCGGCATGGTGATCGGCGTCCTCGACACCGGCTTCAACCGCGTGCACGAGGCGTTCAACCAGCCCGGCCACCCGCTGCAGGTGATCGCCGAGTGGGACTTCATCAACAACGACGGCAACACGGGCATGCAGGCGGGCGATGACCCCAACCAGCACAAGCACGGCACGTGGATCCTGGGGACGATGGGCGCGTACATGCCCGGCACGCTGGTCGGCGGCGCCTTCGACGCGCAGTTCGTGCTGGCGAAGACGGAGAACGTGCCCACCGAGACGCCGATCGAGGAGGACTGGTACGTCGCGGGACTCGAGTTCGTCGAAAGCCACGGTGCCGACGTGGCCACGAGCTCGCTCGGATACATCGACTGGTACACGCAGGCCGACCTGAACGGCACCACCGCGGTCACGACGGTCGGAGTGAACATCGCCACCGCCAACGGGATGGTGTGCGTCACGGCCGCAGGCAACGACGGGCACGACGCGGACCCGGCGACGAGCACGATCATCGCGCCCGCGGATGCATTCAACGTCATCACCTGCGGCGCGGCCGACCTCGGCGGAAACATGGCGGGCTTCTCGTCGAGCGGCCCGACCGCCGACGGCCGGCTCAAGCCCGAGGTGACCGCGTGCGGCGTGTCCACCGTCACGGTCAACTCGACCAACGCCACGGGGCTCGCGGGCGTCAGCGGCACCAGCCTGAGCACGCCGCTCGTGGCCGCCGCCGCCGCATGCATCCTGCAGGCCCGGCCCGAGTATGGCGTGGCCGGCCTGCGCGAGGCGCTCTTCGCCACGGCGTCCCGTTCCGACGGCGCGGGCCTGCACCCCGACCCGCTGTTCATCGAAGGCCACGGACTGGTGCGGGCGTTCGATGCGGCCCTTCGCGGGCGATCGATCGCCGACCTCAACCTCGACGGCGCGGTCAGCGGCGCGGACCTCGGCATCGTGCTCGGCCGCTGGGGCATCACCGGCGAGCCAGGACTGGTGTTCGGCGACCTCAACGGGGACGGCACCATCAACGGCGTGGACCTGGGGTTCGTCCTCGGCAACTGGGGCTGAGAATCCGGGAAATCACCGGGCGAGATGAGCCGCGGCAGCGGGCCAGTGCGCCTGTAGGGCGGGGCCCGGGCTGTGCCGTGGCTCCAACCATCTTGATCGAGGGGCCCGACCATGTCCATCCGAACCGCATCCTCCTGCATCGCCGCCGCCGTCGCGTCGGCCCTCATCGCCCCGGCTGCCCTGGCAGGCGAGCATCGCTTCCGGATCACCGCGGAGAGCACGTCCATCCTCGAGGCGGGCGTCACGGCGCCGCTGGTCGGCACGCTCATCGGCAACTGGGACCCCGCGGCCAATCCGACCGGCACGCGCACCATGCGCGGGCTGTTCGGCGGCAACACCAGCACCGACAACCAGACGATCAACTACACGGCCGACCTTGCCGCGCAGCTCGTGGCCGACCGCACGCCCACCGGCGGGTTCAACGTGCGCATCCCCACCAACGGCGACCAGGCCACGGTGAGCGGGCTGGCGTTCGACCTGCTGGCCGGCGAGTCCGTCGATCTCCCGATCACGCTCGACCTCGTGTTCCAGAGCTTCCGAACGCGCCAGCCGAACTCGATCTTCATCGGCAGCGCTTCGTTCCCGCCGATCCCGCTCGGGAGCGGCTCGATCAGCGCGCTGCGCATCGAGCAGGCGGGGGATGCGCCGGCAACGGTCACCCCCATGCCGGGCGGCGGTTCTGCGTTCGTGGCGACCGTGCCCGTGAACATCGTCCTCCAGGCATCGCTCTTCGGGCAGCCGGTCATCGACCAAGTGCTTCCGGCCGTGCTTCCCGTCGCCGGGATGGTGGGCTCGGGCCCGGGCGTGCCGGGAGCGTCCATCTCGTTCAAGGACGGATTCTCGACGCCGCTCCCTGAGCTGCCGGAGTTCACAGACCAGCCGATCGGCGTGCCGACCATCCTGCCGCCGGGCGGCACGGCCAACCTGCTGTTCAGCGGGCAGGTCAATGGCCCGAAGAGCACCCTGGGCTTCGGCATCGCCGTCGATCTCGCGCTGACGAGCGACCCCGTGCCCGTCGACATCACGCAGGACGGCATCGTCAACGGCGCGGACCTGTCCCAGGTGCTGTGGGCCTGGGGCACGGCGAACCCCGCGTGCGACCTCGACCAGAGCGGCACGGTGGACGGCGCCGACCTCGGGCTGGTGATCGCATGCTGGGGTCCCGTGCAGGGCTGACCGCACGCGTGCACGGAGCGTTGCCGGCCCGGGATCGCGGATCCCCCCGGCGGTAGCCTTCCGCGCATGAAGATCGCGGTCGCCGCAGCGCTTTCGCTCCACGCCCTTGCCTTCGCGGCCGACGAGGTGCGGTTCACCTCGGGGCTTGGCATCGCGGTGCCGTCGCCGCGCAGCGCATCGCGCACGATGGCCCGGATCGACCCGGTGGAGGCCGAGCTGGTCGAGGGCCGCTGGAAGGAACCGTCCGCGGGCGCCGCCTTCGCGGGCGGCACCTGGGCCGAGGTGAAGGCCGACGGCAACGGCACGTTCGCGGGCGGGCCGGGCACGCCGTTCATGGGCGGCTACGTGTGGTTCACGCACGAGTCGCCCGGCGACCAGGTCATGCTCCTCGATGCGCAGGGCAACGGCAGCGCGTTCGTGAACGGGGAACCGCGCGGCGGCGACCCGTATTCGTGGGGCTTCGTGCAGCTTCCGGTGCAGCTGCGCAAGGGTCGCAACGAGTTCCTGCTCTCGGCGGGCCGCGGCTCGCTGCGCGCGCGCCTGGTGGCGCCGCCGGCGCCGGCGTTCGTGCAGTCGAGCGACCTCGTGCTGCCGTCGCTCGTGGCCGGCCGCCGCAACGACGGTCCCGTGGGCGTGGTGGTGGTCAACGCCGGCACCGATGCGCTCCGCGGTGCGCGCATCCGCCTGACGAGCGACCTCCCGGGCGGCGGCGCGTGGGTGGACCTGCACAACATGCCCGCGTGCACCGTGAAGAAGGTCGCGCTGCCCGCATCGTTCGGCGAACGCTCCGTCGGCAAGCCGGGGTCGAAGGTGCAGGCCACCGTGGAGCTCGCGGACGCGCAGGGCACGCGGCTCTTCGCGCTTCCGGTTGAGCTGCAGGTGGTCTCCGCCACCGACCGCCGCATCGTGACCCGCGAGAGCACCGTCGACGGCAGCGTGCAGTACTACGCGGTGGTGCCGTCCACCGCCGACCGCGCCGCGGGGGATCCGATGCCCGGCATCCTCTACAGCGTGCACGGCGCGGGTGTCGAGGCCTCCGGCCAGGCGGCGTGCTACGCGCCCAAGCGCGAGGCGCACGTGGTGTGCCCGACCAACCGCCGTCCGTTCGGCTTCGACTGGGAGGACTGGGGCCGCACCGACTTCGCCGAGGCGTTCGCGCACGCGCGCGCCAACCTGGTGAACGACCCGCTGCGCTCGTGGCTCACGGGCCACTCGATGGGCGGGCACGGAACGTGGCAGCTGGGCGCGCACTTCCCCGGCGAGTTCGCGGCAATCGCGCCGAGCGCCGGCTGGATCAGCTTCTCGAGCTACGTGGGCGCCAGCGCGGCCGGTGCCGCAGCCGACGCCCCCACCGACCCCGCGGCCGCCATGCTGCTGCGCGCCGGGCGCGCGAGCGACACGCTGGCGCTGCGCGCCAACTTCCTGCAGCAGGGCGTCTACGTGCTGCACGGCGACGCAGACGACAACGTGCCCGTGCAGGAGGCGCGCGAGATGTTCCGGCAGATGGCGGAGCTGCACCACCCGGACTTCGCCTACTACGAGCGCTGCGGCGCCGGGCACTGGTGGGGCAACGAGTGCGTCGACTGGCCGCCGCTCACGCAGTTCCTGTTCCGCCACGCGCTGCCGAAGCCGGAGTCGAGCACCGTGGTCCGCTTCCGCACAGTGGCGCCGCAGGTGTCGAGCCGCAATGCGTGGGTGCGCGTGCTGCAGCAGGAGCGGCCGTTCGAGGTGTCCACGGTGGATGCATCGGTCGATGCCGCCGCGGGCACCGTGACGGTGACCACCGACAACGTCGCGCACCTGCATCTCGTGCCGCCTGGGCTTGCGCCCGGTGCGCCGGTGAAGCTGACCGTCGACGGCACCGCCATCGAGACGGGCGCATTCAAGGCGGGCGGCGCGGACCGCACGCACCTCCACCTCGAGCGCGCCGCCGGGAAGTCGGGCAAGCCCGAGTGGAACGCCCGCGCCGGCGCGTCGGGCAAGGACCCCGAGGCCAACGTGAAGAAGCCCGCGCGCGGCGGCCCTTTCAAGAACGCCTTCGCTCACGGATTCGTGGCGGTGGTGGGAACGCAGGGCGACGACGTGGCGGACGCCATGCTCCTGGCCAAGGCGCGCTACGACGCAGACCAGTGGTGGGTGCGCGGCAACGGGCGCTTCGAGATCCTGCTCGACCGGGGCTTCGATGCCTCGCAGTACAAGGGGCGCAACATCGTGCTCTACGGGAACCACGACCAGAACTCCGCGTGGGGAACGGTCGTCGGCGACCCGCAGGTCGATGTCCGCAACGGAACCTTCGCGGGCCCGACCGACCGCCACGCCGGCGACGACATCGCCGCCATGTTCGTGCTGCCGCGCGCCGACTGCGACCAGGGCCAGGTCGGCGTGATCGCCGCCACGGGCGCCCGCGGCTGGCGCGCGCTGATGCGCACCCCGGTGTTCACCGCGGGCGTCGGCATCCCCGACCTCGTGGCGTTCCGGTCCGACATGCTGTCGAAGGGGACCGCAGGCATCATCGAGGCCGGCTTCTTCGGCAATGGCTGGACCATCGACGGTGGCGCGTGGCTGCGGCGATGAGCGAACGCACCGACGCACGCCTGGAGGGGCTGCTCTCGCGGCTCCTCGACCTCTCGCTGCGCAACCGCCTGCTGAACTTCAGGCCGACGAGGCAGTCGATGTCGGTCGCGGCCACGTCGGCGGCGCTCGTGCAGTCCGTGGAGGACGCTGTGGCCGGCGATGCGCGGCGCTGGATGCGGCTGGCGGCGACGTCGCACGCCGAGGACCTGGAGGCGCAGGACGCCGAGACGCGCGGCGACCTCGCGCGCGGCGTGCTGCGCATGCGCGCAGCGCCGGAGCGGTGCGCCGCGGACGCGATCGAGCTCTTCCGCCGCGCGCATCGAACCCTCGACGAGACCGGCGCGAACCCCCTGTACCTCGTGGTCGGCACGCTCGAGCACCGCGACCCGGACACGGGCCAGAGCGGACGCGCTCCGCTCCTCCTCGTGCCGCTCGAGATCGACCGCCTCAGCCGCACCGAGGGCTGCCGCGTCCGCCGCGCGGAGGCGGACATCGCGCTGAACGCGGCGCTCGGCGAGTTCCTGCGGCAGCGGCACCGCCTAGAGCTTGGCCTCGACGAGCTTCCCGAGGACGAGGAGGGGATCGACGTGGCCGCGCTCTTCGCGGCCGTGCGCGCGCGCATCGGCGGATTGCCGGGCTGGGCCGTGCACGACGAGGCGCACGTGGCATGCCTCGACTTCCGCAAGTGGCCCATCTGGACCGACATCCGCGATCGTCGCGCGCAGGTGGCGGCGCACGCGATCGTGGGCACCGTGCTCGCGCGCGGCGGCGCCGGCACGGCGATGGAGCCGATCGCGCTCGAGGCCAAGGACCCGGCGGAGCTCGCGCTTCCGCTGCCCTGCGACGGCAGCCAGCTGGCGGCGGTGCTTGCGGCCGGTGCGCGGCGCTCGTTCGTGCTGCAGGGACCGCCGGGGACGGGCAAGAGCCAGACCATCACCAACCTGGTCTCGCACGCGGTGTCGGGCGGCATGCGCGTCCTCTTCATCGCCGAGAAGCAGGTGGCGCTCGACGTGGTGGCGCGGCGGCTTGAGGAATCGGGGCTCGGGCCCTGGATGCTCAACCTGCACCCCGAGAAGTGCGGGCGCGCCGAGTTCGTGGCGCAGGTGAAGCAGGCGATGGAGGCGCTCGATGCCGCCCCGCGCGCCGTGGCAGGGCCGGCACCGAGCGGCGACCGCACCAGGCTGGCCGCGCTGCGCGATGCGACGGCCGCCGTGCGCGCAAGCGGCCACAGCGCGTATTCGGCGGCGGTGCGGCTCGTGGAGCTGGGCGATGAAGGCGCGATCGACCTCTCCGCCTCGGTGAACGCGCTGCTGACGAAGGCGCAGCTCGATGCGATGCTCGGTGCGGCGGACGCCGCGGCCGAGGCGGCGCGCAAGGCGGGCGAGCCGGCCGGCACGTCGCTCGCGGCGCATCCGCTTCGCGACCTGCATGGCACCGGCGATGCGGCAGCGGCCGTGAGCGTCGCCGACGCCGCGCGTGCAGCACGTGCATCGGGTGCCGCGGATGCCGCGATCCACCGAGCCGCGTCCGGCGGCAGCGCGTGGAGCGGCGAGGCGCAGGCAATGCAGGCGGACATCGAGGCCGTGGCGCGCGGGGAGCACGCGGAACAGGCCTTCGCCGCGGACGGGCGGTTCGAGCGATCCGTGCTTGACGTGGACCCCGCGCCGATCGTCGCCGACCTGCGCACGCGCGGTGCGCGGTTCTGGCCGCTCGGCTGGTGGGCGCGCCGGGGCATCGCACGGGCGCTGGCGGTGCATGCGCCGCGGCCGCTCGCGAACGACCGCGCATCGCTCGAGTCGGCGCTGGCGCTGGTGACCGAGTGCCGCGCCGCGCGCGCGGATGCAGGGCCTGCGGCGCGTCGCGTGCTGTCGGCGCTCGGCGATCGCGGGCGCACCGCGTCGGGCGCGGCACGCATGCTCGAGGCGCTGGTCGCGCTCGATGCGGCGATCGCGGCGCTGGACGGGGCGCGTGCCGAGAAGGCCTGCGAGCACGCGGCTGCGACCGATGTCGCGAAGAGTGCAGATGGCGATGGCAAGTTCGGCTCCGCACTCGCCGCGGCGCTCGCCGAGCTCAGGCCGCTTGCGTCGCGGCGTGCATCGCTGGCCGCGCTCGCGGAGCGCGCCGAACGCTGGCACGGCGCGGCCGCAGCGCTCGGTCCGTGGCTTCGTTGGTGCGCCGCAGCGGCCCGCGCCGAGGCTGCCGGGCTTGCACCCGTCGTGCAGGCGATGGCCGACGGGACGCTTGCTCCCGATGCGGCCCGCGCGGCCACGGAACGCGCGATCCTCCGTGCATGGCTGCGATCGCTGCGTGACAACATGGAGCAGTTCCGGTCCTTCGACCCGGCCGTCGCCGAGCGCATGGCAGACGCGTATGCGCGCGCGCTCGAGTCGTCGCGTGCCGCGGTCGGCGCGCGCGCGGCGTCCGCGGTGCGCGCGCGTTTCGCTCAGGTCGATGCGCAGCGCACCGGCCCGATGGCCGACCAGCTCTCGCGCCTCGCGGAGCTGCGCGCGCTGCAGCGGCCGCGCCGGTCCATCCGCACGCTCATCCGGCAGACGGGCGCGGCGCTCGCCACCGTGAAGCCCGTGGTGCTGGCCAGCCCGCTGAGCGCGGCGATGCACCTCGACCCGGCGCTGCCGCCCTTTGATCTCGTGGTGTTCGACGAGGCATCCCAGGTCCCGCTCGCGGACGCGCTGGGCGCGCTCTCGCGCGGCACCGCTGCCGTGGTGGTGGGCGACTCGAAGCAGCTGCCGCCCACGAGCTTCTTCGACGGCGCGGCCGGCGGCGATGATCCTGCGGCCGGCGCAGCGGCCACGGCGTCGGGCGAAGACGACCCTGCGTTCGAGGAGCTCGAGAGCGTGCTCGACGAGTTCGTGGCGAGCCGGTTCCCGGAGCTCATGCTGCGCTGGCACTACCGCAGCCGCGACGAGCGCCTCATCGCGTTCAGCAATGCCAACATCTACGGCGGCAGGCTGCAGACTTTCCCGGCGGTGTTCCGGGCGCACCCGCGCCTCGGCGTCAGCCTGCGCGTGGTCGCGGGGACATACGACCGCTCGAAGACGCGCACCAACCCCGAGGAAGCGAAGGCGGTGGTGGCAGAGCTCTGCGCGCGGCTGCGCTCGCCCGATGCCGTGCCCGCCAACCGGTCGCTCGGCGTGGTGGCCTTCAGCCTGGCGCAGCAGACGCTCATCCAGGACCTCTTCGACGAGCTTGTCGATGCCGATGCCGAGGTCCGGGCTGCGCTTGCGGCGCTTCCCGATCCGATCCTCATCAAGAACCTCGAGGCGGTCCAGGGCGACGAGCGAGCCACGATGCTGTTCTCGATCGGCTACGGCCGCGATGCCGACGGCAGGATGGCGATGAACTTCGGGCCGATGAACCGCGCAGGCGGCGAGCGGCGCCTCAACGTCGCCATCACGCGGGCACGCGAGCAGATGGTGGTGTTCAGCACCATCCGTGCCGGCGACATCGACCTCGCGCGAAGCGACGCGGGCGGCGTGCGGCTGCTTCGCGACTTCCTGGAGTTCGCCGAGCGCGGCCAGGGCGCGAAGGCACCCGTTGACCCGCTCGACGCCGCGTCGCAGCACGCGGGCCGTCCCGACGCGCTCGAGGAATCGGTCGCGCGCGCGCTGGAGGCGCGCGGCTGGACCGTCGACCGCCACGTGGGCAGCAGCGCCTACCGCGTCAGCCTGGCACTGCGCGACCGCGCGGAGCCCGACCGCTGGTGCCTCGGCATTGAGTTCGACGGCCTTTTCTGGCAGTCAGGCGCCACCGTCGCGGACCGCGAGATCCTGCGCCGCGACGTCCTCCGCCGGCTCGGCTGGCGCACCCTGCGCGTCTGGAGCGCGGAGTGGCTGAAGGACCCGGCGAAGGTGCTGGCGGGAATCGAGCGGGCGGCGGGAGCGGCCGGGGCGGCCGGGGCGGCGACGTCGGCCGGCTGAGCCCGCGGCGGCGTGGCGTGCAGGCGGCGGGTGTCCGTCAAGGCGTGGGCGCGTCAGTCGGCGAACATCTCGCGGAGCATCCGTAGCACCGACGCAGTCGTGACGGGCGACAGCTCACCCGCGATACGGTCGATGCGGCTGCGGTCGATCGTGCTGACTTGGTCGACGATGACGTGCCCCTTGGTGCCCCTCCATGCACAAGGCACCCGGAACGGATAGGGATGCGCGCCGGTCGAGAGCGGCACGGCCGTGACCGTGGCAAGCGATTCATTGAGGTCGTCGGGCGAGACCACGAGCCATGGGCGCGCCTTTCGAATCTCGCCGCCGACGGCTCCGCCCAGCGCGGCAAACACGACATCGCCCCTGCGCGGCGAGCGCTTCATTCCCACCTCCAGTGGTCGCGCATCCACTCCGTCTCCGTCATGTCCAGAATCTCCGGCAACGGTTCCTCGCCGCGCTCTGCAAGCAGCTTCGCGGCCTCCGCCCACCCCTCGCGCGGCTTGCGCTTGCGTCGGATGACGATGGTGCCGTCAACGACCTCCAGCTCGATCTCATCGCCGAGCCCTGCCTGCTCGATCATCGCCTTCGGCAGTCGAACGCCTCGGGAATTGCCGATGGCCACGAGCTTTGCGGGAACGGCTGCCATGCACGTAATCATAATGTGATTACTCCCTGCAGCAAGTGATTTCGGCGCCGAATCCGCGGCATCGCGCGATGCGGCGAGCGCCGCGCGTCCGGCCTTACTCCATCCGCGCGTAATCGTTGTACCCCGCGGCCCCCGACGCGTAGAACGTCGACTCGTCCCACGCCGAAAGCCCCGCGCCGCGCGCGATGCGCTCGGGCAGGTCGGGGTTCGAGATGGCAAGCTTTCCGAACGCCACCGCGTCCGCGAGGCCGCGGTCGAGGTCGTGCTGCGCGGCGGCCACGTCCCGGCCGTAGCCGTTCATCACCACGGGTCCGCCGAACTCGCGCTTCATCTCCTGAGCCAGGGACAGGTCGAACGGACCCTCCCAGCCGCGTTCCCCCCAGAAGTGGTTGAAGAGATGCAGGTACGCGCATCCCGCAAGGCCAAGCTCGCGCGCGGCGCGCACGTAGACCTCGCGATCGTCGTCGGCGGGCGGAAGGTCGGTCACGCTCCCCATCGGGGAGAGGCGCACGCCGACGCGCGCATAGCCGAATGCCTCGGCGGCCGCGTGCGTCGCCTCAAGCAGCAGCCGCAGGCGATTCTCGACGCTGCCGCCCCAGGCGTCGTCCCGGCGGTTCAGGCTGCCGGAGAGGAACTGGTTGATCAGGTAGCTGTTGGCCGCGTGCACCTCGACACCGTCGAAGCCCGCGGCCTTCGCGTTGCGCGCGGCGCGCGCGTAGTCCTCGACGACGCGAGGCATCTCGTCGGTGCGCAGCGCGCGCGGCAAGGTCGCCGGAACGCGCTCGCGCGTGCCGTCGGCGCGCACAAGCGAGATCATTGCCTTCGACGCGACCGCCGCGCTCGACACCGGCGGCCCGCCGCCGGGCTGGTACTCGGAGTGGCTCACGCGGCCGACGTGCCAGAGCTGCAGGAAGATGCGCCCGCCCGCCGCATGCACGCGGTCGGTGACGATGCGCCACCCGGCCACCTGCTCGGGCGTGCGGATGCCCGGGGTGTTCGGGTACCCCTTGCCCTCCTGCGTGATCCAGGTCGCCTCGACGATCAGCAGACCGAACGACGCGCGCTGCGCGTAGTGCTCGGCCTGCAGCTCGCCCGGCAGGTCACCGGGCTGGTACGCGCGCTGGCGCGTGAGCGGTGCCATGAACACGCGGTTCGGGCAGCGGAGCCCGCGGAGGTCGACGGGGTCGAGGAGCGAAGGCATTCGCGGCAAGGCTAGGCGCGGCGGGCAGGAACACCGCGCCCCGGCTCGTGGCCGGGGCGCGTGGATCATGTCCGGATAAAGAGGTGCGGGGCTACCCCGGACACCATTTACCACTTCAAGTTCATCGCGCCCTGGTACTCGGCGAGCGGGCGGATGATGCGGTTGTTCTGGTGCTGCTCCATGATGTGCGCGCACCAGCCGGTGATGCGGGCCGCCACGAAGATGGGCGTGTACTGCGGCACCGGGATGCCCATGATGAAGTAGGTCATGCCGCAGGGGAAGTCCACGTTGGGGTGGATGTTCTTGTCGCGCAGCATGATCGCCTGCACCTGATCGCCCAGGTCGAACCACTTGCGCGCATCGGCGCCCATGCGATCGGCGAGCTTCAGGCCCCACCCGCGCAGGATCGGTGCGCGGTGATCGCCGTTCTTGTACACGCGGTGGCCAAAGCCCATGAGCTTGCGCTTCTCGGCGTAGGCCCGCTGCATCCAGGCGTCCACGCCCATCTTGCCACCGGCGCAATCGCGGTCGATCTCCTTCAGCATCTCCATCGCCATCTCGTTGGCGCCGCCGTGCAGCGGGCCCTTCAGCGCGCCGATGCCGCCGCAGACCGCGCTGTGCATGTCGGTCTCGGTGCTGGCGATCACGCGGCAGCTGAAGGTGCTGGCGTTGAAGTCATGCTCGGCATACAGCGTGAGGCTGACATCCATCACGCGCGCCTCGAGCGCATCAGGCTTCTTGCCCGTGATGAGCCACAGCAGGTTGGCGGCATGATCCAGCGAGGCATCGGGCTCAAGCACCGGCTTGCCCTCGCGACCACGCTGGCAGGCGCCGATCAGCGTGGGAATCTGCGCCAGCAGCCGCTTGCTCTTGCGAAGCTCGGCCGCGGGCGAGTTGTCCTCGCACTCTGGATCCAGGTGCGACAGCATGCTCACGCCCGTGCGCAGCACGCTCATGGGGTGCGCATCCGGTGCGTCCTTCGCGATCCTGGCCACGGCATCGCGCACACTGGCTGGAA
>Ga0172373_10004355_pt1 | contig 20062 bp, 22 predicted proteins | sample Lak10m_2_FD_114546 | JGI IMG/M metagenome (GOLD analysis project Ga0172373, IMG submission 114546) | Freshwater microbial communities from Kabuno Bay, South-Kivu, Congo - kab_092012_10m | ecosystem: Environmental > Aquatic > Freshwater > Lake | place: Democratic Republic of the Congo...
CCTTGCATGATGTAGGCTCTTACCTGTTCCGCTCGCAACATCCTAGCCTCTTAATTTGTAACCGATTTTCAGCAGGTGCAAAGTCAGCAATGATATCGCCAAAAAGCTTGCTCCCACAATCGAAAGACTCCATGCCGGATCGATGTCGCCCCTGCCGAAGAAGCCGTAACGGAAACCGTCGATCATGTAGAAGAACGGGTTCAGGTGCGACACTTTCTGCCAGAAAGGCGGCAACGAGTGGATCGAGTAAAACACGCCCGACAGGAAAGACAGCGGCATGATGATGAAATTCTGGAAAGCCGCCATCTGGTCGAATTTTTCCGCCCAGATGCCGGCGATGATGCCCAGTGCACCGAGGAAGCCGCCGCCCAGTACGGCAAAGGCCAGGATCAGCAGCGGGTGGGTCACCGGCAGATCGACCCAGAACAGCGCCACCAGCCAGACGCAGCAGCCGACCACCAGGCCACGGATGATGGCGGCGGCGAGGAAAGCGACAAACACCTCCCAATAGGCCAGCGGGGTCAGCAGCAGGAACACGATATTGCCCATCACCTTGGCCTGGATCAGGCTCGATGAGCTGTTGGCGAAGGCGTTCTGCAGCAGCGACATCATCATCAGGCCGGGAATCAGGAACGCGGTGTAACTGAGCTCGTCGTACACCTTGACGTGCGATTCCAGCACGTGCGAGAAGATCAGCAGATACAGCAGCGCCGTGATCACCGGCGCGGCGACGGTCTGGAAGCTGACCTTCCAGAAGCGCAGGATTTCCTTCTTGAACAGGGTCCAGAGGCCGGTCATTGGCGCACGATCTCCATGAAGACGTCTTCCAAATCGGCTTCCAGCATTTCGATGTCTTCGACGCGCACGCCGGCTTCGCGCAGCTGCGCCATGACGAATTCCAGCCGGGCCGGATCGCTCAGCGCGAGGGTCACATGCCCGCCTTCCTGGCTGCGGATGTATTCCTGCAGCGCCACCGGCACCCGCGGCGGATCCAGTTTCAGCCGCAGCTGCTTGCCCGGTACGCGGTTGAGCAGATTGTCGGTGCTGTCCAGCGCAACGATGCGACCCTGCTTCAGCATGGCCACGCGCGAGCACAGCGTTTCCGCTTCTTCCAGATAATGCGTGGTCAGGATGATGGTCATGCCTTCCTGGTTGAGGCGCCGGATGAACGCCCACAGCATCTGCCGCAATTCGACATCCACGCCGGCGGTCGGCTCGTCCAGCACCAGCACCGGCGGCTTGTGTGCCAGTGCCTGGGCGATCAGCGCGCGCCGTTTCATGCCGCCGGACAATCGCCGCATGTTGGTGTGCGCCTTGTCGGTCAGGCCCAGCGACTCGATCACCTCGTCCACCCAGGCATCGTTCTCGCGACCACGCCCGAAATAGCCTGCCTGGAAACGCAACATCTCGCGCACGGTGAAAAAAGGATCGAACACCAGTTCCTGCGGCACCACGCCGAGCGCCATGCGCGCCTTGCGGTAGTCGCCCTGCACGTCATGCCCCATCACGCTGAGCCGGCCGCTGGTCGGCTGCAGCAACCCCGCCAGCAGATTGATCAGCGTGGACTTGCCGGCCCCGTTGGGCCCGAGCAGCGCAAAGAATTCACCCTGCGCAATGGTCAAATCGATGCCCTTCAGCGCCTCGAAAGTGCCGAAAGACTTGTGCAGCTGATCGATCTTGATCGCGGGATTCATGGAATTACGTCAGAAGACGGCACCGGGGCGCAGGCGCCTCAGTGGGTATGCTGGGGAATCAGTTCGAGTACGCCGTAAAGCGTGGCCAGACTGACCAGGCTGGCGGGTAAATTGACGAACAGCAGGCTGGTGTTGCGGCCGTGCGCCTGGCGCAACCATTCAAAAATCAGGCCGATCGATGCGGAGTCGACTTCGCCGACGCCGGCCAGGTCGATTTCCAGGTTCTCTGCCGTGAACGCCTGTGGGGTTTCCGCCAGCAGCGCGTTGACGGTATCCACCGTCATCGCACCCTGGATGCGCAGGCGACTGCCTTCTTTGGAGATGAGCGCCACTTAACCCTGCTTTTTGTCGGAGGCCGCAGCCGGACCCGACTGCTTGTTCTTTTCCACAAGACGCTGAATCAGCGCGTCCATGCCGGACTGACGGACCTCGGTGGAAAACTGACCGCGATAGTTGGTCACCAGACTGACACCCTCGATCACCACGTCGTACACCTTCCAGCCGTCATCGTTCTTGATCAGGCTGTAATCAACCGGTAAAGCGGGGCCGCTGCCCTGCTGGATGACCGTCTTGACGGTGACGTCGGTATCGCCGGGTTGCGAACGCAGCGGCTTGTAGTCGATGGTCTGGTTGCGATACTTGCTCAGCGCGGAGGCATAGGTACGAATCAGCAGGGCGCGGAACTGGGCGACGAACTTGTCGCGCTGGTCCGGAGTAGCCTTGTTCCAGTACTTGCCCAGCACCATGCGCGACATGCGCTCGAAATCAAAATGCGGAAAAATCTTATCTTCGGCCAAGCCGACGATCTTGTTCATGTCGCCGGCCTGGATATCCTTGTCCTTCTTGATGATGTCCAGCACTTCGGTGGCGGTTTGCTTGACCAGCGCATCCGGCGCAGTTTCGGCATGCGCCATCGCGAGCCCGGCGGACAGCACGCATGCCAGGACGAGATTCAGCAGGTGTTTCATTTTGCAGACTCCGTGTCTTTCTTGTCGCCATCTTCCGTGGCCTTGTTGTATAGGAATTGGCTGATCAATTTCTCCAGCACCACCGCGTCCTGGGTCTTGGCGATCTTGTCGCCGTTTTTCAGCATCGTTTCGTCGCCGCCCGGATCCAGCCCGATGTACTGTTCGCCGAGCAGGCCGGAGGTGTAGATATTGGCAAAGGTGTCCTTGGGGAAGTTGTAGCTGGTGTCGATCTTGAGCGTCACTACCGCTTCATAAGTGGAGTTGTCGAACTGGATGCTGTCTACGCGCCCCACCACGACACCCGCGCTCTTGATCGGCGCACGCACCTTGAGTCCGCCGATATTCTCGAAGGCCGCGGTCACGGCATAGGTATCGCCGATCTGGTTCGACGTCAGATTGCCCACCTTCATGGCAAGGCCGATCATCGCGGCCACACCGAGGGCGACGAACACACCCACCCACAAATCCAGCGTTGTTCTATCCATTTTCTTTCACTCTCCTCAAGCGCTGATCATGAACGAGGTCAGCACGAAATCCAGCCCCAGAACGGCCAAAGACGAATTCACCACGGTCCGCGTCGTGGCCCGGCTGACACCTTCCGCGGTAGGCGGCGCGTCATAGCCTTCAAACAGCGCGATGATGGTACAAGCAACGCCGAAGACGCAGCTCTTGATGACGCCGTTGACGATATCCTCGCGAAAATCGACGCTGGCCTGCATCTGCGACCAGAAGGCGCCGTCATCGATGCCGATCAGCGGTACCGCGACCAGATAGCCGCCGAACACGCCCATCATGGAAAACAGCGCGGCGAGCAGCGGCATGGAAATCACGCCAGCCCAGAAACGCGGCGCAACCACGCGGGCGATCGGGTTGACTGCCATCATCTCCATCGCGGAAAGCTGTTCGGTCGCCTTCATCAGGCCGATTTCCGCGGTGATCGCAGTTCCGGCACGTCCGGCGAACAGCAGCGCGGTCACCACCGGTCCCAGTTCACGCACCAGCGACAAGGCCACCAGCACGCCGATCGCTTCGGAGGAACCGTATTTCTGCAGCGTATTGTAGCCCTGCAGCCCGAGCACCATGCCCACGAACAGGGCCGACACCAGGATGATGATCAGCGACAGCACGCCGGTGAAATAGATTTCGCGTATGGTCAGGTGCAGGCGGCGGAAGCTCTCGCCCGACAGCACCAGCGTGTACAGGAAAAAACGTGCGGCCGAACCGAGCCGCCAGATGCGGTTGATGACGCGGTGGCCGATGCCACGCAACGCGGGAATCAGGCGCTCAAGCATGCAAACCCCTCAGCATGTCCTGACGGTAGTCGGGTGCGGCGTAATGGAACGGCACCGGGCCATCCGCCTCGCCGTGCACGAACTGATGCACGAAGGGCAACTGCGAAGCGCGCAGTTCATCGGGCGTACCCTCCGCCACCACCACGCCGGCCGACACGAAATAGATGTAATCGACGAAGGCAAAGGTCTCATGCACGTCATGGGTGACTACGATGGAAGTCGCGCCGAGCGCGTCGTTCAGGCTGCGGATCAGGTTGACGATGACGCCCATCGAAATCGGATCCAGACCGGCGAACGGTTCGTCGTACATGATCAGCATGGGATCGAGCGCCACCGCACGGGCCAGCGCCACGCGGCGGGCCATGCCGCCGGACAACTCGGAAGGCATCAGCTCGCGCGCACCGCGCAAACCGACGGCATTGAGCTTGAGCAATACCAAGTCGCGGATCACGGATTCGGGCAAATCGGTGTGCTCGCGCATCGGGAAAGCCACGTTATCGAACACCGACAGGTCGGTGAACAGCGCGCCGAACTGGAACAGCATGCCCATCTTGCGGCGCATCAGATAGATTTCTTCACGGCTCTTTTCGTGCACCACGCCGCCGTTCACCAGCACCTGGCCGGCGGTCGGCTGCAGCTGCCCGCCGATCAGGCGCAGCAGCGTGGTCTTGCCGGAGCCGGAGCCGCCCATGATGGCCACCACCTTGCCGCGCGGGAAACGCATGTTGATTCCCTTGTGCAGCAGCCGGCTGTTGTAGGCAAACGATAGATCGTTGATTTCGACGATATTGTCGGTCATAGGGGCGGCATTCTAAAACAATTCAGCCGGGGATGCCATGCGCACAAAGGCCCAGACATGACTGCCCGGGCGCTTGGTCACCACTGTGCCGGCGTACGCTCACTCAGAACGGAATGTCGTCATCGAAGTCATCGAAGTTGGAACCGCCGCCGCCCGCAGCCGGCTTGGAAGCCGGCGCCTGGCGCGGGGCCGGGGCACTGCTGCCGGCATCGTCGTCCATCACTTCGAAGGCGTTGCCGCCGCTGCGCCCGCCCAGCATCTGCATGCGGTCGGCGCGAATTTCTGTGGTCTGGCGTTCCTGGCCTTCCTTGTCGGTCCACTTGCGGGTCTGCAGGCGGCCCTCGATATAGACCGAAGAGCCTTTCTTCAGATACTGGCCGGCCACCTCGGCCTGCTTGCCGAACATGGAAATGCGATGCCACTCGGTCTGCTCCTGGCGCTGACCGCTCTTGTCCTTCCAGGTCTCCGTCGTCGCGACGCTGAATGTCGCCACCGCGTCCCCGGACGGCATGTAGCGCATTTCGGGGTCACGCCCCAGATTTCCCACCAGGATTACCTTGTTTACCGACGCCATCGCTCGTTCTCCCTTTCGATCAGTTGCTTCGCTGCGGCCTCATCCCATGGGCCGATGCGTACTTTCAAGTATGCCACACCTTCATCCGCGACCACGACAGCTTCCGTCACGCCGTCGACATTGGCCAGTTGCCGGGACAGCATCGCTGCTGCCTCGGCGCGCAGCACCGGCACCTGGAAGATGCGGGTCTTCACCGCCGGCGGCGGCTGCATGGAAACTGCCAGCAGCAGCCAGGCAAAACACAGCCCGGCCGCAAACACGAACACCGCCGCGCCGCCGACATGCTGCGCGAGAAATCCACCCAGCACCCCGCCCAGGAACAGGCCCAGGTATTGAAAACTGTTGTAGACGCCGATCGCCGTCCCCTTGCTGCCCGCGGGCGCGATCTTGGAAACCAGCGACGGCAGCGAGGCCTCGAGCAGGTTGAACGCGAGGAAGAACAGGAACAAGGCCGCCACCAGACCGACGAAATGATGCATGGTCACCGCCATCAGCAGGGTAGCCAGCAGCAGCAGTGCCACGGCGCCCGCAAACACGGGCTTCATCTTGCCGCGGCGCTCGGCGAAGATGATGAACGGCACCACCGCGACGAAGGAAATACCCATCACCGGCAGATAGACCTTCCAGTGATCACTCACCGGCAGCCCGCCCACCTGCAGCAAGGCCAGGGGCACCACCACGAACAAGCCGCGCATCGCTGCATGCAGGCTGAAAATGCCGAAATCCAGACGCTGCAGTTCCGGGTTGGTCAGCACCGCAGCCAGTTGCGCCGGAACCGTCTCGGCGTCGGCATGCACGCGGCTGACCTGCGGATCGGGCACGACGAAGCGCACCACCACCATCGCCAGCAGCGCCAGCACGCCGGTCAGGGCGAAGATGCCCGACACACCGATCCATTCCGACAGCGCCGGACCCAACACCATGGACGCACCGAAGGTGAGACCGATGCTCATGCCGATCACCGCCATCGCCTTCGCGCGGTGCTCCTCGCGCGTCAGGTCGGCGGTGAGGGCGATCACGGCCGCGGCGATCGCACCGGTGCCCTGGATCAGGCGACCGAGAATGATGACGGTGATGTTGTCGGCCGACGCCGCGATGAAGCTGCCCAGCGCGAACAGCAGCAACCCAGCGTAGATCACGCGCTTGCGGCCGTAGCGGTCCGACAACAGGCCGAAGGGAATCTGCAGGAAGGCCTGCGCCAGCCCGTCGATGCCGAGCGCCACCCCGACCAGCAGCGGCGTCGCACCGCCCGGCAGTTGCTGGGCATGGATCGCCAGCACCGGCAGAATCGAGAACATGCCGAACATGCGCAGACCGAAGATCAGCGCCAGCGCGATGGTGGCGCGCCGTTCGAGTGCGGTCATGTTGTCCTGGTTTTGCATGAAATCGGTTGAGGCGGGAGACGAAAGTTGCGTATATTAACAGGTTAACTTTTTGCCCGAATACGACATGGACAGCATCCGCATCCGCGGCGCACGCACGCACAACCTGAAGAACGTCTCGCTCGACTTGCCGCGCAACAAGATGATCGTCATCACCGGCCTGTCCGGGTCCGGCAAGTCCTCGCTGGCCTTCGATACGCTCTACGCCGAAGGCCAGCGACGCTATGTCGAATCGCTCTCGGCCTACGCCCGGCAATTCCTGGCGCGCATGGAAAAACCGGATGTCGACCTCATCGAAGGCCTCAGTCCGGCCATCTCGATCGAGCAGAAATCCACCTCGCACAACCCGCGCTCCACGGTCGGCACCGTCACCGAAATCCACGACTACCTGCGACTGCTCTACGCCCGCGCCGGCGACCCGGAGTGTCCGGAGCACGGCATCGTGCTGCAGGCGCAGAGCGTGGCGCAGATGGTCGACCAGGTGCTGGCGTTGCCGGAAGACACGCGCCTGATGATCCTGGCGCCGGTCGTCGCCAACCGCAAGGGCGAACAGATCGATCTGTTCGACGAATTGCGCGCGCAGGGCTTCGTGCGGGTCAGGGTCGACGGCACCCTGTACGAACTCGACAACCCGCCCAAGCTCGCCAAGACCACCAAGCACAACGTCGATGTCGTGGTCGACCGCCTCAAGGTACGGGCCGACATCAAGCAGCGCCTGGCGGAATCCTTCGAGACCGCCCTGCGCCTCGCTGACGGACGCGCGCTCGCCGTCGAGATGGACAGCGACCGGGAACACCTGTTCTCGGCCAAGTTCGCCTGCCCGATCTGCAGCTACGCGCTGCCCGAACTGGAACCGCGCCTGTTCTCGTTCAACAACCCGATGGGCGCCTGCCCCAAATGCGATGGCCTGGGGCAGATCAGTTTCTTCGACCCCAAGCGCGTGGTGGCTTTTCCGCACCTCTCGCTGGCCGCCGGCGCCATCAAGGGCTGGGATAGACGCAACCAGTTCTATTTCCAGTTGTTGCAAGGCTTGGCCGGGCATTACAACTTCGATATCGACACCACGTTCGAACAACTGCCGGAAACTGTGCAGGAAGTCATCCTTAACGGCAGCGGACGCGAGGCGATCGAGTTCCGCTACATGAACGAGCGCGGCGGCTTCTACCAGAAAAGCCATGCCTTCGAGGGCATCCTGCGCAACCTGGAACGGCGCTACCACGAAACCGATTCCGTCACCGTGCGTGAGGAGCTGGCGAAATACCTGAATTCAAAGCCCTGCCCCGATTGCAGCGGCACGCGGTTACGACGCGAAGCCCGCCATGTCCGGGTGGGCGGCCGCAACATCCACGAGGTCTGCGAGTTGCCACTGAAGCTGGCCCTGCCGTTTTTCGAGCGGGTGGAACTGAGCGGTGCCAAGCTGGCGATCGCCGACAAGATCGTCAAGGAAGTGGTGAGCCGCATGCGCTTCCTCACCAATGTCGGACTGGATTACCTGTCCCTGTCGCGCTCGGCGGAAACCCTGTCGGGCGGTGAGGCGCAGCGCATCCGCCTGGCTTCGCAGATCGGCTCGGGGTTGACCGGCGTCATGTACGTGCTCGACGAGCCTTCCATCGGCCTGCACCAGCGCGACAACGACAGGCTGCTGGAGACCCTGCACCGCCTGCGCGACATCGGCAACAGCGTGATCGTGGTGGAGCACGACCAGGACGCCATCCTCTCCGCAGACTACGTAGTCGACATCGGTCCCGGCGCGGGCGAGCATGGCGGACGCATCGTCGCCGAAGGCACCCCGCAGCAGGTCAAGGCGCATCCGGATTCCCTCACCGGCGCCTATCTCAGCGGACGCAAGACCATCGCCGTGCCCGGCAAGCGCCACAAACCGGACCCCAAGCGCTGGCTGGCGATCCATCGCGCCAGCGGCAACAACCTGAAGCACGTCACGCTCAAGCTGCCGGTCGGCCTGATGACCTGCGTCACCGGCGTCTCCGGCTCGGGCAAGTCGACGCTGGTCAACGACACCCTCTACCGTAGCGCCGCCCGCCATCTATACGGCAGCAGCACCGAGCCCGCCCCGTTCGAGTCGATGGACGGCCTGGAATACTTCGACAAGGTGGTGGACGTGGACCAGAGTCCGATCGGACGCACCCCGCGCTCCAATCCTGCGACCTATACCGGCCTCTTCACGCCGATCCGCGAATTGTTCGCCGGCGTGCCCGAATCGCGCGCCCGCGGCTACGGACCAGGGCGCTACTCCTTCAACGTCAAGGGTGGCCGCTGCGAAGCCTGCCAGGGCGACGGCGTGCTGCGGGTGGAGATGCATTTCCTGCCGGACATCTACGTGCCCTGCGACGTCTGCAAAGGCCACCGCTACAACCGGGAAACCCTGGAGATCCAGTACAAGGGCAAGAACATCCACCAGGTGCTGGAAATGACGGTGGAGCAGGCGCACGAATTTTTCCTTGCCGTACCGGTGATCGCGCGCAAGCTGCAAACGCTGCTCGACGTCGGTCTTGGCTACATCACGCTGGGCCAGTCGGCGACCACGCTGTCCGGCGGCGAAGCGCAGCGCGTCAAGCTGGCGCTGGAACTGTCCAAGCGCGACACCGGACGCACGCTCTACATCCTGGACGAACCCACCACCGGCCTGCATTTCGCCGATATCCAGCTGCTGCTCAACGTGCTGCACCGGCTGCGCGACCACGGCAACACGGTGGTCGTCATCGAGCACAACCTCGACGTGATCAAGACCGCAGACTGGATCATCGACCTCGGTCCCGAAGGCGGTGACGGCGGCGGTCAGATCATCGCGGAAGGCACGCCGGAAGCCGTGGCCGCCAATCCCGCCAGCCACACCGGCAAATACCTGAAGCCGATGCTGAAATGAAGCTGCCCAGACGCCATGCCCATGCGGTTTTCTCGCTGCTCATGTCGACGCTGATGGCGTTGCTGGTGACCGGGGTGTTGACCTGGCGGATTCACGGACTTGAACCGGATTTCCTGTCGCGCTGGCTGCACGCGTTCCTCACCGCGTGGCCGGTGATTCTGCCCGCCATCTATTTCCTGGCACCCGTCGTCAAACGCTGGACGGACGGGCTGACGGAGGGCGAATAAGGCCTTGAGACTGCTTTCTAGGGAACGTCGGCGAAACGCAACCGCGCCAGGATGATGCCGGTACGCTTGTTGAGGCCGCGCGCGTTGCGGTTCTTGTCGTAAAAACGCGGGTTGGGAATCATCGCCGCCAACCTTGCCGCTGCTTCCGGCCCCAGCCCCGCCGCACTGGTCTTGTAGTAGTGGCGCGCCGCGGCTTCGGCGCCGAACACGCCGTTGCCCCACTCGATGACGTTGAGATAAATCTCGAAGATGCGGCGCTTGCTCATCATCTTTTCCAGCATCAGGGTGATCACGGCTTCCTCCAGCTTGCGCCAGGGCGTGCGCTTGGTGGAAAGGAACAGGTTCTTGGCCAGCTGCTGGCTGATGGTGGAACCGCCGGCGACGATGCGGCCTTTTTTCAGGTTTTTCTCGTAGGCCTTCTGGATACCCTCCCAGTCGAAACCTTCGTGGTCGGTGAACTTGGCATCCTCGGCAGCGATCACGGCCCGCTTCAGGTTCATCGAAATGCGTTTGTAGGGCACCCACTTGTGGCGCAGTTCTGCGTCCGGGTTCTTCTCCTGCAGCACTTCCAGCCTGTCCTCCATGAACGCGCTGGAATCCGGGTTATGGTCCACCCACCACCAGATGTGCAGGAATATCCAGACCTGATACAGCAGGATGAACGCCACCAGCGCCAGCAGGGCGCGCCACCAACAGCCGCGCCAGCTCATGCGCGCAATTGCCCGATCACCGGAGCGGTTGCCGGCCGCACGCCGCGCCAGACGAAGAACGCTTCCGCGGCCTGTTCCACGAGCATGCCCAGCCCGTCAGCCACCTGCGCTCCGGCGGATCGCGCCAGCACTATGAAGGGCGTATCGCGTCCGTACATCATGTCGTAGGCCAGCGTATGTGGCGCGAAAAGCTGCGGCGGAATCGGCAGCGCCGCATCGTCGAGGCCGGCCGATGTCGCGTTGATGGCGATATCGAAGGCCTGCGCCGGCAGGCCCGCAAAATCGCTGACCTGGATCGCATCGAAATGGCGCTGCAAAGCCCGGGCCTTGTCCAGGGTGCGGTTGGCCAGGGTCAGGCTGGCGGGGCCTTGTTCCAGCAGCGGACGGATCACCCCGCGCGCTGCGCCGCCTGCGCCGAGCAGCAATACACTGCGCCCGGCGATCTGCACGCCGTGATTGCTGAGAATGTCGGCCACCAGGCCGGCGCCGTCGGTGTTGTCGCCGAGCACGCGACCCGACACGAAGCTGAGCGTGTTTACCGCACCCGCATCGCGGGCGCGGGGCGTCAATTCATCCGACAAATCGAACGCTTCCAGCTTGAATGGTACGGTCACGTTGCAACCGCGGTAACCCTCGGCACGCAACTCGGCCACCGTGCCGGTGAAACCGTCCAGCGGCGCCAGAACACGGCCGTAATCGATGTCCTGGCTGGTCTGGCGCGCGAACGCGGCATGGATCAGAGGCGACTTGCTGTGCGCAATCGGATTGCCGATGACGGCGTAACGATCAGTCATGTCCGGCCGGGGCGGGAGTCAGCGAAGTGATCAGCCGATGTTGGTCCAGGGCAACCCCGCCTGGCGCCAACCGTTGATGCCACCGCGCTGGTTGGCCACGTGGTCGGTTTCCCCCTCGAAGCCTTCCAGGATGTTGTAGGCGCCGGCGTATCCGTTCTGCGCCGCTAATGCAGCAGCGTTGTGCGAGCGCGCACCGGTGCGGCACAAGAACATCACCAGCGACTCGCGATCGACCTGGGTGGTGAGCTGCGCCAGGAAATCCGGGTTGGGTTTCATGCCCGGGTAGAACGCCCACTCGATGTGATCCGCCTCCTGCACATGGCCAACCAGTTCATATTCGGCGCGCGTACGCACGTCCACCAGCTTGGCGGCAGGCGCCATTTGCCAGACCTGATAGGCCTCGGCCGGCGTCAGGCATCCGGCATAGGGCAGCCCTTGCTCTTTGGCACGCGCATTGGCGCGCGCCAGGATTTCATTCAAAGCACCCACGAAATTTCTCCGAACATTTGAGATACAGGCCAAAGTATAAAGGCTTTGTCACAGATTCGATCATATGCACCATTTTGGTGCTATTGCCAGATAACAATCACCGATATGGTGCATACGCAGTCCGGAAACCACGGGTTCTCTTTTCTAACCTTCTGTGTGAAAATGGATTATTGCTTCAAATTCGTGGCACGCTTCATGCTTGTGAAGCGTGTCAATTTGTTTAACCGCCTCTTAGGAGATTGAAATGGCTGTCGCCGACGTACTCAAGATGGTGAAGGACAACGAAATCCGCTTCGTGGACTTTCGCTTCACCGACACCCGTGGCAAGGAACAACACGTTTCCGTGCCGGTATCCGCTTTCAACGAAGACAAGTTCACCGAAGGCCACGCCTTCGATGGCTCCTCGATCGCCGGCTGGAAGGGCATCCAGGCTTCCGACATGCTGCTGATGCCGGACCCGGACACCGCCTACGTCGACCCGTTCTTCGACGAACCGACCCTGGTGCTGACCTGCGACGTGGTTGACCCCACCGACGGCCGCGGCTACGACCGCGACCCGCGCTCGATCGCCAAGCGCGCCGAAGCCTACCTGAAGTCCACCGGCCTGGGCGACACCGCCTACTTCGGTCCGGAACCCGAATTCTTCATTTTCGACTCCGTGCAATGGTACGTCGACATGTCCGGCTGCCACGTCAAGATCACTTCGGAAGAAGCGGCCTGGACCTCCGGCGACAAGCTGGAAGGCGGCAACACCGGTCACCGTCCGGCCGTCAAGGGCGGCTACTTCCCGGTTCCCCCGGTCGACAGCCTGCATGACATCCGCTCCGCGATGGTGCTGGCCCTGGAAGAACTGGGCGTGCCGGTCGAAGTGCATCACCACGAAGTCGCGACTGCCGGCCAGTGCGAAATCGGTACCGTGTTCAACACCCTGACCAAGCGCGCTGACTGGACCCAGATCCTGAAGTACGTGGTGCACAACGTGGCGCACCAGTACGGCAAGACCGCCACCTTCATGCCCAAGCCCATCGTCGGCGACAACGGCTCCGGCATGCACGTGCACCAGTCCATCTGGAAAGACGGCAAGAACCTTTTCGCAGGCAACGGCTACGCCGGCCTGTCCGAGTTCGCGCTGTACTACATCGGCGGCATCATCAAGCACGTGAAGGCGCTGAACGCCATCACCAACCCGGGCACCAACTCCTACAAGCGCCTGGTCCCGCACTACGAAGCACCGGTCAAGGTGGCCTACTCCGCCAAGAACCGTTCCGCTTCCATCCGCGTGCCGCACGTGCAGTCCGACAAGGCTCGCCGTATCGAGACCCGTTTCCCGGATCCGATCGCCAATCCGTACCTGGCTTTCGCCGCGCTGATGATGGCCGGCCTCGACGGCGTGCAGAACAAGATCCACCCGGGCGACCCGGCTGACAAGAACCTGTACGATCTGCCGCCGGAAGAAGACGCAAAGATCCCGACCGTGTGCCACAGCCTGGATCAGGCTCTGGAAGCACTGGACAAGGACCGCGAATTCCTGACCCGCGGCGGTGTGTTCTCCAACGAATGGATCGACGCCTACATCGAACTGAAGATGCAGGAAGTCAACAACATTCGCATGACCACGCACCCGATCGAGTTCCAGATGTACTACAGCGTCTAAACGACGTTGGTCTACGGCAAAAAAGGCGGGGAAACCCGCCTTTTTTGTTTTACGGATCAGTCAACTGCCGCAGCCACAGCCGCGTTGCCTGAGCATCCCAACTGCACTACACTCCAACCTCATGAACAACCACATCCTGCTGCTCGCCGCCGGCCTTGCGCTCTCCGGGCTTGCCCACGCCGAAATCTACAAGCATGTCGATGCCGACGGTCGCGTCACCTATTCCAACGTCCCCAGCAAGGGCGCGGTCAAGCTGAACCTGGAACCGCCGGTGCAAAGCGGTGGCGGCGGAAGCAGTAGCGGCGGGGCGCCCGCCCAGAAAGCCAAGGTACCGACGCCGGCCAACTTCCCGCGCGTCGACCAGAATACCCAGCGCGCCCGCGATGACAAGCGCCGGCAGATTCTTGAAGAAGAACTGGCCGCCGAACGCAAGGCGCTGGATGAAGCCAGGAAAAACTACGCCGAGGGCGAATCCACGCCCGAGATCTACAAGGGCAAGGACGGCAAGACCTATCGCAACATGGCCAAGTTCGACGAGAAGATGAAACAGCTGTCGGAACAGGTCGAATTGCATCAGCAGAACATCCAGTTGCTGGAAAAAGAACTGGGCAACCTGAAATAGGTTGCAGCTTCTCTTTCTGGCCTGGCTCTTGCTTTCCCAGAAGGCGATGACTCACACGATCCCCACTGCATTTTCCGGCCTGGAACACCTGGCAACCGCCGTGCTCCTGCTGGATGGCGACAGCAACGTGCTTTACACCAACCCGGCGGCGGAACTGCTGTTCGCCGTCAGCGCCAACCAGATGCAGGGTTTCCCGCTGTCCCAGATTTTTCCCGGCAGCGAAATTCTGACCACTGCAGTGGAAAACGCCCTGTCTTCCAACAGCCCGTTCCGCGAACACGAACTGCCCTTGACCACCACCCGCCAGCACACGCTGGCCGTCACCTGTACCGCCACCCCGGTCGACCTGCCTCCGGTGCGCCTAGTCCTCGAATTCCAGCAGATGGACCAGCAGCTTCGCATCGCCAAGGAAGAGCGCATGCTGATCCAGCAGCAGGCCAACGCCGAACTGCTGCGCAACCTGGCGCACGAGATCCGCAACCCGCTGGGTGGATTGCGCGGCGCCGCGCAACTGCTGGAACACGAACTGCCGCAACCGTCCCTGCGCGAATACACCCAGGTCATCATCAAGGAAGCCGACCGCCTGCAGCAGCTGATGGATCGTTTGCTGGTGCCGCATCGCGTGCCGAAATACGAGCCGACCAACATCCACGAAGTGCTGGAGCGCGTGCGCAGCCTGCTGCTGGCCGAGTGCCCGCAGGGGGTGAAAATCCGCCGCGACTACGACACCAGCCTGCCGGAACTGATCGGTGACCGCGAAAAGCTGATCCAGGCCGTGCTCAACATTGCCCGCAACGCCGTACAGGCGATGCAGGGCCAGGGCGAGATCATCCTGCGCACGCGTGCCGAGCGACAGGTCACCCTATCCAAGAAGCGCTACCGGGTCGCCATCAAGCTGCAGATCATCGACAACGGCCCGGGCATTCCCTCCGAGATTCGCGACCGCATCTTCTATCCGCTGGTCACCGGCCGCGCTGAAGGCTCGGGGCTGGGACTGACGCTGGCGCAAACCTTCATCACCCAGCATCACGGCATGATCGAATGCGAATCGCAGCCGGGCAACACCTGCTTCACCATTCTGTTGCCGCTGGAAACCACGGCCTACAAGAACAACCCCATCAAATCACAGTAACAGGCACGCACCATGAAACCGATCTGGATCATCGACGACGACCGCTCCATCCGCTGGGTATTCGAAAAAGCGCTGGCGCGCACCGAGATGGAATACCGCACCTTCGCCTCGGTGCCGGAGGCCCTCGCCGCGCTCGGCAGCGACCAACCGCAGGTCGTCGTCAGCGACATCCGGATGCCCAACGGCTCCGGCCTGGATTTCCTGCAGGAGATCAAGCAGCGCCTGCCCGACGTGCCGGTGATCATCATGACCGCCTATTCCGATCTCGAGAGCGCGGTCGCCGCGTTCCAGGGCGGCGCCTTCGAGTATCTGGCCAAACCGTTCGACGTCGACCAGGCAGTCGACATCATCCGCCGCGCGGTGGATGAAACCATGCGCCAGACCACCGAAAACGAAGTGCCGCAGGAAACCCCGGAAATCATCGGCCAGGCGCCGGCGATGCAGGAGGTGTTCCGCGCCATCGGCCGTCTGTCGCGCTCCCATGCCACGGTTCTGATCAACGGCGAATCCGGCACCGGCAAGGAGCTCGTGGCCAGCGCCCTGCATCGTCACAGCCCGCGCGCCGACAAGCCCTTCATCGCCATCAACACCGCCGCCATTCCCAAGGACCTGCTGGAATCGGAACTCTTCGGCCACGAGCGCGGCGCCTTCACCGGCGCGCAGGCGGCGCGGCGCGGACGCTTCGAGCAGGCGGACGGCGGCAGCCTGTTCCTCGACGAAATCGGCGACATGCCTTCCGACTTGCAGACGCGACTGCTGCGCGTGCTTTGCGACGGCCAGTTCTACCGCGTCGGTGGCCACCAGCCGGTCAAGGTCAACGTGCGCATCATCGCTGCCACCCACCAGGACCTGGAAGAACGCGTCAAGCTCGGCCTGTTCCGCGAGGACCTGTTCCACCGGTTGAATGTCATCCGCCTGCGGCTGCCCCCGCTACGCGAACGGCGCGAGGACATCCCGCTGCTGACACGCCACTTCCTGCAGCAGAGCGCGCAGGAACTGGGCGTGGAACCGAAGCAGCTTTCCGCCGCCGCGCTGCGCTACCTCGGCACGCTAAGCTGGAGCGGCAACGTGCGCCAGCTGGAAAACGTCTGTCACTGGCTCACCGTGATGGCCCCCGGCCAGAACATCGACGTCGCCGACCTGCCGCAGGAATTGCGCGAGGACAGCCACAAACCGGCCGGTAGCAATTCATGGCAGGAAGCGCTGGCCCAGGAAGTGCTCGATGCCCTCAACCGCGGCGAACAGCACATCCTCGAAAGCCGCACCCACGAATTCGAGCGCATCATGATCACCAAGGCGCTGGAACATACCGGCGGCCGCCGCATCGAAGCGGCCACCCAGCTCGGCATGGGGCGCAACACGTTGACCAGAAAGATTCAGGAACTCGGCATCGAGGATTGACGCGTTTGCTATGGACGAAAAAAAGCCCGCCGAAGCGGGCTTTATAGATTCCGATGGTTATACGCCCATACAGACAATGTAAGAGGTACCATCAACGATAGACGCAGTATCCACTGCAGCAGCTCCGTGGGCGTAGCCTGACTGCGGAGTAGCCAACATTGCGCCCGTACCCGTATCACCATTATCCATCGTGATATCCAGCTGCTTCACATACTTGCCCAGGATGCCCTTTGAGCAGATCACGTAAGTACCGACGATACCAACAGGAGTTGGCTGAGTATCAACGACCGGGCTTTGACCTCCTGATTCAATGCCGATTTCGCCGCCGTCTGCATTCTTGGGGTAGTAGTCTGCGGAGGTAATATCTGTTGCACCCTGTGCCAAACCGGCCAGGCGCACATGCTGCCAGAAGAGTGCAGTTTCAGAGGTCGCAGCCACCGCATCGTCCCAGCGCCCGTCCAGTTGACCGTTACCGATGCCGGCATTGGTCGTCAGGGTACCGGTGACATTGGTATCGGCACGGGAATCATCACCGGGCAGCGCCTTGAATTTATCCTGATAGCCATACATGAAAACAGGAATATTCCGGAAATCGTTCGCGAAGGATTTCACCTTCGCACTATTGATCAGCTCCTGCCCCTTCAGCACGCCGCCGAGCAGCAGACCGATGATCACCAGCACGATCGCCAGTTCGATCAGGGTAAAACCCGCTTGCTTTTTCATTGTGTTATCCTTTTTTTCAATTTGGCAAACCGGTGAAAGTTTGCCGGACAATTTGCTGAATAGATTGGAAATTCAGCCACCTTGGTCAATACTCTGCAATCTGCGTGCCAAAAGTTATAATTTCACAACCTATTGATTATATTACTCATTATTTTCATGCGCCCAACGTCCTCCAATCCAAAAATGTCAAAATTTCGACACGCATGACAAACTGACGACATGCCCTTGTTCCCGATATGAAGCACCAGATCCGTCAGCGCTTCACCCTCGCCCTGCTGCTGCTGAGCCTGCACGGCGTGCTGCTGTGGGGCTTTGACAGCGCGTTCACCAAGACGCTGCTGCTGATCCACTACGGCCTGTTCCTGCTTTGGCAGCCGATCTGGCGTGGCGAACAGAAACTGAGCTGGGCGTCCGGTGCGACGTTCATCACGGGCGGGGCGCTATTGCTCTACAGCGTCAACTGGTGGGTACTGGCTTTCTGGCTGGCCGGCCTGTTCGGCCTGCTCGGCGGGCGGGTGTTCGCGGCGCGGGCGAGGCTGTCGCGGGTGTCTTATCTGCTGGCTGCCGCCTACCTGATCGGCATGCTGCTGATGTGGGTGGTGCCGCAGTTGCTCGGCAAAACCAACGAAGTCGAAGATGTCCGCAGCCTGGTGCAGTTCGTGCTGCCGCTGCTGCCGCTCTCCCTGTTCTTTATCCGGGTCGAATACGAGCAGGAAACCGGCGCTCCCATCCTCGACCTGTTCTACAGCCTGATGCTGTTCCTGCTAGCGGTGATCCTGATTCTGGGCAGCTTCGCCATCCAGCTTTCCAGCGACAGCCATTACGCCGAAACCCTGATGCAGATGCTGTTCGGCATTGCCGCCGCGCTGCTGGCGCTCAGCTGGCTATGGAATCCGCGCGCGGGCTTCACCGGCGTGGGGCAACTGCTGTCGCGATATCTGCTCACCGTGGGCATGCCGTTCGAGCACTGGCTGAAGAAAATCGCCGAAATGGCCGAACAGGAATCGAGTCCGCCCGAATTCATGGAATCCGCGATCCAGGAAGTCGCGGCGTTGCCGTGGGTCAGCGGCGGCGCCTGGCGCACCGATGACGCCAGCGGCAATTTCGGTTTTTCAACCGCGCATCAGGCGCATTTCGCTTTCCAGGATTTCAGCCTGACGCTGCACACGCGCTGGCCGATGACCCCGGCCCTGCTGCTGCACATCAAGTTGCTGACGCTGATCCTCGGCGAATTCCATGAAGCCAAGCGGCGCGAGGCGCTGCTGAAGCAACAGGCCTACATGAAAGCGGTGTACGAGACGGGTTCGCGCATGACGCACGACATCAAGAACCTGGTGCAATCGCTCAGCACGCTGTGCACCGCGGCCCAGCAAGCCGGCGAACACGACGAACGCAAGCTGCTCAACCTGTTGCAACGCCAACTGCCGGTGCTCAACCGGCGCCTGGAAATGACCCTAGACAAACTGCAGGCCCCGCAAATCGAACAGCCGCACACGGTGAAGGCGACCACCTGGTGGCGCAACCTGAAGCAGCGCTACGCCGAGTATCCCGTTCAGTTCACCCAGCACGACCTCCCGCCCGTACTGACGGTGGACGCCGACTTGCTCGACAACGTGGCCGACAATCTGCTGCAGAATGCATTGGAAAAGGGACGCGTGGAGAGCAGCCTCGATATCCGCGTCACCCTGCTCGGCGACAACGGCTTGCTGCTGGAAGTGAGCGACAACGGCAGTGCGATCCCCGAAGCGATCGCATCACAGTTGTTCAAAGGGCACGTGCCTTCCGAAAACGGCCTTGGCATCGGCCTTTATCACGCCGCCCGCCAGGCGAGGCAGGGCGGTTATACGCTCAAGCTGGCCAGCAACCACAACGGGCGGGTGTGTTTTACGCTGAGCAAGCCGTAAACTCACGGCCTCTTCGCCACTCCAGTCAATCTTACTTGCAGCTGACCCGTAACGAACGGCTGGAAATCGCCAGATTTTCTTCTTTGTTAATGACTTCGTAACCCTTAGGACAAGCCTGCTTCGCGTAACGGTCGCAATCTTCCCAGGTCTTGTAGCCACCGCAATTCACTACGGTTCCCGCCTGCTGCGAACTGCTTTCCAGATCATGCTTGCCAGAGAATGGGCCGGTCGCACACCCTGCGAGTAATACAAGACCCAAAAACATACCTATCGACTTCATACCTGCACCCTCTAAATTGAAATAAATGTGCGCATGATAGCGCTATCGCTCATGACTGCGCGAGACTACTTGCACTGAAACATGAATTCACGGCTCACGCCACCGGCATCCGGTTTTTCCGATTTGCTGAGCGTAACGAAACCCTTGGGGCAAGTGGCCTTCGCCTTGTTGTAACAAGAGCCCCATTCTTCCACCGCACCGCTGCAGGTGGTTTCATATACACCGGTATTGGGATCGACGGCTTTCACCGGTTGCAACTGCCCGCGTTGCAACTGCGCGCAGGCCGAAAGTCCTAAAACAAGTAGAGCCATCAACATCAGGTGCGTTTTCAAACTTACCTCCATTTTGGATAATCAGAACGCTTCGATTTTTTAGCCCTCATAGCCTAGCGCCTCCTTGAGGGGTCCCAAATATTGCTCGTAATTCTTCCAGCGTTGCACCGAAGTCTTGTAAATGGGTTGTCGCACCTGCCAATGCGAAGCTGTTTTCACAGTACGCTCCAGCTTATGCGGCGCCAGGCAGGCATCATCCCA
>Ga0172373_10004358_pt1 | contig 20054 bp, 26 predicted proteins | sample Lak10m_2_FD_114546 | JGI IMG/M metagenome (GOLD analysis project Ga0172373, IMG submission 114546) | Freshwater microbial communities from Kabuno Bay, South-Kivu, Congo - kab_092012_10m | ecosystem: Environmental > Aquatic > Freshwater > Lake | place: Democratic Republic of the Congo...
AAGTATCACCGATCAAGATTGGCGACATCATCGACGCCGAATTCTACGTCGGCCCGGTGGCTGGTGGTAATTATTACAACGGCACGTTCATTATCACTGCCGGGCCGAAGGAATTGACGGCGGATCTTGAGGATTCATCTCAGTTCGTGATGCTGGAATATGACGTTGAATGTCGCGGTGTGGTTGGTGCAACTGGTGACGTTGCTCCGATCCCGACTTAATTTTGAGGCTGTCTGCCGAGGCGGGTGGAGTGTGGTCGCACCTTCCCCGCGAAGCCCGACCTCGGCAACTTTTGAAAGGTGCTCGTTATGCTCGATGGTGTTATGCACTTAGGACGCTTAGTCGTGCCTTACGTTCTCGGCGAAAAGACATTGCATTTGAGTGTTGGTCGGACTCTCGCTGAATACCGCGAAGTCGAACAATACATCACAGCGATGAGACGCAATCCAGTCGATGTCATTAAGCAGGCGGCGGACTTGCCTGCGAATGTGCTGGGTTTGCTGGTTGCCGAGTCGATCAAAGTTGCGTCTGCTCCGACGTATGTTCGCGGTGATGAGTATCAATCATTTGAATCGTCACCTCGTGGCATGGCGTTCGACGTGTGGCGAGCATTGCGTGATAATGAAGAAGAATTCGGCATGATTCCGCAGGGTGAAAAACGCAATGCGGCCTACGTCTTCGGCGGTAAGCGGTACACGCTAGGGCCTGACGAAGGCGTGCAAAAAGTGCTCGATCTCTTCGACGAATACGGCGGCGACGCCATTCAAGAGCTTGCCAGGATTGCACGAGCAAGCTCGCAGCAGGTGGCGTTGGGAAACTCGAATGGCCCGACCGAGACGACGGGCCAGACGCAGACGCCTACCGAATCTTGAATAATTCATTAGCGGAACGCGGTGTTTATCGGCGGATGCCGTGGTCTCAAATTTACCGTATGATGGGCGAGAAAGGATTCTCGTTCGCTGCGGTCGATGAAATGACACTGCTAGAGGTGTTCACGCATCTGGGTGCGAATATCCGAGGCATGGGCGGCCTCAAGCTCAAGAGGAAAAACTGACATGGCGTTTACTCTTGAGAATCCGGTTGTCGAATTTACCGCGAAAGGAATCGCGGACGTTCTTGCTCAGGCGGCGAAAGCGACTGCGGCGGTTGAAAATTTTGCGGCATCGACAAGCAGGCTGGAGAAGTCTGCTACTGCTTTTGCTGTGGTGAATGGTGTTGCGTCGGAAGTCGCTGCCATTCTGCCGAATGTTGCTACTGGATTTAATACAGCGGCAACTGCGGCTGCCCACTTAGGCGAACAACGAACGCCGATTGCTCAATTGGCCGTCGAGCTTGCGAAGATCAAAAAGAGTGTCACCGATGCCACTACCGCGATGGCGCCGAAGGCTTCTAAGGGTGGCTTTTTTGCCGGGCTGCAAAGCATGGCGAACGAGATCATCGGGAGTTTTTCAAAGCAATCGCTCGGCAAAGGCTTGAGCACGTTTGAGACGTCGCTCGGTACGCTGACGCCTAAATTGACGGCGGCGACAAATGCACTCGCTCAAACGACGCCGGTAGTAAATAGCTTTACGGTAGCAGTTCCAGCGGCGAGTTCTGCGACTCGGCAACTCGCAGTTGATATGGGTGCTTTGCGATCAAATAGCAGCGGGGCTGCTAAGTCGTTGACACCGCTGACGGCGGTAATGGCACGCATTGCAAAAGATGCTGGCGGTGCCGCGACTGGTACTTCATCGATGATGAAATCAATCACCTTCGGTGCGTCCGCTCGTGGTACTAAGGCCTTCGAAGCGGCGTTGACGCAGATCAAACCGAAGTCGGATTTGGCGAATAGTGCCTTGGCCGTTTTGACGCCGACGCTGGCAGGCTATACGCAGCATGCTCACACAGCGGCGATTACTACCAGAGACTTTGCGAGATCGCTGGCTGAAGTGAAATCAGGCTCTACGGGCCAGAGTCAGCAGGTCGGCTCGCTAGCTGATGCGATGAAAAAACTAGCGACGGCAACGGCGGGAACTGCGGGCCAGAAAGGCGGATTGAGAGGCTTTTTCTCAGGCTTTACGCCGCCCAACATGGGTGGTTTTTCGTCACAGTTAAGCGGTATCAAATCGCAGTTACTCGGTATCGTCGGCGTTACTTCAGTCGGTGCCTTAGGTGCTGGCGTGCTCAAGCTCGCTGCCGATGCCGAGACGCTACAGGTCTCGTTTGAGACGTTGCTGGGTAGCAGTTCCCAGGCGAAGACGATGGTCAAAGACCTGCAAAAACTCGCTGCAGAAACGCCGCTTTCCGAGATGGGTGTCGGCGACGCGGCTAAAAAAATGCTGGCATTTGGCTTCGCTGCCGAGTCGATTATTCCCATGCTAGCCACGGTGGGCGATGCCGCTACATCTATTGCTGGCGGCGGGGCAGCAGGCGAGGAAGCACTAGCGGGAGTTGTGCGTGCCCTCGGTCAAATTAAGCAAAAGGGCAAAGTTCAGGCTGAGGAGTTTAATCAGCTAGCTGAGCGTGGCATTGGCGCTTGGGATATGCTGGCGACCGCAATGGGCGTTTCGGTAGCAGAGGCTCAAAAGCAGGTGACTGCCGGAAGCGTATCAGCACAGGTCGGAATTGATTCCCTGATGAAAGGCATGCAAGAAAAGTTTGGCGGCGGTATGAAACGCATGTCGCAAACTTCCGCTGGTCTATTTTCGACGTTGATTGATTCGTTTCGCTCGCTAGGCCGTAACATTGGCGAGCCGTTCCAGCCGTTCGTCAAATCAGCATTGAAAGCCGGTATAGAAGCTACATCGAGCCTACAAGCGGTCATCATGCCGAGTGTTAGAGTTCTTCAGCAGGCACTCGGCAAAGAACTAAAGCTCAACATCGACGCCAATTCGGTCACAGCAATCGGCGATACGCTGGCGAGTATTACGCAGACGGTCGTTGATGGTGTTAGTTCGATCAAGAATTGGCTGCTTTCACTGTCGCCTACTGTGCTCAAATTCGGCGGGGCGTTCGCTAGTATTCTGCCGCTCGTTTCAGCCTTTTCGACAGGCATGAGCCTACTTGCTCCAGTGCTAGCAGTGCTGCTTAATCCAGTCGGATTAATCACGACAGGCGTCGTCGCGCTAGGTGTCGCATTGTCGCAAAATAAAGGCATTGCTACCGCGTTTGGCAATGCGACAAAAGCAGCGTTCGAGCTGGTGACTTCAGCGTGGCAAGCGGCCTCAGAAATGGCAGGCGAGCTATGGGCAGCAATCGGCGAAACAGGGGCTTGGGACGCGATTCAAACCGGTATCAAAGGCACAATGAATTGGATTGCTAGTCTAATGACTGACGTCGCATTCATGGCTCGAAATTGGAAGCAATCGGCGGTAATCGTTGGCGAATCTGTCAAGCTGATGTGGGATAACACTAAGCAGGCTTTCAGAAATATCGGTCAAAACTTTTTCGACTTTATTGCGGCACTCGAATCGTTCGCTAACGGCGAAGGTTTCAACTTTCAGTGGACTGGCCTAGCGGAAGGCTTCGAAAATTCAACACAACGAATGCAGAACGCAATCAGCGAGATGCAGGCGAATGAAGAAAAGAGGCTGAAAGATCAAGCAGATGCACAGCGAAAAGTTGCTGAAGATAGCGTTGTCGCGACTCAAGAAACCGAGAACAAAAAGGAACAGATTCGTAAAGCCGGTGCTGATTCTAATGCTGAAACGCAAGACAAGATCAAGCGTGATATGCAATCAACGTCAATTTCATGGGTTGATGTTGCTGACCGCATCAAAGCAGGGTTCGATACATTTCCTAAGCCAGACGAGCCATCTTTAGGCCGCTCAATTGGAGAAGCCGCCGATAAAAATATGATGCAAGCGGCAAAAGATAGCCTCACGGGATTCACCGACGCTCAGATTGCGGAATCTCAAGCGGCGGGCTTTAGCGATGGGAATGAGAGTGCTAGACGCAGAGCAGCGATTGAAGAAGCGGCGGCAGAGGCGGCAACTGTTGCTACTCCAGACGAACAAGGGCATAAACTGCTACAGGAAGTCGCTAAGATTCAAGAGCAAATGACACAGTTGATGACGCAACTGGTAACAGCGGCGACGTCGACGGGCCTGAAAATTGAGCCTCAACCAGCAACACTAGGCTAATATATGCCATCGACAGCAATACCATTCGAGGAGATCACGCCGAAAGGTGGCGGGCTGAAAGTCGCTCGTGACGGATCGGCATCGGCAACTCGCGTTTTTAAGGTGTCAGGCCCTAATTCATTGGGCTTTATGTCGTATTTGCTCACCGGAGATCTAGGCTTCCCATTGGCTTATCCGGGCCTTCCTGGAATGCGAGTCGACGAAGTAACGCGGGAGAATTACACAGATAAGGCAACGGCGGCTTCGTTCGGTACTTATACCGACGCGGCGAATCATCTTGCCGTCCGCGAAGAAGTCGAAATCACAGTCACATACAAACCTTTTCCGATTCCTTCGGCAGGTGATTCTGCTGATTTACCGAGTGGCACATGGGCTGAATATAAAACTAGGGCGGCAGGTGCGAGGCGGTCCATTCCAAAGACTCAGCTAACGTGGGCAACAGACGGCAAGCCAGTCATCGGCGAAGATGTCGAAGACTCGCTCTATCTTGTTGAATCCGAGCATGTTGTCACATGGCACAACGTGCCGAATCCCCCTTGGTCAGCGATTGCAAACTGCGAGGGTTGTATCAACGCCAATGAGTGGCGAATCCCTGGAACGCCGCAATATGTGTTTGCCGGGACGATGCTGTTTATGGGTGCGACGACTTCACTGAAACTCGATCTAAATAGCTCGAACAACAAACGCTCGCTGGAATACTCGTTTCGATCGCGGCATTGGCGAGTCGGTCAACTGGGAAGCGGCAACGTCAAGAATACGGCAGGATCTTATCCCGGCACGGTTTACGGCTGGCAGTATATTATTCGGCCTGACGCGGCGGACGGTATTAAACTAGACCGACCAGTGCGACCGAATGGCAGTTACCTTTACTCGACTGCAAATTTTGCGACGCTCTTTCAATTTGAAGCGTTTCCGTAAAAAGGTGGGCGACATGGCCGAGTTCAAGGCGGGTCAGCCGCTCACAGCACAGGCACTTAACGAAGCATTCGAAGAAGTCTCGACGAATCGCAGCGAGGTGCCTTCGTTCGGCGAGCGGGTGCCGCAAAATAATAATCGCATTCGTGTGAGGCTCGATTATCCGTATCGCGCCCCGATGGGCGCTTGTGTTGGCATCGACTTTCCGATCCGAGGTCATACGGTCGAAGATACCAACGGGCTGTTGCGTTTTTTGCACGAGGAGACGGTCTACTCATGCACGAAGAATCAATATCGTCATCACAACCGTTGGGGCATTCTTGAGCAACCACTCGCTCCGGGAGAGGTTGGCTGGGCGATCGTTTCGGGCGTGGCTAAGACTTTTTGGCACGCTGCTTGGCCGCCGTATACGTCTGCCCGCAGTGCGATTGACGCTAACTATAAAAGCACTGAAGAAAACCTGCCGCCAGAAAGCACGAATGCGGCGGTCGATGAATATCGGCAGTTAGCCATTTTGAGTGCTGATTACTCAACATCAGAAGGAGCGGAGAGCGGGCTAAGAGGTTCTGAGCACTACTTAGAAAGCGGCCAGTGGCATAATCGCGAGCGACCGTGGTGGCTCGCCCCACGTCCAAGACCATATCCGCCCGAAGATGATCCGGATGCTGATAGCGCAAATGAACTGCTATACCCGTTTGGGGAAACACTTGAGTCGACTTATAATCTTTTTTTGCAAGGTACTAGGACGCCTTATATGGCTTCATCCTACGGCAGGGCGATGGGCCTAAGCGGTTATGTCGTGCCTGAGCCGACATGCACTGGGACATCGACAGCAACATGCCAAGGCGCACACTGGGTTATCACAGAGAGCACATGCAATGGAGGGTGCTCTTCGTGGCATCTGATTGAAAGAATTGACACTTCAGATAATTATGGATTGACGCTTCCGTGTGCTGAAGATTCTGTAGTCTATGATATTCCTTGCGGTCCAGAATATCCGGTTTTTGATTTCACAGCAGTTAGCCCAAATCAGAACGACAAGGTTTTTACGTCTCCAGTTGGCGATTGGGATAATTCTTATAAGGCGTATTTAGACTATGCTAGAAACTGGATTTTGGGACATGCCATTCTTGGAACGTCTTCGAAATACGGGGTGATTGACGATGAGCTGACGATGATCGACGAGGAGTTGGATCATCGACCTCTTCATTTTCCAGATCCGCTCAATGACAGCAGTGTTGTTAATGTCGATGGAATCATTAAAGATGAGCAGTGGGGGCTGGTCTTAAGGGCATGCGCAAACTTAACATGCACATATGAATGTGATGGTTCTTCTTGGCAAAGAGTCAGGGGGGAAACTCCATACTTTATTGACGAGCGTTGGCGATGTAAGTGCCCGGATGCGTGGATGGCGGATATGGCAGATAAAGATTTGCCATGCGGAGAAAATACGCTTCCGAAGGAATTCACCGTTGGGATGATTTATTCCCATACAGACATGATCGGGGCCTGTTGTGACCTAGGAAATAGCACATGCTCTAGGATTAGCCGCGAAGACTGCATTGATGCTGGCCATGTGTGGCGTGGTTATGGGTCTCTGTGCGAAGATGGGGTTTGCGAAAAAGGTGCTTGTTGCGAATACAATCCTACTCTCAGTTATTACGAGTGCTCTATTGTTTTTGAGCATGAATGCGGCGGCACATATCACGGAGATGGATCTAGTTGCAACCCTGACCCATGCAATGCTGTCGGTGCGTGTTGCGTTCCAGATATTGAGTCGAGGGACTGCCGAGAGATTACGAGGCCGGAATGCCTTGCTCTAAATGGTCATTTTTATGGCGAAAACTCTCAGTGCATTAGCGATATCACCTGCTTTCCGCAAGGTGCCTGTTGCACTCCGGCTGGTGGCGGAGCGACTAGCGGCAGTTGCTCGGTCGTTCAAGAAGTGTTGTGTGTTGGCTCATCTACATACCTTGGCGACGGGACGACGTGCGAGCCAGACCCGTGCAACCAAGCGTGCTGCATGCCAGCGAATGTTTTTCAGCAGTGTTTCGACTATTACCTATATGGTGCAACAGACAACTGCACGCTGGGTGGCGGTACGCCGCTTGGGCAGTTTACCTCATGTGCCAGCGATGAAGGGTCATGTCCGCCTGATGAGTTTGGAGCGTGCTGCCGGAATAAGGGGATTGAGTATGTAATGACCTGTGAAATTCTCAACGAGGCAGACTGCTTGGCGTTAGATCCGAACTACCCGTATGAAGCTGGTATTTATCAAGGCGACGGAACATCATGCACGCCTGATCCTTGCGGGGTTCCAACAACAACCACAACAACCACAACAACCACAACAACCACAACAACTACTACCACTACCACGACTTCGTCAACAACCACAACAACCGAAGGCACATCATCGAGCACAACGACAACAACCGGAACAGGTGCTTGTTGTATCAATAATATTGAAGGCGGGCAGACGTGTGCCGTCGAAAATGAAGAAGACTGCAACGCTCATGCGGGCGGTGCAACATATATGGGCGACGGCACGACATGCTCGCCAAACCCGTGCAGCACAACATCGACAACAACGACATCGAGCACAACGACAACCTCGCAGGGCGGAAGTTCAAGCTCATCAACGACAACGACGCAAGGCGGCAGTTCGTCGTCAACGACGACTTCCGAATGCGGCGGAACATGCTTCTGGCAGTGTGCCGAAGGCAACTGGAGCGTTGTTACAGACGAGTGTGCGGGTGCTCCGTCTTGCGTTTGCCAAACGCCGTTTACTGAGTGTGTGAACGGCGGATTTGATACGACGAATTGCTTCATTCCATAAAGGAGTCCGAAAGGTGCTTAATAAGGTGCAGAAATTCGGCCAGATACTCGCCAGGATCGGCGATTGGCTCAGCAAGTTTGGCAAGAAAACCGAAGCGGCCAAAGGCTTGGGCGATTTGATCGAAGCTCAAACGCACGCCACCAAACTCGACAAATTCGCAGAATGGTTGGCTGTTGATATTTTGGGCCGTGAAGGCTGCGGTTGCCCTGCCAGACGTAATAGGCTCAACACGCTGTGGCCATTCAGCAAGCCTAAGCTGATTATCACAATCCCTGAATATAACGACCGAGGCGGGTTGTGGGGCATGTTGCACTCGCTGGTCAGCGAGATTCAACGCTATCAACTAGAGCAATATGTTGAAATCATGGTGGTGACGCAGACGCCTACGCTGCTCGCTCCTGAAAGGCATGTCACTGGATTTGGTACGCCAGAGCAAAAAGAGCATCAGCCAATCGGGCCAACGGTTGTTGCCGGTCACGAACCGCTCAAAGGGATGTGTAATACCTTTACTGCTCGTGGCGTCAAAGTGCATTATAAAGAATTCGCACAGCCTATCGGCACCTCGCCTGCCAAGCGTGCTTGCGTTCGTTTTGCCGCACAAGAGAAAGCGGAATGGGTGTGGATTTGCGATTCTCATTTGCACTTTGTGCCAGGGTCAATCCATCGTTTTTATAAGTGGGTCTGCAAAACCAAGAACCGCAATAGCAAGCATCTCTATCACTGCCCGCTATTACTCGACGAAGGCAAGAGTGCCTTCACGGGCATGGAAACGCGTAAACCAAACAAGCTCGCCTTAATCGGCGGCGACAATCTTTGGGGCCAATTCAGAACCGAAGCCAAGTTGCTTTCTGAGGATTCGAAGCCTGAAGAAATACAGGCTCACGGCGGTTTCTTTTTTGCAACGCGGGTTGATATCGCGTTAGCAACTTTCGGGCACGATCTTTTTAGGGGGTTCGGCGATCCCGAAACAATCCTGCACGAAATGCGACGAGCGGCAGGCTTCAAGGTCTATTGCCTGCCCGCGAAGATCGTGGCTTGCTGGCATAGGTTCTTGAAGGTCAGGCATAACGATTATCGTTCGCCTTGGACTGATGCCCTTAGAAATCACGTCATCGGCGTGCTAATGCTGCGGGTGCATCTTATGAAAGAAGCCGTCTCAGCAGGATTTGACGAGCCGTTCGAATGGCTCTTGGCTTCATGGGTTGACGCCTTCCCGGAACGCAAGGAGCAAATTTACGCGACTGGTATCAAGGCTGCCGAGGAGTATGCAGCCTGGAAAGCCGACGTCGAGCAAATGCAGGAAAAAGCCAAACAACAAAAAGCAGAGCAGCAAGCAGCGAAGGCGTGCAAGATTACTGAGGAGAATCTTGAGCAGCGTTTTCAACGGCTGGCCAATACTCCCAGCGATATCAACGAGCACTTACCGAAACTCAAAGAGCTTGCCAGCAAATGCAAGTCTGTCTGCGAATTTGGCACTCGCGACGGAGTATCAACGACAGCGTTGCTTGCTGGAAAGCCTGCCAAGGTCGTGACCTATGACACAAATCCCAGCGTGATCAACGAGGCACTTCGTAGACTCAAGCCTGAAGGCACCGAGCTATTTTATAAAGCCGGGCCGCAATTCAATACGGCGACGATGCCGCAAATTGAGTCCTGCGAAATGCTACTGATTGACTCGCTGAATACTCAGGAGCATGTCAGAAACGAACTGACACGGCATAGCGAAAGCGTATCGCGATGGATAGTTCTGCATGATTGCTCACCGCCGTTCGCAAACATGGACGAAGGCGGCGGACCTGGTAAAGGTGTGTTGGCCGGCATTGCTGATTGGCGGCAAACGCCAGACGGCAAGCGATTCAAATTGGCCTACGAAAACAAGGCGAATCACGGCCTGCAAGTCTGGGAGCGAACGGAGCGACCGAATGGCAATTGAGCTTCTGACCGCAGGCACATGGCATGATTCGATTGGCGATATTGCCATCATGCAAACCATGCAGAACGAGATGGCGTTGCGCGGCGTGCCGGTGGTATCGCAATCGCACTGGTCAGGCAGCGGCAGTGCGATTATTGGCGGTGGATGGCTACTGCATCCTAACGGAATGCAAGATCCGATCTTAGCCCCATTTCATATCGGCGGGCAGCATGTTTTGAACGCCGTTTCGGTCGCATCCGGCGAAGGTAATTTCGAGCACCTCAAACACTATAAGCTCGTCACAGTTCGCGATGAGTTTTCGCGGCAGCAACTCTTGCCATTTCGGTCAGACGCGAAGTGCGTCCCATGTTCGACGGTGCTGCTAAAGCGACCGAATATCGACTATCTCACGAACTGCCACGGTTATCGCTGGCTCAAGACGCTCAAAGAGCGTAAAGGCGAATTCGTCGTCTACGACATCGAGCTAGAGAAAATGGTCGGCGATTACATCCATCGCATTCCGGTAGATACGCGGGGCTTTATGCGACGCAAAAGCGATGGCAAGCTGTGCGAGCATCGCAATCCCGAAGCACTGTTGGCACTGATATCGCAGGCTAAGTGCGTGATCACAGCGAGCCTGCATCTTTCGATCTTCTCGATGGCGATGGGCGTTCCGTTTGTGTGGCCGAATCAAGGCCAGTTTGCCAGCAAAGGTATCAATTACTGGGGCCGGGCTGGATTCCCGGAAGCATGCTGCGAAGTCGGGACCGACCTACTCGCTCACGCTCTGAATTATAGGGCGAAGATGCTCGACGTTCGCGGTGATGAAATCAGGCGAGCGACCGAGCACCTCGACGAAATCGCAACACTACTTAAGGAGTGAAAAAGGTGCATCCATCGAGCGTTGATTTAATGCGTAACTTTATCGAGGAGCGTCTTGATAAAAGTGCTCAATTACGAATCGCAGACGTCGGCAGTTTTGATGTCAACGGTTGCTACCGACCGCTTTTCAAAAGTGAATCGTGGGAGTATGTCGGATTCGACAAAGAACCTGGGCGAAATGTCGATCACCTTTGGCCGTACTCGGAAGATCATGTCGGTCAATTTGACGTGGTGATTTCAGGCCAGACGATGGAGCATGTTGATAAACCGTGGATTTGGATTCACGACGTCGCAGCACTCGCTAAGCAGGGCGGATTGATCTTTATCATCGTGCCGAATTCCTTCCATTATCACGGGGAAGGGCACTACCGTGATTACTGGCGAGTTTGGCCGGAAGGCTTAGAAGTCATTTTCAAGGAAGCAGATCTTGAGGTTCAATACTGCCGCCGAGTGGGTATGGACACGTTCGGTCTAGCGATCAAGGTGCAATATGATTAGACATGTTTTAGGGCTTTGCCCGACGTACAATCGGCCTGGATGTGTTGCAAACACGCTCGCTCAATGGCGAGATCAGGTCGTTGATTGCGAGCGGCATTTGATCGTTTTCGACGATGCTGGGCAGTATCAGCCAGAGTCATGCGAACTATGGCGAATTGTCTCTTGGAAAGAACGCTGCCCAACTTTGGGCGAGAAATTCGACAACCTGCTACGCATGGCGGTCGGCATCGCATTAGAAAAGCGATGGAGTACAGCAGAGACGCTTTGCGTTGTTTTTGAAGACGATGACGTTTATCTGCCGAATCATATTCAGTGCCATATTGACGCGGTTGATACTGCTGAGAAACCGTGGGCAGCACCGTCGCGAATTTATGCGAACGACGGTTGCGGGCGAGGCAAGGTGCATCTCAGTAATGCGACGGGAAGGTATCACGGGGCTTGGAGCTATGAGCTTTCAGCAGCACTGGCGGTCAATGGTTATCCGCATTTCAACGGCGAAAACGGCATTGGCTTCGATCTCGTTTTCGGCGGCAGAATGCGGCAGCGGTGGGGCGATCCAGTCGATACTACTCCAGGCGAGTCGAAGCCTCATTACATTTACAGGTGGGGCACGGCATCGCGAAACGGATCGGCCTTCGGAATAGAGGGGATGTTGAGGGAGCAGGGTGAGCCGAAGTATCGAGGACGAATTCATCCACTATATGACGTCGAGACGCTGGGGTATTATTCGGAATTCGCGAAATGAATGACGAGCGGCCTTTCGTCATCATGGTCGAGGCGGCCTATTGCGGGCTGCGACGCTCGCAGAGGCACAGGAAAAGGCGGCTGAGCTAGTCCGGCAGCACGACTGCGGACGGATCACGATTTGCGCCGCGATTCAGACGGTAATCTGTGCCCCGAACTGATCGACGAATCGGACGGGGATTTCGTGCGAGAGTGCGAATTCGATTTCAGCGGCGACGCCGACCGATTCCCGCCAGCTGGGAATAGAAGTAGCCACCCAGAGTTCGTCGCAGCGTAGGATCATGTCTTCGTCGATTTTCTGCCACGCTTTCCAGTCGAATTCTAAGTCGCTTCGCACTGCGATTCCGTGCGAATGAGCGATCGGCGAATAGACGTTCACGCCACGTCGCAGGCAGTGGCCTGCTAGGTGGCAGACTTCCGCGTAGCGGGCCTCTCGGACGGCGGATTCAACGTGCGAATAGGGTGACGCTAGATAGATTAGTCTCATTTTTTGCCTTTGTTTTTCGGGGTTTGAAGCGACTTCGAAGAATCTTTGAATTTTGTCTGCCGAAACTATTGACGTTCGAAACTGGTGCCGATTATAATCTGCCCGTCGCAAGCACGACAGCGAAACGAAAAACAAAAAAACAAGGAACGCAAAATGGCTAAGACACGAGAGTATCTGGTGGTTACCGACGACGACAAAATTTATCGGAGATGTTACGCCACGAATCGGGCACAAGCTGCCCGCCTGCTCAACTACGGAAAGGAGCACGGTGATCTCTATGCGCTCAGCGAGATGTGTTACACGCTCGAAACTCGGCGTGATTACGACCGCCGAGCGAAGTATTAAGCGAGTGACTTTTTGGGAGTGCTTTTATGCGCGTTTTGTTTTCGACCGCGAGGAACATTCGCTACAGCCTCGTTGAAGATGCGATTGAGCCGGAGATAGAGGCAGTGCTCGCTGTTTACGGACGGCACACAGAGTTCGTCGGTGCAGGGGTGTCGCAGGTTGAGCACTGCGAGACGGTGCGATTCACGATGACCCTGGACGCCGCGCGAAAGTTTTCGGAGCGCCTGCTTGAATGGGCCGATGAGGCCGAGAAACAGGCTACGCGACTGACTCTAAAGAAAGGCCGAGCCATGCAAAAACGACTAGACCTGCACGATTGGCCGCTGGTTGTGCAGTCCTCGTGGGTCGAGGACGAAAGCCAAGAGGCCAACTGCCAGCACTGCGGATCACCGATTTGTATCGGCGAAAAACGGTGGATTGAAATCGGTGACGAAGGAGCTTTCGGCACGTTCGCCGTCGGATGCTCTGCCGAGTGTTGTTTTGAAGCGGCGATCACCGAACTTCACTGGATTAAAGAAGTCAAAGAGGTGCAGAGTGACTGATGTAAAAAAGAAGGTAGGCCGCCCGCCGAAGTATGCCGAAGGCATGGTTCGCTGCGGACTTCGACTACCGCAGAAGCATGTCGACTTTTACGAATCGCAGGGCGATTCGTTCAACGACGGCGTTCGGAATGTGGCTGATCGACTGCTTGAGTCGGCAGGCCGCGACGACGGAGTTTTGCAGGCGGAGTGCCCGTCCTGCGACGGCAAAGGCGTGATCGGATTCGTTCGCGATGTCGACGACATTCGCGACGAACGCTGCCAAACGTGCAACGGCGAAGGCAAGCTTGACTTCGACGAAGCTGGCGTTGCCAACTTTTACGCGAAAGGAATCCCATGCCAAAAATAGCCCGCGTTGGCTGGGCGTCACTTCGCAGCGGCGGCAAGCAGCGTAAGTGCTTACGCTGCAAAAAAAGCTTCAAGTCGATCGGCGACTATATTTGCACGGATTGCCATTATCAGATTAGCAGTTTATCGAAGATGGACTGCTATCGACCGTCAGTGAAACGATAAGGAGATCGAAAAATGCTGGTCCTTTCTATGAAGCCTGAAGACAGAATCTTCATCGGCGAAAATGTGGTAGTGACTTGCGTGAAAATCAAAAACGGCAAGGTCGCAATTGGCTTTGAAGCTCCTAAAGAGCTTCCAATTGTTCGATCGGATGCGATCGACAAAGAATCCAAAACACACAAGCCTAGACTGAGTGTTCTGGGTATTACACCGAAGCCAGTGCAGTAGGAATTCAGCATGACACTCGAAGAAGCAAAGCTAGCACTCGCCAGGATCGAGGCGTTAATCCTGGAAGAACAGATTGCCTTTGAGCAGCAAAACGCATTGCGGGCCTGTATGCAGGCTATTGGTGAAAAGCAGTATCAGCTTGCCGAATTGCGGCGTGTTCGCCGCAATCGCGAACAATCAAAGCTAGATGTCGAGGTATAAAGTGAAGCGATATAAGGTGCAGTTCGAGGTTGATTTGATGGCCGAAGATCCTGTTTCAGCCAGGGCGTTAGTCGACTATGAGTTGATCGAAACGCAGAAAATGAAGTGCAAATTGCGTGCAATCGCACAGCGAGCGGACGAAGCGGACGGCGATGTTTTTACATACCCGCCAGAGCGGCACGAGACCGAGGCCGCTGCATGGGAAGCCGCAGAACAAACGCTAATCGTTAGCGAGGTGCCTGATGGCGATTGAAGACCTCGCACAGTATCACGCTGATCGGCGCGAAATGCTGATTAAGCTCGGCATGTGTGTTCGCTGTGGTCGCAAAAAATCAGTGCATCGGCTGCAAATGTGCCAGCCATGCCGCACTGCAAAAAACGCAATGAGCAGGCGTTATCGAGAGCGAAAGGCGATCGAAAAACGCAAGGCGGAAAGAGAGGCTAAACGTGAAGCACGGCAGATCGCCGAGCGTTCGCGGCGGCTCCAATGACGTGTGGGCTTGGATCGCCGAAGCATTACGGCTAGCGAAATCAGTTGCGGATGGGCATCGTGACGCTAAAATCCGAAAAAGAGCATCGCGACGACTGGAGCAACTTCGCGAAATTGCCAGCGAATTACGACGCCAAAGGCGTCTGGAGTACGGCTCGAAAGACATCAGCACGCTGCGTCAGAATGGCATGTGCATTACATGTCGAAGTCATAAAAGCGAGTCGTGCCGAAGTCGCTGCGAATCATGCCTGAAGCGGTATTCGTCAGAGGTGGCGAATAAACGAAGTCAAATGAAGTAGCTTTTTGAAAGGTGCTAAAATGAAATGGGTTCCAGATGAAACTGCTCGAAGCGTTCTCCAAAAAATGGGGATCAAGCACTCAATCAAACCGGTATCAATCGACTCAATTGATCTGGTCAGGTCGGGGCAAAACTGTGCTAGGTCCAAAGCTATCAACGGCGAACTTGTCGACAATTACGCCGCAGCTATGGGACGTGGAGACGCCTTCCCGATGATCGTGCTTGTCCCGCTCGGTGATAAATATGTCGTTGCTGGCGGCAATCACCGCCTAGCAGCAGCGGTCAAGCATGATGAAAAAGAAATCGACGCAATTGTTTGCGAAAAGCGTGACGCTCATGATTTTGATATCTTATGCAAAGCATTGAATTCGCGGCATGGAGCGTCAACGTCGCTTCGAGAACGAGTTTTGCAGGCTGTCGATTTGATTACCGAGCGGAATGTTCCTTTGCGTGTTGCTTGCGAATTTTTGAACGTATCAACCGAGCCGGTTCGCAACGAATTAGCAGCACAGCAGGTCACTCAAATCGGCATCAATTGCGGCGTCAAAACGACCTGGAATAACACCTGCTTGAACGAGCTTTCGCGGGTAAAACTGGAGTCTGTGATCGAGTATGTGATGGAAAAAACCGGAACGCTGAAGATCAATCAGGAGCAAATCAGGGCGTTAAGGGCCGATCTTGCAAAGTGCAAAAATGAAGAGGAAATGCTTGTTTCCGTCGATGGGTGGCATGAGCAGGTTGCAAACGCACCTCGCGCTATTAGGCGAGCAAACAGGCCGAATAAAGCACGATTTCTGAGGGCGGCAACAGAACTGAAAGGCTTGGCCGAAGAATGCAAGAATCTCAAGCAGTTGCAGGTGGAGCCGGAAGAGTGCTTGGCGATAATCATCTCGATCAAAGAATCGGTCAGCAAGATTTGCAAGCTTTCGGAAGGTGGATAATGGGTGCCAGGAATATATTAGATCAGCATCCGCATGGCATAAATCGCGAAGAGTTCATTGAGGCCGTGGCTCGAATCGTGCCCTTGCATGTGGCTCTAAGATATTCCAAAAATCAAAACATACTGCTCGCTAAAAGAAGCGTTGCTGCTAGGTCGATTTCAATGCTCGGTGATGGAGTGCGAATTGATGGCGACATGCTTTTTCCGGTTCAAAAAAAGAGCAGTAGTAAGATAATCGAAGAGCTTTCCAGGGACTTTCAGGGCTGCAACTGGAGACTGTCGGAAGAACAGATGAAAGCATTGGCGGCCAAGCATTCGATCAAGCCTGATACGGTAAGACAATACTGCTACAGGATAAGGGCCAAGCATCAGCGAAATTGACCCGGCACGGTGTGTCGTCGCTAGTCAATGCGAGTCGAGGCGTTTTTTGAAAGGTGCTGTAGTATGAGCTTATTTGTCAGAAGTGCGGAAGCCTCGTTGATTGAGGCGGAATTAAAGCAGGCCAGCGTTGGCGAAGTCGTGCCTTATGAACGACTGAATAGCATTGTTGGTCGCGACGTTCGCAAGCAATGTAAAGGTGCGATTACGACGGCACGCAAGACGCTGGCGAGGGATGGAATTTGGTTCGATTGTGAGACCAACATTGGTCTCAAGCGACTGGGAAGCTCCGGCATTGCTACCGCCGTTAAAGGTAGAATTGCACGATCGCGACGGGCGGCAACGCGGGCCCTGGATATGTCGAAAGCTGTTGTGCTCGACGATCTTCAGCCGAATGAATCTAAGGAATTGATCGCGTCGGTCGCTCAATTGCAGGCGATTGAATTATTCGCGACGCCGTCGAGTCGTGCTAAAATTGCAAGTGCCGTCAATGATGGGACGGTATCAATCGGCGACACTTTGAAGTTATTTCAGTAATCACGTCCGGTTAGGTCGGGGGCAGTCGTGTCAGTCCGAGTCGCGTCTTGTCGAGTCCAATCGCGTCATGGCGACGCAAGTCAAGGTATTTACAATATAACTACTGCCTTTGCAGTTTTGATAATTGCGTCTCGCGTCTTGTCGAGTCCAATCGCGTCTTGTCAAGGTATTTCTTTCTTTTAGGAGCAGCGAAAATGTATCAGGTCACAGCAAAATTGAAGTCAGCGAGTCCTTATTCTCAGGGGCGTTATTATCAAACGCCGAAACTCGAAAAAGAGCTGGCCAAAGATTACGAAGCTCGAACGTGGCGAGATCGCCTGCACAGCGATGAAAACGGCGAAGTCTTCATTCCGCCGATGTGCTTCAAAAACTGCCTCAGTGAAACTGCAAAATTCATGTCAAAGCAGATTCCAGGAAAAGGCAAAGCAACTTACACGAAGCACTTCGAAGCAGGTGTGTTACCGGGCGGACCAGTGCCGCTGGGTATCAAAAAAGAAACGGTTGCTGGCGAGTGGGTATTCGTGCCGAGCGACGGCGTTCGCGGTAGTGGCAAGCGCGTTGAAAAGTGCTTCCCATTGATACCAACATGGGAAGCGACTGTTGAGTTTATCGTCGTCGACGAAGTGATCACGCCTGAGGTCTTCAAAGAGACTTTGATCGAAGCTGGCAAACTGATCGGCATCGGTCGCTTCCGTCCGCGAAACAATGGCTATTATGGCCGGTTCGCGGTTGTCGGATTTGAAGTGAGTAAATGAGTCGCGTCATGTCTGGGCAGGTCCAGTCTGGTCTTCGCAAGTCAAGGTATTTTACAACTTAACTACTGCTTGTTGCAGTTTTTGATAATTGCGTCTGGTCTGGGCAGCGCTGGTCTTGTCGAGTCGCGTCGAGGCAAGTCAAGGTTTTTTTACAAGGTGCAGCATGTTATTAGCGATTGATCCCGGCACTAAGCAAGGTGGCTGGGTGCTGATGAATACCGCCCGAAGAGTCATCGACTCAGGCGTGAGCAACAATAGCGACATGCTAGATCAAATTCGTAATTCAAACGCCGACTATATCGTCATCGAAATGATATCGAGCTACGGCATGGCGGTCGGGTCGACGACGTTTGAGACGTGCGTGTGGATTGGCCGTTTCATGCAATTTGCGCAAGGACGGTTCAAGAATCGCATCTATCGCAAGGATGTCAAACTGCACATGTGCAACGCCGTTAGAGCAAAGGATTCAAACGTCTGGCAGGCAGTGCTGGATCGTTACGGTGGCAAGGAGCTTGCCGTCGGCAAAAAAGCAACCCCTGGGCCGCTCTACGGTGTGAAGTCACATGCTCGGCAGGCACTAGCGGTCGGGCTGTGCTGGCTCGACGGCGTGCGTAGCGTAAATGGCGAAGGGGTCGAAATATGAATCGTGAAGTGTCTATCGGCGACTGCTGCCGCTCCTGCGGAAAGCGGTTTATCTCACCTCGGATTGATCGGAACATGCCAGCGACTTCAGGAAACGCTGGCCATTCTTCGCGAAATTAAGCAGAAGACTCGTGGCGAGTCGATCAAAAAGCTCTGCGATTCAGGGCTGAAAGGCTGACTTCCAAGAATCTTTGAGTTTTGTCTGCCAGAACTATTGACGGCAAAAACTGGTGCCGATATCTTTCTCGCACTGACGCAGCGAACTAAAAAAGGAACACGAAAATGACAGTCGACCAGCTAGCCGCCAAAATCGCACGAATCGCACTGATTTCAGTTAGTCGGTTCAGCGAAGGAGATTCGAGCCGTTACGCTCGAATCGGCGGCATCTCGGTCCGCGTCAGCGATCACCGCCAAAAGCTCGGCGGCGGCTTCAATGAAGGCACTGGTGCCCGTATGGGTGCCGCTGATGTCAGTTTCGAGGCGACCGAAAATCTGACCGACGACGAAATCTACGCTCGGCTTCGCTCGGCCTGGAGTGGCGAGCATATTCACAGCGGCAACGCCGCTCAGCCAGTCGCGAATACGCCTAAAAAGGGCGGCAAGTGGAAGCATGTTGCGAAAGCGACCACTGCCGAGCGTGCCAGTGAAGCTCTTGCCGCACACATTGCGAAGGGCCGAAAAACGCGGCTCGTTGCTTGCGGTTCAAAATTTCAGCCTCAAGTTTACATGTGATTCGTTCCTAAATTAAAAGGTTCCAATATGCCGCCGATCGGTTATCTTGTCATCGCGAGTCCGATGCTCGCCTTTGGTTTTCTCATGTTATGGGCAGTTTCAGATGGCAGAAACCGTACAGATGAAGCTGCGAATCAGCAGCGAGATGAACGAGAAGCTCGCCAGCGAGGCGGGCGTCAATAAATGCACTCGGCAGGCAGTCGTCGTCGGTGCGTTATCTAAACGCCTCGGCGTGAAATGCAACCCCCCAAAAGTAGGAAGGCCAAAGAAGTGAAGTACGAAATTGAAATTCCAGAAGGGACGATCCCGGCAGGTTATGAGCCTGTCGAGTTTCGCGTGCCAAAGGGCGGCGAAACAGTAATTACCTACAGGGGTGGACAGATAACTCATGACAATAACTTTTCGCCTAACGGCCCTCGCATGATCCTGCGAAAGAAATGGGAGTGGCCGGAATGGCTGGCTTCGAAGTGGATTTGCCGGGATGAGAAAGACTGGTGGGCTTCCGCCGATCAGCCGGAGTGGGACGGCGAGGAGTGGATGGCGTCTGATCATGAATCTCTCTGCATGATTGATCTGAAGTTCCTGCCCGACGTGCCGCCAGGGCCAGATGCGATATTCAAGAGGCCGAGTTAGTAATTTCACCAAAGGAGAATGAAAATGGCAGTAGCGAAGAAAGCAGTAGCAAAGAAAAAAGCGACGACTCGCAAGGCGGCAGTTGCTAAGAATCGTCCGTTAGTAATCGCGAGGACGTATTCAGCCGGTGTTGAAATCGGCGAGCTAGTTTCGCTGAAAGGAACACGGGCGGTACTGGCTAACAGTCGTAAACTATGGCGATGGGATGGCGCTAATACCCTGCACGAAGTGTCGCTGTACGGGGCTGGCGAAAAATATACCAGACTTAGCGAGCCTGTCGAGAGCGTGATTCTGACAGAGTGCATAGAAATTATACCTGTCGCGAAAGAGGCGATTGAGAATCTTACGAGATCGAGGTGGGGCGAATGAGTACACGGTTGGAAATGAGTCGCAACGGCAGCGGCTACGGCAGCGGCAACGGCTACGGC
>Ga0172373_10004359_pt1 | contig 20050 bp, 21 predicted proteins | sample Lak10m_2_FD_114546 | JGI IMG/M metagenome (GOLD analysis project Ga0172373, IMG submission 114546) | Freshwater microbial communities from Kabuno Bay, South-Kivu, Congo - kab_092012_10m | ecosystem: Environmental > Aquatic > Freshwater > Lake | place: Democratic Republic of the Congo...
AAAATCTGGAATTGAGATACCGGGTTTCAACAGGAGTTGTTTTCAGTGAATTTAAAACAAGTAAGTCTTTGGTTGGTTATATAAATCATCAAAGTTATCTATGTGTTTAAAATTTATATCTTATAATGTGAATAAAATACATGATTTGTGTAGAAAAATAAAGGTTACTAGTGGATTTCATTCTAAAAAATTCGATTTGATTCAAAATAGAAAAAAATATGCTTTTTGTATCTAATATATACATTATAGAATCTTTCTATGAAAAACAGAAGGTCTGAAAATATTAATATATACATTATAATTGCTAGGCAATTAGAAAAAATAAAAAAAGAATATGCCATTACCACATTATACGCAGATTTCTAACGTAGCATCTCCTGGAGGACCTGGAACGCTTCCTGACGAGGTAGTATACACTAACCTATTCGAAATAACATTCGTCTTGCCTGTCATACTTCAGGCTCAGAAGAGAGATCCTCTTCTCCTTTTGGAGAATGCCACGAAGATAAGCTTCGCCAACCTTACCGAGCATGACATGGGAGAGAAGGTTCAGAGGTTCAAGTATTCGACTAGGGCTTTCTATTCGACTCCTACTAAGACTCATGGAACCATACAGATACCTTTCCAGGTAAATGTCAACAACAACGGTTCTATGGAGACTTGGAACACATTGAAGGCTTGGTATGACTTGATGTTCAACTCTCAGAACGGATCGCTTCACTACAAGAGCGACTTGATAGGCACTATCATCGTCAATCAGCACGACAAAAAAGGAGTTGTATTGAGAAGGGTTACTTTCCAGAACTGCCAGCTTTTCAAATTGGGTGGCTATGAGCTTGACTGGGCGTCCAACGGTATCATCGAAAACGTCACTGCCGACTTTTCTTACGACTATTTCATCGACGAGTACATCGATTCAGGATTCTCCATCAATCCTCCTCTTATTTCTGGATACTAATATATCAAAAAAAATCTACAACTTTGTAGATTTTTTTGTCTAAATAAAGTGGAAAAAAGTAGAAAATGAAAACACTAAAGATAAGCAAAGAATTGCATTCGGATATAAAAAAATATTGCAGCGACAATGGAATTAAATTAAGCCATTGGGTCGAGAAACAGCTAAGCGCCAAAATAAAGGAATTTATAAATGAGTGTGGAAAAAAGAGCTAAAATCATAGATGACGCTATTGCTGGGTCGCCTAATAGATTGAGAGAAAAATATTTCATCAAATATAATCCCGATTTGTATAGCGAGATTTTATCCTATGCCATTGATATTGATTTGCCATTCAAGCAAAAAGTCTGGCATTGGGTTAACGGCGAGAAGGATTATATCTATTGCAAAGAGTGCAATTTGAATAGAGTTTCGCCTAAAATGAATTGGCGAGAAGGCTATAAAGATTTTTGTTCCAATAAATGCTCATCAAACAATGTGCTGCTGAGAGAAAAAACTAAAAAGACTCTGTTAGAAAAATATGGAGTAGAACACTATTCAAAAACCGATGAATATACTATTAAGGTGAAGAAGACCTCGCTTGAAAAGTGGGGAGTCGATAATTACGCAAAAACAGCCGATTATGTAGAGAAGTCAAAAAAGACATATATGGATAGGTATGGCGTCGATAGCTATACAAAAACAATCGAATTTTTAAAAAAATCAAAAAGCACTTGCCTAGAAAAGTATGGAGTCGATAGCTATATAAAAACCGATGAATTTAAGGATAGGTTTAAAAAGACTTGTTTGGAGAGATATGGATTTGATCATATATATAAATCGCCTTTGTATAGGAACTCTTTTAATCTATGTAATGATTTAAACTATTTAGGTTATAATGACGGTTTGAATTTGTTTAGATGTGAAAATGGCCACAATTTTGAAATAACAACCGATAATTATTATGGCAGATACAACAACAATATATCATTGTGCACTATTTGCAATCCGATTGGTGATACGAGATCGATTAAAGAGGAAGAATTGTATAGATTTATCAGATCTGTTTATAATGGTGAGATAATTAAATCACATCGAGATACTTTTGAGATTGATGTTTACTTGCCCGAAATCAATGTTGGTTTTGAGTTTAATGGTCTATACTACCATTCCAATAAATTCAAAGATAAAAACTATCATATAGATAAGACAAATTATTTCAAAGAAAAGAATATTAGGATAATACATATATGGGAAGACGATTGGGATAATAAAAGGTCTATTGTCGAGAGTCAGATTAAGAATATCATGAATTTGAATTATAATAGGATATATGCCAGAGATTGTATCGTTCGCGAGATATTCGATGCTGGATTGGTTCGTGACTTTCTGTCTATTAACCATATACAGGGGAATGATAGAAGTATAAAGAATATTGGCTTGTATTACAATGAAGAATTGGTTTCGCTGATGACATTCAATAAGTCGGAAGGGCGTAAAAAAATGAGCGATTTTGAGTGGAATTTGAGTAGATTTTGTAATATATTGAATGGGAATGTCATCGGAGGTGCCTCGAAATTATTATCACACTTTATAAAAATTTATAACCCAGATCGTATTATAAGCTATGCCGATAAAGATTGGAGCGTTGGCAATCTTTATAAGAGATTAAAATTCGAGTGTATTGGTGAAACTAATCCTGATTATAAATATGTTATAGATGGTGTTAGGAAACATAAGCAGAATTTTACAAAGTCTAGGCTTAAAATAGATGGCAATCTAACAGAAAGTAGATATATGAGCATGAATAAAATTAATAAAATTTATGACTGTGGCAAGATGAAATTTGAGTTATTGCCTAATAAAAAATATTACGATCCAATAAAAAACCCACTTTAAAAGTGGGTTTTTTGTTTTTAGAATTTTGGCATGCTTATATTTGACATATTCGACGCGTTCTTCATCATAGAGCTCGTGTCTGGCATTCCTTTTTGCTGCATTTCTTCGTCTTTTTTTCTATCTTTTTCTTCCTCTTCTACTATTTCGTTTACTATCTTTATGTTTTCTTCGAACATCCAGAAAGGCCATTTGTCCATGGCATCTTCCTGTGTGTGAAAGTGCTTTTGCAGCATCAGCTTATTCTTTAATATATGCTTCAAAGGCATCATGAATAACGAAAATACCTGAGGCTCCGTTGGGAAACTGCATATCTGTGCGGACCTCCTCACCGCACGAACATTTTTTATTAAGCTCTTTTATTCCAAATGTCATCTTGCTTACTGCCGCGTTTAGGAACTGGAAGGAGATGTCGTCCATCTTCTCGAATTCTGCGAGCTTTGATTTTATTCCGTCATATGTTATAGAAGTCCTTCCGGCAAGCATGAAAGGAATTATCTTCAAAAACGAAAGGTTTGGATTCCTTTTTTCGTTGTTTTCCTTTAGTATGTATTCTGTGAAAGACTTTTGGAGTCCGATGTTTGGCGGAGTGAGTTCGAATGTCTTTCCATTGACTGTCTTGAAGTGGTAAGATCCTGTATTCCTGTTGTAGAATCTGGAAAGTTTCTCGTCTATTTCATGGAAAGAGAAGTTCTCTCTCTTTAGCTCGATGTCTATTTCGCTGCCGCATGTGCATTTTGCGGATACTGTAAGCGAGTTCCCTTGCTGGAACGTTAGCTCTCTGATCATGAATATTAGAAACAGCCTATCTTGGTCTTTGACGTCTAGGTATGATCCTACTTTTCCGTCGGAATATTTGACTCTAACGCAAGACTGTAGCATGTCGTTCATCTTTTCTACGATGTCGTAGAAGTTTTCGTTGTCGACCATTGAGTATGCCTGTATCTCTCTCACCTGTGCTGGCCTTATCATAAAGCTAGTTCCTGAAGGATAGAATTCTCCGCATGGAAGCTCTCTTATGTCGAAGCTGAAGTATTGCAGATCCGATGTTCTGGATGCCTCTATTGTTGGCTTTTGTGGAATGTCAGTGATCGTGCCATGTGTTTCAGTCGATGAACCTAGATCCTGAAGATGTCTTTTCAGGTAGTCTTCTTCGCTGATTTCGTTTTCGTTTGACATATTTAGTTTTTGTTATTTTTTGATATATATTAGATATATCTCCTTTCCTTTATATCGATTTTATCTTGCTGAGTTTTATGTAAAATAAAAAAGCCTCGAAACGATTCGAGGCTTTTTTTATGGATGTTCTTTGTTATGCGAATCCTCCGGCTGCGATAGCTCCTGTTCTCAGGATGGTCACGTTGTTCACGATTACTCCCATTCCTTTGATTGGCTCTACGTATGTGTCGAGAACTCCGATCTGGTTGTCGATGATCTCCGGAGTGTTGTTTTCTTCGTCCATTTTGTTGAAGTAGTTGTACAATCCGTTTTTGCTTACGTAAGTCTCGCATATCACGTCCGCTCTCAGCTTGATCTCGGCTCTGATGTCTGGAGTGTTGTATCTCCATTGGAAGTCGAGAAGCATTCTCGAAAGCTCTCTCTCGAGCTCGATCAGAACCTCTCTTACATGTATGTAAGAAAGTGCCGATTTGTAGAGCGTCTGTGCAGTGTTTTCTGTCTCGATGACGTTTCCTCTGTTTCTCTTGAAGACGATAGGGTTCATCTGGGCTTGGTTCAGCCATTCGATGTCTTGTGGCGTGAAGTCTTGCTCTAGTCCTGCTATGTTTGTTATCCTACCGTTTGTGACGCCTGCCGCTATGGTCCAAGGTGTGATGGATCCTACGTTCGATATGTGCTTTCTCATATAGGTGGTCGCCACATGCGCAGCAGGTGGCATGTTCAGTGGCCTTCCGTTGTCATTTACTGTCAGATAAGGCATGAAGTATCCTACGCATGTAGTGCCGGCGCCGTCTCCGAACGAGTATAGGAACGCTGGTCCGCTTTCAGGATCTCCTCCCTTGGCTATGAATTCTGCCTGAAGAACTCCTTCTTTGTTCACAAACGTCGGTGAGCTTGAGTTCTTGAACGATTTCATAGAAGGCATGTTGATGAATCCGAACGCGTCTAGCCTGTCTCCGCAGATGTCTACCAGCTGCTGTTTGGATCTTTCTGTCAGTCCTAGTCCAAAAGAGTCTATCAGATATCTGAAGTCGATTGCCTCTTTGTTCGTGAGCGCATGGAACATAGGAGTCCCTTTTGCTGCCAGGTTTAGTATCGCGTTTTGCCTAGCTTCTGTTCCGTCTGGAAGAGACGCTTCTCTCACTCTGAATCCTTTCAGGGAAATAGCCTTGTAAGTAGTGGCGTAGTTGTCTACCGTCTTGTATCTGGTAGTCTGCCTGTCTGTTCCGTAAGTTATTTTCTTTATTCTAGCGTCACATGCAATCTCTACCAGTTCAGGGTTTCCTGCATATTGTCTTTTAGATACTATTCTTGTGAGCTTTCTAGGATATTCTCCTGTCTTCAGTGAAGCTTCGTCGTACTCTGCCTCTAGGAAGTCGCCTACTTTCACCTCTGTGTATCTCGATCCTTTCACGAGAACTTTGTTAGGTGCTTCTGCGTATCCTGTAGACTCTTCTATCTCTAATGTTTGCTTGTAGTTGGTTATCGCGGATATCACGTTGAAATTTCCGGAAGTGTTTGTATCCACCTCTTCGAAGCCTGTGAACGTCTCGTCCATGAAGAACACGTTCAGAAGGTTGTCGGTGTCGACATACATCTTCAGATAGTGCTTTTTATTGAAGTCGTTAATTATGCTTACGTTCTGAACTCTTTCATACACCGTTTCCTCATTCACTTTGTATACGTAGTTCCACAATCCTGCTGTTCCTATAGTAGATGCTAGGTTGTCTGATATTATCGTGAACGTTCCTGAGTTGGAAACCGCGCCTTCGATGGATATTATGTCGTATACGCTGAGTCCTGGATCTGTAGAATCTGGCATGTTGAACGCTATGTAGTCGTATCCTGCAGCCGAGGAAGTAGGTCCTACATTCAGTCCCGCCGTGAGTCCGAATACCGCCGGCTCGCTTTCTCCGTCGAAGAAGTATACGTCTGCTATCTTGTCTTTTCCTGAGACATAAGGAGCCGCGTTCTGCGCTTCCAATACGGAAGAAGGTATTCTGTTTCCATAGAAGAAGTCTCCTGTGTTTATGACTCCGTCGAAGTATCTTGTATAGAACTTCGCGTATTTGCCCACTACTCCGTATCCTTCTTCAGAATATGCTACTTCGTTTTGGGTCTTCACTCCTTTGCTTCCTATTATGAACTCGTTGTCTGTCGTGTACAGAACCAAGAATCCTTTTATCACGTCCTCTATCTCTGACGATGTGAGTCCCGTGTTCAGCACGAATGACTTGTCTTGGGTGGAAGATGTTACTATGTTTGTTATTGACATTCCGGAAAGGCTTCTCTTCTCTTGAGAAGTCGAGTTTATCAGCATTGCCATCTTTCCTCTGTTCGGGCTGTCGATTAGGTCTACTAGCCTGTTGAACATCCTCATCCTTCTATACTGCTTGTAGTTCTTCACGCTTGGAGACGAGTCTGTGTCGACGAAGGATATCTTTATCGATCCTGATCCTAAATCTTCTACGTAGTAGTCTGATCCTGATGCTGTTCCGAATATGTAGTTTACGAATCCGTCCGCGTCTACGTTAACTTCTGTGAAGTCCGCTCCTATTATCTGCTGTTCTTGTACTCTGAATTTGACATATCCCAATACGATGTCCGCGCTTGCGACCGACGGATTGTTCGCGTTGGTGCTGTTTACGACTTTTATCGTTCCTGTCGTGTCTACGACGAATGCCGAAGAATATGTTGCGGCCACCGAGCTATATACATAGTTCGAGGCGTTTATTGTAAGAGTAGCCGTCTTCGTTATGGCCACCTTCTTGTCTCCTATTACGCAGAAAGCCTCGACGTCTGTATTCTCGAACATATAGTCTACCGATATGGACGATGTCGCCACCGATGGAGTCTCTTTGTATAGGTTGTATACGTATCCTTCCGCGAAGTATGATGTCCTGTTGTTTCCGTTTGCAACAAATCCCGAAGTCTTAGGATATTCGAAGGCGTGCATGTTTCCTGTAGAGTCGTAAGACCATAGAGACGGATAAATCGATCCTGTTCCTCCTAAGAGAGCCGTAACGTTTCCTGGAAGATCGAGCGGAACCGCGTTGATCTCTATTTTTTCCGAAATCTTTTCTTGGTACGAGAGGAATTCGATGTCTGTCTCGTTCTTGCCCGCTATAGTGTGTCCTATGAGGTCTAGCCTTCCGTTGAAGAAGTCGGTCTCTACTAGGTCGGAGTTGAAAGCGCAGAAAAGGCCCGTTCTGTCTGTGTCTCTGTTTATGACTGTCTCGATGAAGATGTTCCTTCCGTTGCTGTCTCTGAAGTATGGTATGAGAGAAAGTCCTTCGTAGTAAGATAGAAGCGAAACATTCCTGTCGTTCGCAAAGTTCCTCACTTGGTCTTTTCTAAGACCATTGCTGTTGAAATAGGCACTCCATCTTGAATCTACCGCCAGGTCTCTGTAGTTTGACCAGTCTCCGCCCACTACCAATACGTCTACCATATAGTCTGACGCGAAGTCGTTCGCGTTCAGATAGGACGGCATTTTGTCCGCCGATCCGTACCACTCTATGAGCGATCTGTCGAATCCTTGCACCGCCGATTTGAATATGAACGCGGTTACGTATTTGTCTGACAGGTTTGTCAGGCTCAGCGCTCTTTCGGAATATCCGATGTTGCTCTTCGTCAGGTTTATGAAAGATTCGGTATCTCTCTTCCAGAATCCTGTCGTGTCGAAGAATCTCCTATACGGCCCTTCTCTTTCCACGTCGTTTATATAGTCCGAAGAGGTAGAGAGCGACTTGTATTCTATAACGTCGAGATTGTCGTCAGTGATCAATAGGTTAATAGCGAAAACCGGAGCGGTCTCGAGCATTTTAGAAACCGTCCTGTGAAAGAAAGAGCCCTTTCTTTCGAGGCCTCTGTCCAATTGACCGAATATCGCCTCGAGGTCAGTCGTGTTGGTTATCCTGATAGGAGTGTTCACTGGTCCTTTCTTGGATACTCCCAGCACTAGGTTGGTGAGCCCTTCGATGACTGGCGTGGTGATAACCGAGTTATCATATTCTTCTAAGAAGATACCTGGTCTTTTGTATTTTCCAATTTGAATTGCCATATTTTTGTTTTAATTTTTTATCTTACGATATATATAAAATGTAAAAAGCGGTATTTTTCTATTTTTCCATAACGGACGACATATTGTCGGTAGAATCTTTCTTCAGCTCCGCCATTTTCTTCTTCATGTTCTTTTCCGCTTCGGCTGCTTGCTTCCTAAACGACGCGATTTCGGAATTTTTGGCCGCGTATGCCTTCTTCATGTTCGCTATAGTCGTAGTCTTATCGCCTATGGACGCGCTGTCTGCTTTTGACCTAGACAGCTCTTTCAGCTCTTCTGACGCGTTGAAGATGTCGTCTGTGTATTTGGCAAGCTCCTCCTGCGTCGCCAAAACTTTCTTCTGCAGCGCCGCGACTCTTATGTATTCGTCTATCAGCGGGTTTCCTTTGTGCTTTCCGGATATCTCCTCGATCTTGTCGTTTAGCTCCTCGTTTCCTTTTATGTTCGCGAATGCCTGGTCTATCTCGGACTTTATCGTCGAGTATTCCTTCAGGTGCTTCTCTATGTCATTTACCTGCTCTTTCGCCGCTTTGTCTTCCGGATCGTCCGTAGGGGATACTTCCAGCGACTCGAATTGCTTGAATCTCAAAATATGCCTCATTATGTCCTTTCCATTTTTACTCCGTATTTCTCTACGGCTCTAGCGATTTCTCTGTATCCTCCGGGTTCTTTCATTGCGCTTCCTAGCTTGGCCAAAGGCGCCTTCAGCCTTTTATTTTCCTCGTCGACTACATGCCAGAATCGGTTGACGCTATATTTGGTCTTTGTATCTGGAACCTCGTAATCCTCGTTTGTAGAGCTGTTGTCTACGCTGGTCTTTGTTGAGCTAAATCCTCCTTCTTCTTTGTCCTTCTTCTTTATGTATCCAAGATCGAACGATTGCATCTTCAACGTCCCATCTTTAGATAGTAGCTGATCTATTCTTACTTTGGTCGCGTATATCCTGTATATTCCAGAATCGTTTTTCTTCTCGTCCTTGAATTTGAATCCTCCTCCTGTCGAATTGAGGTCGGGATTCGTTCCTTTCGCCGCTTTCAGGTATTCTTTCATGAAATGTCCTGTCCGGGCCATGCTCAGATACGCCCATCCATCTTTTATGTCTTGTATGTAGAAATACCAATGCTTGTCGCTGTCGCCGCCTTTCGATATCTGTCCTATGAAGAATGATCCTTTCAGGTCTTCTGGGTTTTCGTATTTCACTGCGGTGCTTCCCTCTAGCAGCATCACTTTTGGTGACTTTATCTTTCCTGCATTGTCGTACATTTCGTCTCGGTCGCTTGTGTTCCAGAAAGTGTCTTTTCCTTCTGGATCGGCTTTGTATCCAAAGTATTTGTCCAGGAACTTCGCTTGCGCTCCCTGTCCGTCTTTTCCTCCGCTTCTATAGAGCTCCTCTCCGTCGAGCAGGTCTGTCATGAATTTCCTTAGGTTCATTCCTGCCTTTTCTATGTATTGGTCTCCTACTTTGAGTCTGGTTCCTACATTGAATATCTTCTGGTATCTCTTGTCTTTCAGCACGTCGTTGACGCAGTCTTCCCATTGGTTGAATATGGCTATGTTCCTGTATGGTCCGCCCTGTTCTCCCGCGTTGGCAGGCGTTCCTGTTCCGAAGCAGTGATATTCCATGAATGTCTTGTTGGAAACTTTTCCGCCCGATCTCCCTGTCGGTATGACCTGCGTGGTGTGTAGCTTGTATGCTCTGTTGAACACCTTGACTATTTCTAGAACAGGATCCATTCCTTGTATAACTACAGAGTCCTTGCTCGCGGCCATCTTCTTTTCTATGTTTATCCTTACCTTTTCGACTTCGGTCTTTTCCATCATCCATTTCTTCAGGTCCATATTCTTTCCCCACCAGTCCTTTACTTTGGTTATGCTGTTTGGGTTCTTCCATGGTGTAACCTGTCCGTCTTTATCTTCGGTCGGCGTTTCCGTAGCTGGCGAAGCCTCTTCCGCGGCTGGTGCTTCCTCGGCAGGCACATCCTCTGATTCATCTGCCTCGAAAATGCCTGCGAATCTACTATATTTTAGAATCCTCGATTCTTTCGCGATTTCCTGATTCGTATCCTTTTCGGCATCCTCATGTTTGTCGACTTTTTCGACTTCGGACATGAATTTGGTGTATTCCTCTCCTTTTTTGTTTTTGAGCACGAGCTTCTTCCCTTCTATCCTTACTATTTCCTTTTCTATCTCTTCTCCCGTGTTCTCGCTTTTGTATTTGATAGTGTCACCTACGTTCCATTTGCTCTTTAGCGTCATGACCGGCTCCATGGTTTCGTTGAAATTCGCTATAGCTTCGGTGAGCTCGTCCCATATGTCTCCTACCGATCCTGGATATTGCTTGAATGATCCGTCAGGCTTTGACTTGGTGACTTCGTATATTCCGGCTATAGCCTTTCCTATCTTTTCGTGCTGTCCTAGGAATTCGTGGACGTCTTCGTTTATTCCGTTTGCGGATCTTACGAAGTCGTATATCTTGTCTATATTGCTTTTGTATTTGTTGTAGTCGTCGCCTCTGAGCGATTCTGGATTCTTCGCCGCAACCCCTAGCGGTCCGTCTTTGGAGAGGACTCCCGGGCTTTGAGTGAATAGTCTGTATAGCGGATTCATCGCTTTCCAAAGATTGGCAGTCTCTTCGTCTTGCTGCTTCTTTAGCTCTTCTGGACTAATATTTTTCCCGTCTTTTTCTCCGTTGAAGAATTTCCATATCTTTCCTGCTATCTTTCCTGCTGATCCCGCGATGGATTCTTTCTTCAAAAACCCTTCGTATCTCAGTAGTATCGACTCGTTTTGTGCGTCTTTGACGTTTTGTGCTTCTTTCTCTCCTGCGTTCGAATCTGCGTCTTCCGGGCCGGATACAGACGTTCCTGATGTTCCTGATGTTCCGGTTGCTGCTGGTGCTGCTGTTGCGGTTGCTGCTGTTCCTGCTGTTCCTGACGTTCCCACCTGGCCTTTTTTGATGCCTTGCATCCTGTAGTATTCGCCCTTTTCTTTTTCTATTCCTTGATATATAAGCATCATTTTGAATATGTTCGAAAAGTTCTTCAGATATATCGAAGTCTTGTCGGGCGTCTTTTCTCCTTCACTGGTTTCTTTTTTAGATTGAGATTCCTCTTCCTTGAATTGCTTTAGATATTTCTTCCATTCTCTCAGCTGTCTGAGCAGCTCTTCTTTTCCTTCCAGTATCTCTTGTCTTTCTACGGCTTCTATCGCCGCGTCTGTCAGGTTTAGAAGATTTTGCATAGGCTCTCCCTTCTCCACTCCTTCTTCCAGCATCTTCAGATATGTTGCTATCAGGCATTTGGCGTATTCGCTCTTTTCTTCTGGATCCAGCTCTGCTATTCCGGATGTCAGCAAGAGGTCGTCCATGGCTTCTTTGAGCCTGCTTTCTACCGCTTTCATCCTTGTTAGGTTTATTCCTATCTTTGCTTTCCTTATAGTCGAGTTTATCAGCCTTCCCAATAGCGAGTCGCCCCAGCCTATGTCGTTCGCGAATGGTCCGCTGTCTTCGTTTATCGAAACGATCGCTTCTTTCGGTTCGTATCTTTCCTTTTCGGTGACTATTCTGGAGTAGCTTTTCATGAACTCCTCTCTTCTGTTGAGATATTTCATCCTAAAAAATATGTTTTCCTATATATATTATGTCTCTATCTTCATTTTTTGGTGGTTTTGCGAATTTTCCTTATACTTGTAAGACAAAACATAGAAAAATGAAATACATTATATGCGTAGATCTTAGCAAGCTAACTGAATCGGAAGTCGCGGAATTCTGCGCTTCTAGAAAGCTTTCGTACGATGTCGTTGTTAGGCTGAAGAAAGATTCTTATGCCAAGGTTTGGTGGACATTGGAAGGAGTCGGCATAGCATTTACGCTGTCTCCCGAAAACAAATGGAATATAAAGGATCATGATACTGTAAGATTTTTCAGTTCTTTCATTCCGGATCTGTCTTCTATGCCAGTATATGAGCCGCCAAAGCCGGAAAGGCATATGGACGTGGATTCGATTTTGGAAAAGATATTCAAATATGGAAAAGATTCTATGACGGAAGAAGAAAGAAACTTTTTGGATAGCCAGAATTCCATATAGTCACCGGTTCGTAGTATGAAAACAAGCCCTCTTTTTAGGAGGGCTTTTTTTATTTAAAAAAAATATTCTATCTCCCTTGAAAAACTCGATTATATCGGCTTCTTGAAAATTATATCTATTTTCCTATTAATATATATTAAAACAAAAAAAATTCTTATGAGATACGAAGAGCTTAGGTATGAAGGAAAGACCTTCGTCGGCGAAGCGGAAATCTCCCGGATACTAAAGGCCAACAAATTCTATTGGCTTATCGACTCCGAAATCGAAAACGCCAATATCGAGATAAAGAAAGAAACGCTTATATGGCATAGCGGTAGCTTTTATTCTGGTAGCTGGCAGTATGGCATATTCAGAAGCGGCTCTTTCCATGGAGTTTGGAAAGGCGGCATCTTTGAAAGCGGCGTCTTCGATGGAACATGGATTGACGGGATTAGGTTGTAGCTATAAAAAATAACTAATGATTATGAAAAGGAGAAAACTGGATTTGAAGCCTGCTGATGCGACCTATGTCTACGAAAGAGGCATAGTGAAAATTGCTAAAGAGGATAATGCATATTTCTTCGAAATAGGAGACGATCTCACTTGCGACGTGGCCGAGGCGGTGGCGATGCTTATGAGGAAAGTAGACTGGGAAGATGAAATATGGAATCTCGATCTTCAGTGCTTGAATTCGAATCCTGAGAACATCACTCCTGAGAAGTCTCTTTTCTGGCTCACCGGCGGGCCATATGAGTGGAGGACTCTCGAAAACTATTGCAGGCCTTGGTGCGACTGCTATCTTGAATTTCAAGAAGAGTTTGGAATGCTGATATACAATATAGTCAAAAGGACCAAAAGTCTCAGAGAAATCAGAGACAGCTACGCGACGCATCTCAATTTGCCAATAATGTACGATTTTGCTTTAGGAAAAGGAATGGCTAGATAGCCGATCATAATAAAAAAAGCCGGCAAAGCCGGCTTTTTTATATTTCTCGTAAAAGAAAACACAGAAGTCTTTAGCTTCTGTGATGAATTTGAAATTATTTCAGTAAAAAAAGTTTAAAAGTTTAAAAATAGACAAATAATATTTAATATATAAATTATAAGTTTAAAACCTTATATCGGCAGGGACGGTCGATTACAGACGTGGAGCAAAAATAAGATCTGATTAGCTAGCCAAAACTTGGCAGTCTAACATAAGACACAAGCTACGAAGCGTTTAAAAAGAAGGGCCATTTTAGCCCGGAAACACGGCGATCTTTAGTCGTTGTGTAGTTCATATATAAACAAACAAGAGAAAATATATGGACAGGATATGCAGCAACCCTTGGTGTAAGGCCACTTTCGACTATGTTCCTTCTTTGGAATCCAAAGATTCGCATGAAGACGCGCCTCTACAGTGTCCAAAATGTCGCAGCTTCGACACCGAGCTCAGCGGCGGCGTTACATGGAACACAAGGCAGTACGAAGGCAGCAGGCTGGATGGAACTCCACATCCTATAAGATATAGAATAACCAACTACAGATAGATGAGAGCGCATTTTTTTGATATAGACTCGGTATTGTCTTCTGACGCCAGAGTTTGGATAGTAGATAGGAAGAGCCCTAAGTTTCCGGTGATGAAAATCTCCGAATCCGACTTCAATCTTATAAAGAAGGGAATATACAGATCGCATGGCAATCGCATAGTCTTTGCCGGAAAAGAATACTGGGTGTCTGAGGAAATGATGGGTGATCTGAAGATAAGGTGCAAGCGTCTCAAATCGGATGTTTCCAATCTCGCGTTTTCGATGAGAGAATATATGGATCCTGATATAATAGAATCTCTCAATTTCGGCATCGCCTCTGACGTATTCGCCAATTTGAAGAATTCTCAGGATGACATATATTTCATATGCTCGAAGAACACTAAGCAAAACTATGAGAAGATATTGTCCAAGATCGAATCCATGCTGGAGGATATCGGTGTATTCGTCAAGAAATACTATTTTATATCAGAGACTTTCTACGAAAGAGACGACGACGCCATATCTCACAAAAAGATTCGCCTCGTTCTGCAGCATCTTGTAGGAAAGAAGACTGACGGCGATCTATTCTCCGAAAAGGAACTTGCTAGATATTCCGAGGTTTTCTACTATGACGACGATTCTAGATCCATATCTATGGCATCTGGAATAAACGGATTTCTGAAGGTGTTTTTGGGAAACACGCAAGATTCTATAAAGTCGGAGATAAAGTCCATAATAAGAGAGAATAGGCCTGTTTTGAACTCGGTTTTTGTTACCTCAAACATGGCCAATCGACTGGTCTTAAAAAAGATTCCTATACAGGCGGTATCTCAGATAATGACTTTCGAGGCCTTTTCTTGGAAGAATCGCTAGGATTTTCCTTGGTCTCTGTTCATCATCGCCTGCTTTATCATGTCGTTCAGCCTTCTGTTGTCCGTTATTTCCCCATCTGGCTTTCCTGTTCCCGATTGCTCTTCGATTGTCGGCTGCTCGTGCTCTATTTCGTTGTATCCTAAGTCTCTTCTTAGAGTCTTGTAGAATTTTTCCAGTTCTGTCTTCTGTCCCGAAAGGAATTTGGAGTTTTCTCTTATCTGGCCGACGGTTTGGTTGACCACTTCGTGCATTCTCGCCGAATTGTCTCCGTTGTCCACCTGCCTCATCTGAGTGAGAAGGTTCTTTCTCGTCATTTTCGCCAGGAATATGGCTTCCGCGTATACCATCGCGTCCTCTTTCATCTTGCTCTTTATGTAAGGGTGCTCTTTCAGCTTAGGGACGTCTCCTAGATATAGGTCTACCAGCGGCTCTAGAACGTCCATCGCCTGCTGGCTCGCGACCGTCAGGTCGGAATCGTAGTCGTATATCTCTATTTCGCCCAAGTCTGGAAGATCTTCTGGCTTAGCTAGGTGCTTCGAGAAGTCGAAGTCGCCGCTTTCTGACTGTATCATGTCGAATTCGTCCTGTATCCTGTTCTTTTCCTTATCTGATTTAGACATCTTGTGCTATATTGTTTTTAGAGGATTCTTTCTTCAAGAATCCTTTAAGTATCTTGTCTATAAGCTTCGATTTGTTTATCGAATTCTCCTCGCAGTATCTTTCGAACTGACGGTAGGTCTCTATGTCTATAGAGAATCCGGCCTTTACTTTGCTGATTCCTGATTTTCTTCCCATATAGTATATATAATTTCAAAAAAATGTATTTTTTCCACTTTTTCGACTTTATATATACTTTAAAATAAGCGCACTGAATGGCCGAGAAACCAAACGACGGAGAAAGACAGATGGTCTTCACCAGTCGGATAGTAGAAGAGGCGACCGACAAGATAAACGATGGAGTAGTCGTCAAGAGATACCAGAACCCATGGCTCAAAAGCGAAGTAGGCATACGGAGGGCCGGCGTATCTTTCAGGATGTCCGCGGACGAGCAGAACGAATATGTTAGATGTGCTCTCGACATACACTATTTCACGGAAAAATACTGCAAGACGAAAAGAGAGGACGGATCTGTCGGATCTATACTTCTGAGAGACTACCAGAAAGAGATACTCGACAACTTCGTCAACAACAGGTTCAACATACTAATGGCGAGCCGGCAGGTTGGAAAGTGTTTTTTTCACAATACTTTATGTGATATTGAGATTGATGGTGTTCGCGTAGAGATGCGTGTCGGAAGTCTTTATTATTATATGTTATCCGGTATTCGTAAGTTGACCATTTTAGAGAAAATCAAAATAAAGCTATATGACATTTTATTCTATTTAGAAAACGCTTCCCAATCTGTAAGGAAGCCATAAAAAAATTTTATATATATCAAAAATATTTATGGTGATAAATGATAGTGAGACGGTAACTTGTAGAATATGCGGTGAACAATGTAAAAGAATTTATGGTAGGCATCTAAAACATTCGCACAATAATATGTCTACTGATGAGTATAAAAGGTTATTTCCTGGCGCACCCATAACTGCTTTATCTGATAAAGAAAAGACTAGTAAAAATTCCGGTAAACATATGAAGGAAGATAAGTATAGGAAGATGTTTTCGGAAATGTTTGTTGGTGATAAGAATCCAAATCATACTTCCAATGCCACTAATGAACAGAGAAAGAGTAGGAGTCCTTTTTCTAAGTCATTTACTGCATATGAGACGATTGATAATAAAGAAGAACATATAAGTAAATTCGTCAAAGAGTCTATAAAGGATAGAATTTCCGATACAACTTTACGATATTATCTGAATCGTGGTTTTACTGAAGAGGTGGCAAAGCAAATGTTGAGTGATAGGCAACGTACTTTTACGTTGGATAAATGTATTGCGAAATATGGTATAGAAGAGGGTTATAATAGATGGTGTGAACGTCAACGAAAATGGCTAAGTAATTATAAAAGAGTTAACTATAGTAAAATTAGTCAAGAACTATTTATATCTGTTTATAAAGAATTAATAAATGTTGGATTTTGTGATAAAGTTTATTTTGCAAAATTGGACAAAAATAATCAAATACACGATACTCCCAATAATTATGAATTTCGATTGAAATTAAATAATTCGTATATATTACCAGATTTTTTTATACCTAGTTTGAACTTGATATTGGAATTTGATGGTACTTATTATCATAGGGATACTCCTGAAAATAAATTAAGAGAAGAGAGACGAAATCAAAATATAATAGATTCGGGATATTCGATTATTCATATAACAGAAAATGAATATAATGAAAATAAACACTATACTGTATTAAACGTTGTTAATAAAATTTTAAAAATGAAAAATTCATAAGTGCTTAGATTTTTTACAAATAAACTATTAATATTATTAAGATTTATCATAAGTCTTATTGAGTCTTATGAGTATCGTCACCATCTACTAGATCAGGATGATATATCTAAGAAGATAATGAATTCCATATCATTGATGGGTATGAGAGTTAAGACAGATACTGGTTATAAACCCGTTACCGAAATTCACATTACACAACCATATGATCATTATTTAGTTGAGACTTCCGATTACTCTTTGTTTTGTGCAGATAACCATATACTCTTTGATGAGTCTTTCGAAGAAGTCTTTGTTAGAGACCTAAGACCCGGTGATTATATTCAGACCGAATCTGGTATTCAGATGATTTCTAAAGTGGGTAGAAGTTATGGTAAGTCCTCTATGTTTGATATGAGTGTTGATCATCCCAATCATCGTTTTTATACAAATGGTATTTTATCTCATAATACGGTTTCCTCTGCGATATTCATACTGCATACGATATTGTTCAACAACGACAAGAACTGCATGATCGTGGCCAACAAAGGAGACACCGCGATAGAGATCGTCGACAAGGTCAAGTCGATATACACCCTTCTTCCTTTTTTCCTAAAGCCAGGCGTCAAGACCTGGAACCAGAAATCTCTTACTTTCGAGAACGGCTGCAGGATAAAGACTTCTGCTCGGTCCAAGACGCCTGCCATCGGTTTTACCATCGACGTTCTCTATCTCGATGAGTTCGCGCACATTCCTTCGAACATCATCGAGCCATACTATACCGCGGCCTTTCCTACGGTTTCCGCGGTTCAGAACTCGAAGATCATCATAACCTCTACTCCTAACGGAATGAACCTGTTCCACAGGCTGCTAACTGACGCGGAAAGGCCGGACGGAGATCCGCTCAAGAATAACTACAAGCCTCTGAGAGTATACTGGTATCAGGTTCCGGGAAGGTTTGTCAGCTATATAAGGCTGAATCCTCACAAGCTATACCAGCATGGAGTTACCAAAGACGAAATATTCGCTTCTATAAACGAGAGATTCGCATCCATAACCAAGACCAAGATAGAGTTCAATATGGATCAGCAGAAAGACGTCATCCATGTGTTCAACAACGACAGATGCACCAGCGAAGACGTTAGAGAGTTTTCCTTCATAGATTCGAAAGGCCACCATACGTCTATAATGGCGGTGGCCGAAGTAACTACATGGAAAGACGAGGCGGTCAAAGACATAGGCGGCGAGGATGCTTTCAACCAGGAATATGGCCTGAGATTCATAAACTCCAGCAAATCGCTACTTTCGGAGTCGATCATAGACGAGCTTTTAAAATCGAAGAAGAACTATGTATATGAAGAGATATTCGAATTCGATTCCAAGCTTAAGTTTTCGTATGAGGATCTTAAATGGATAGACGAGGAAGACGCTTTCGTTCCTGTAAGGAGAAAAGAGTACAGATATGTCATCTCTGTCGATATATCGGAAGGGCTGGGACAGGATTATTCTATAATAAACATATTCAGAGTTTCTGAAAAGCCGATGGAAGTGATAGAGTCTCAGAAGCATAAATACAAATCGATCGTTGATTTCTTCAGGCTCGAGCAGATAGGAATATATAGGAACAATTTCATTTCTGTCAAGCAGCTCGCCGAGCTTCTCTATATGATCGTTTTCGAATATCTAAATCCTGAAAATGTCAAGATAGTGCTCGAGCTCAACAACTATGGAAACACTCTTCTCGCGGAAATGCCTCATGTCTTTGATGGAAACAACAACTATGGATCTTCCGTTTTCGTCAGATATAAGCATAGAATAGACGCGTCCGAGGAAAAGATAGGGCTCAAAGTCGGCGACAACAAGAATCTCATGGTTAAAGACTATCAGGATCTTATGTATGGAAAGAGCTTCTTCGTGACCAATGAGGACAATATAAGAGAGATAACTACCTTCGTCAAGCATATAACCAATGCTGGCAACGTAAGATATGCCGCGGACGTGGGACATGACGATACCGTCATGACTATAGTCAACTCTACTACTATATTCTCAAAGCCGGAATTCAAAGAAATGGTCGAGGAATGGGGAAACAAATTCAGCGACAAAGAATTCATGTCATATGTAAACGAATGTCTTAAGCAAATAGATTTCGTCGAAGGATTGGACTATGGCCAGGTTTTGAAGGCTAGAAGGCAATATATTAACAGGGCGAAACCTAATTCGACCGGATGGTTTGGATCGAAAAGCTGATATCAAATAAATGTCGAGAAGAAAAACACTAGATGAGTGGCAACTTGAAAGCGATATTATACATAATAAGGAGTTCACTATTTTAGAAGAACCAAATAGCGGTTCGCATAATGTGAAGATATTGCACAAGAAATGCGGAAACATTATAAGTATGAAGTTGAATAACCATATAAAGAGATATTGTGCATTCTGTTCGGGAAAAAACAAGAAAAGCTTTGAAGAATATCAGAAAAAAAGTAACTTTGTACACGTTATCGAAACACATGTATTGCAGCATTACGTTCCGATAAATCACTGGCATGGTAAAAAAGGATATGATGAACAAGTTTATCGAGATAAAATAAAAGAAGACTACCTAATTAAAAAAAATATAAGATATATAATATTAAACAATAAAGAGCTAACCAAAATAAAAGAAATAATATGAGTTCAACTAAAGAGCAAGTAGAGTCTAAGGTAGATGAGATTTTATCAAAACCTTACGTATTGATTTTAGAAAATGATGATTATAATAGTTTTGACTGGGTAATCACATGTCTTATGAAAGTCTGCGAACATGAATATGAGCAGGCGAGTCAATGTGCGCATATAGTCCATTTTAATGGTAGATGTGATGTCAAATATGGAGACTATGAGACAATTTCTGATATGAAAGATAAATTGCGAAATGCGGGCCTTTCGGTTACTATGGAGGCCAATTGATAAAACCTGTTCTGTGAGTTTTATATTTCTCGTAAAAGAAAACACAGAAGTCTTTAGCTTCTGTGATGAATTTGACAAAAGCAATTCTAACCTTGTGTTAAAATATATTGTCTAATGGTATTTGGATTGGCTTCTCCAATAGAACAAACGAAATAACCATCTGACCAAAATGTTTTTTCAACCCAGAATTGGGTATAAA
>Ga0172373_10004360_pt1 | contig 20049 bp, 12 predicted proteins | sample Lak10m_2_FD_114546 | JGI IMG/M metagenome (GOLD analysis project Ga0172373, IMG submission 114546) | Freshwater microbial communities from Kabuno Bay, South-Kivu, Congo - kab_092012_10m | ecosystem: Environmental > Aquatic > Freshwater > Lake | place: Democratic Republic of the Congo...
AGAGCGCGAGCCGATGCCGACTGGCTCTCGCGCAAGGCAACGCCTTTGCCTCAATTCGACAACCTTACTGCATGGTTACGGCTAAGCTGCCCTGCCAGAAGTGAAACCGGGCGTAAGGCCCTTCAGCCGGTCCGGGCCGATAGACGGCGCGCGACCAATCGCGGCCCATCGGGTCGAGTTGGCTCCAGGTGGCGGCGGCCTCCGCCCACTGGCCCAGCCGCGACTGACCGGAGAACAGGCCGAGTCGGCTCCCGAAGATGTTTTGCTTGTCTTCGCTCAAGGTGGCGACCTCCAAGGCGAGCGAGTTCGTGCGGAGCGCTTGGGTGAGGCGACTCTGGGCGGACAGTTTAAGGGAGATGCATTGCAGCGAATTCGACGTGTTGGTCCAGTCTTCGGCTTTCAAGTCGGCTCGGAGGGCCGTCCCGTATGCGGCGAGGGCGGCAGCCGGTTCAACGCAAACGAACAAAGCGCCCGCTGCGTCATTCGCCAGATAGGAACTGTGCCTGGCTGTCACCTCTTTCGGCAGGTCGCCCCAGCCAAGGGGGAAGAAGGGCTTCAGCAAGGACAAGATTTCGGCATAGGCATTGAGGTTGAAAAAGAGCGCACTCGGCAAATCACCCGCATAGGCATCCGCCGCCTGCTGGTAGTGGCCGAGCTTGAGCAGGGTGCGGACGACGTGCAGGCCGCTGCGGACGTCTTCCATCGTCTCAGCTTCCTCGTAGGGACGGTGGGGCTGGGCGGTGAAGTGGTCCACCACGCGCTGGCCATGGCGTTCGCGGTCCGCCGCCGCCATCGCGCCCGAGGCGACGCCGCGGACGACGGGGTGGAGGTCATACTTCCGCGTGCGGCCATCCCATTGCAGCAGGCCACGCTGTTCCAGGTCTTTCACGGTCGCTTGCAGCTTCGGGGCCGAGCGGAACTCCGCCGAGGCCAGCCGGGCTTGCACCGCCTTTTCATTCTCCTGCCAGAGCGCGAGGGCGGCTTCGTATTGCTTCTGCGGCGAGGCTTTCTGTTCGGCGGACATTTCCGCCCAGCGCATTGGCTTGTCCTCCACCCAGTGCCGGCGCTTCTCGGGCGGCGTTGGCTTCTCCACCTCCTCCGGCTCCGGAGGCAGGTGGGGATTGAAGGCTTTGAGCGTCTCGTAGTCCACAGAGTCGGTGAGCAGGGCGAGGGTGGAGAGGAGTTGACGGCTGGCGTCGGGCAGCGTTTTGATCGCAGCCTCAAGGATGTGGTTGCGGCGCTGGATGAGGTCGAGGCTGGCGAGGTCGAGCGCGGCTCCTCCGTCGGGTGCGGCGGACCAGGCGTCGAAGTCGCCGCGCGCGGGCAGGTAGTTCGCGATGATCCCGCCGAGGATGCCGATGACGAGCGGGTGGTTGTCGCAGTTGGCGGTGAGGTAGCTCTGGATGGCGTCGCTTTTCCCCTCGATGCCACAGGAGCGCAGGAGGGCCTCGGCATCCGGCGGGCGCAGACCGGGAAGGGTGATGCGCTTCGCGCCGGGAATGGGCTGGCCGGAGGGATTCAGCAGGACGCGCGGGGTGAGGCGGGAGCTGACGAGGAGTTCGTCCTTCAGCTCGGCGGTTCTCTTTTTCGCGAAGTCCTCCAGCGGGCGGCCCGTCATGTAGGCGAGCGCGTGCTGGCAGAAGTCCGACATGACCGCGCCGCGCTCGTAGAACGAATACCAGAAGCGTCCGGCCCACGGTTTGTCCGCCGGGCGCGCGGCGAGGGCGTGCCGAGGATTGGTGGTCCATTCCCAGGTGAGCATGCTCTTGCCATTGCCGCCGATGGCCTCGAAGAGGAGGAGGTTCGTGGGATCGGCAGGCGCGGCCCAGTCGGAGAGGACTTGCAGCTCGGCGGCGCGTCCGATGAACTTGTGCGAGCCGATGTAGTCGGGTTCGGCGTAGAAGGCGGGCGGCTTGGGGATACCGGTAGTCGTCGGAACCGGCGCGGGTGTCGGACTCGTGGGGACTACGGCTGGAGCAACGGGCGCAGGAAGTAGCGAGCGGAGATAGACCGGAAGGGCGCTGTGATTGTCGCCATAAGGCACCGCGACGATGTTGAGCATTCGCTCGTCGAAGCATTTCTGAAATGTGGAGACGTCCTTTTTGTGAACGAGACAGAAGTCCCAGTGCTTCGCGTCCCTCGCACGTTTGCCGTGGCGTTCAAGGAGGAGTCCCAAATCCGGGTCGGTGATTCCGCTTTCGCTGCACCCGACATAGACCCAAGTGGTGGTTTTCCAAAACGCGGCAAGGTCGTCGCGATACTCGTTGTCCCGCGCAATCTGCTCGTAGGAGCGACCATCGAGGATGACGCTCTCGCGGCGCTTCCAGTAGCCGTGGAGGTAGATGATTTTGTCGCGCTCACGATTTTTCAGCACGCCGACGATGTCGTTTCCATCCATCCAAGTGATGGGCTGGAGCGCGATGTGGTAGTCGAGCAATACATCGTCGTAGTTCGTGGTGGCGAGAAAATTGCCCGCTTCGCGCAGGGCGTGGAGCGGGTCGAGGATGTTGCGGTTCGTCGCGCGGACCTTGCCGATGGTGTTTTCGAGCCAGTCCTTGAAGATGCCCGAGGTCACGCCGCCGAAAGCCTTTGTGACGGTGGAAGCCGTGGAGATGAGATTCTCGGTGGTCGGGTCTTCGGCGAGCATCGCGCGATAGATGTCCGCTTTGCCCTTCTTGATCCGTGCCATGCGCTCGGCTTCGTCCAAACCGTGTTTCAATAGGCCAATCCACGAAGCCTGTGGATGCCCGGCTTTTGTCGCGGGATCGAAAGTCGCAGAGGTGGAAACGCCGGTGCCTGCGACGAAGACGATGTTTCCTGTTCTCACCGCTTCTCGAAGGGCGGCGTCGGGACTGATGGGCGGATGGATCATGGCAGGTGCGGGATTGTGGGTGGGATTCAGTAGTTCAGCTTGATCCGGTGGTCCTGCAACTCCGTGAAGGTGCTGGGGGCGGGGTCGAGGCGCAGGGGAAGGAAGCGGCGCTCCTGGTTCAGCGGGTCGCGAAAGGGCAAGTTGCCCCTCCCGCACGTACCGGCCTCCAACTGCACCCAATCCGACCCGAACTTATGGGGCGACATGCAGAGCACCAGCACGCGCGAGCGCTCCAGCCTTTCCTCGATCCTCGCCGCTGTAGCGGTGCTCTGTGAGCGCCGCTCTTCGCTTCGTCGGTCATAGACCGACGCTACAGGTATTTCCCATCTATCGAACCACGCCTTCAGGTGCTTGCGCACGGCCACCGGCAACCGCTCCGCCAGCGGCCGCAACACCGCCTTGTCCTTCGCGCTGTGGCTCAGGAACACGTCGTATTGGAATTCATCGGGCATGGTTCGCACGAGCGTCGGTCAGATGTCGAGCCTGCGCAGCACTTCGTCCGCGGCCAGGCGATGGTGGGCAGCGACTTCGCCGAGGATCGCGCGCAGCGTGCCCGGCTTCAGTGGATGGTGCATCGGAATGGTGAGGTGATGCTGGCCGCCCGTCTGCGTCGTGAGCCGGCGGTGCGATCCGGTTTGCCGGTTGAATTCATATCCGAAGGCACGGCGCAGGGCCTTCTCCAAATCGGCAGCGGCCAGATTGCGCGGCAGCTTCATGCCAGGGCCAGCACTTCGTCGATAACGCGATGAAGCCGAATCACCCGAGGTGTCTGGCCTTCGTCGAAGTGGCAGAGGACGGCATCCCTGACGTTTGCCCTGAGTTCCTCCCACGTTTCCGCCTCGGTGACGATGGAATGGCCGAGAGCGCGGGCGACAAAGCCGCCGTCGGCTTCATCGTCGCGAACTTCAAAGATGATTTCGTTCATGGCGTGACCGTATATCGAGCAGGTTAAAAAGTGAACGCTCCATTTCCGAAGAGGTCGGCGTCGAGGCGAAGGGAAGGGAGCGGAGTTCCTGGTTCAGCGGCTCGCGGAACCGGAACGTGCCGGATTCCAACTGCGCCCAGTCCGAGCCGAACGTATTCGCCGACATGCAAAGCACCAGCAGGCGCGAGCACTCCAGCCCTTCCTCGATCTTCGCCGCTGTAGCGGTGCTCTGTGAGCGCCGGTCTTCGCTTCGTCGGTCATAGACCGACGCTACAAGCAATTCCCATTCATCGAACCACACCTTCAGCCCGTCCTGCCGCAACCGCTCCGCCAGCGGGAGCACCACCGCCTTGTCCTTGCTGCTGTGGCTCAGGAAAACATCGTAGGGGAAATCTTCAGCAGGCATGGCTCGTTTGGCGTTGTTGGAGATTCATGCCGGAACACGGTCCCAGCGTAAAGCCTCGCCTGCGGTTTGGGAGGCGAGTTTTCACCGCCGAGACACGGAGACATGGAGCGGAAGGGGACGGGGATTTGCCTTGCTCAACTCGATGGCGGATTCCTCCTGCGTGTCATGCACCCGTTGCTGAATATCCGGGCTGGCCGCCGCAAAAGTCCCGTTAGGGACGACCGAAAGTAGCCCGGCGATTCATCGCCGGGTCTGCGGCAACCAAAACCATCGAAGCCCCGTAGGGGCGAAAGAGATGGGTGAAATGACCACGATCTCTCTCGTCCCTGCGGGACTTGTCCCGTCGTGCCCACAAACGCAGCGTTGAAACGCTGGACAATTCTCTTCCGCCCTGCCGGGCTATCCCGCCATCACGCCCAACACCTTCTCCTGCCACCGCCGCACGCTCACCTCGTCGAACCGCTCACTCGCTATAATGATTTGCCTCGCCGGCTTGAGTTATCGTGCGAACGCCAACGGCGTTCCGTAGGTCAGCCCAGGGTTGCCCAAAGAGGGCTACCCAGGGTCAGCGTCCATCCAGGGGTTCAACCCTGAAGGGGTTGCATCATGGAAGCGGTTCATTCAACCCCTTCAGGGTTGTGATACGTTCGCAACGTCCCCCCCCGGGCTGATGGATTGAAACGCCGTTGGCGTTCCCCGAATGGACATCCCACCCAGCCTTTGTTGCCCGCGCGGGAATCTCACCTGCGACATCAGCCTCACTCCGTTTACAATCTCCGCGTCTCGGCGGTTTATGCTTCCGCTCAGTAATCGTGCAGGTTGCGATTCATGGCCGGGGATTGGTAGGGGCGCTTGGGACCGGGGAGCAAATCGTCGCTGGCCGCCTCGGGGAATCGCCCCAGTCGATTGTCCCCAGTCTTGTAAAGCACCTTCCCCTCCTGGGTCACTTCGATCATGCGCGCCTGGGAAAATGGACAGCGAAGGAAGTATTGCATGAGGCGCTGGATTCCGTCGCGATCGCCCGCCTCTAGGCGCACACTCTGGTCAACGCTGAAGCCGGAGTGTTTCCACGAACGGATAATGGCGACCACCTCGTCGTTGATTTTGTCCACCGCCTGGAGCAGCGCGAACACCTCTTGCTCCCACAGTTTGAGGAACGGTTCGATCGCCAGCTTGGGCAAGGGCACGAACGTGCCATCGGGCAGGAACACTCCTTCACTGACCAGCGCGTGAATGTGCGGATGCCAATGAATCAGATCTCCGAATGTCTGGATCGCTCCGACCATGCCCGGCACGCCAGCGGGCCGTCCACTGGTCGCCTGGTAAACCGTGCAGACGGTCCGCCAAGCGGCTTGACAGAGCGCGCCCAAAAACCGGCGGTCGTCGGGGAAGCAGAGCCGCAGTCGCTTGGGTATGGTGAAGGCGAACGGCCGGTGGGGGACGTCGGTGCAAACGTGTTGGGCGACCCAGGCGGCCCTCTCCCTCTCCAAGGTTCGTTTCTCGTGGCAGCTCGGACAGACGTAGCGCCCACGACACGAAAACGCGCGCGCGCGATTCGAGGAAGCCGTCCGGCTCGATCCCGGTTTTGCCGACGCCGAACATTTCCAAGCGTTCATCTGCCGTGATGAATTGTCGCGCGGGCTGCGTCTTCCGCTCGAGGCCTGGCCGGAGGCAGAGCACCACATCCAGCGCGCCCAGGAGTTGGCGCCCCAGTTCACCGCGATGAGCCACGCCCAATGGATGGCCCTGATCCATTACGAATGGGCGGGCAGCGAGGCGGAGTTCCGCCGCGTCATGAAGGAGGAACCCGTCGACCACCGTCGGCCGACCAAACTCGCCTACAGCGTGCTTATTCCTCAAGGCCGTTTGGAAGAGGCCCAATGCGAGGCGCAGAGCTCCGTGGAGGGCGAACCGTCCGAACGAGGCCACCGTCTTGTCCTCGCCCTCGCGCTTGCCTATGCCGCCATGGGTGACAAACCCGAAGCCCTGAGTTGGCTGGACGTCGCCTACAAGCGGCGGGATTGGGATCTGCTCCAAATCAATTGCGACTTCCGACTGGATTGTCTCCGTGGTGAGCGAAAGGTCGACGAGTTGCTGAAGCGGATGAATCTGGAGCCGTAATGCGGCAAGATTCTCGAATGGGGCGCGATGGTCGTGACAACGTTCTGGAGTGCGTGCGGCTTGCCGCCGCTTTGGCTTGCCGGACGGGCGCGGGTGATTGCGTGGGGAAGGCCCGTAGTGTCGCGCCGCAAAGCGGTAGCTCCGCGGCGCGGCGCGACCCCACTCCAAGACGCCTCGCGCCAGCCATCACGCGGCGGCCCCGTTCCATGTCGGCCTAACGCGGGTCCGGAATCGAGATTGGCATTGGCAAATCATCAATAAGTTGCAGAATTGCCATTCATGTGGATCGAAAGAACTTACGAGGACATTCTCAGGCAACCGCCGCCCGCGTTACGCCTCTTTCCGGTGTGGCTTTTTCTCGGTCCACGCCAGGTCGGCAAGAGCTCATTACTGCAACGCTGCGCCGGACCCGAACGTCGTCTGGTCAACTTCGATGACCTCGCGGTAAGGAATCGAGCCAACCAGGATCCGGTGTTGTTCGCCGCCGATCTCAGGCCGCCGCTCTTGCTGGACGAGATCCAGTACGCGCCGAGGCTTCTGAGCTTCATCAAGCGCTTTGCCGATGCGCCGACGGTTGCGCCGGGGGCGGTCTGGCTCACCGGCTCGCAGAGTTTCGACGTGATGCAGGGTGTCCAGGAATCCCTGGCCGGACGCGTGGCCATCCTCAACCTGTTCGGCTTGTCCGATGAAGAAAAGCGGTTGCGGGACCTTTCCCCCAGCGCGTATTTCGGCCAACTCTGGGCGACAACTTTTCCCAAACTCGCCCACCTCACGGATCCCGCCGCCCTGGACCTTTACCTTTCCAGCTATCTCCAAACGTATATCGAACGGGACGTTCGCGAATTGCTCGGCATCCAGAAACGTCGTGAGTTCGAGGTGTTTGTCCGCATGTGCGCCTTGCGCACGGCCCAAGTCGTCAATGTGGATGAGTTGGCCCGCGACGCCCGGATCGCACCAGGAACGGCCCGCGAATGGCTCAGCCTGCTCGAGGATAGTTTTCTGCTCCGCCTGATTCACCCTCATCATAGCAACCGAACCAAGCGAATGATCAAGAGCCCCAAACTCTACTTCCTGGACGCCGGCCTCGCCGCCTGGCTCGCCGGTTGGCGGGACTCCGAAAGCCTTCGCCTGAGCCCGTTCGCGGGGGCCATTTTCGAAACCCAGGTGTTCGGTCAGTTGCTCCGACACTTCCGACATCGGGCGCGCGAAGTCGAGATCACGTTCTGGCGAACCCGGGATGGTGACGAGATTGATTTCCTGGTCGAAGCGGCCGGACGAATTACGCCGGTCGAAGTCAAACTGGGAACACCCAACGGACGGGCGCTCCCCAAGCTGGATCGACTCGCCGAACCCAACTGGCGCACCGGGAAGGTCGTCTCCCTGACACACCTCGACCCCAACGACCCCAACCCGGACCGAATCACACTGGCGGAAGGCTGGGAAGCGGCTTCACCGCTCGCCTTAGGGTTCTTGGAGGGTCCCTAACTTAAAGGTCGCGAGCGAAGTGAATGCGCGTGGCCAGAGCCTCAGAGCCTGTGGAGGGTTTCATAAGCAGTGCGTTGTGCGTTGAGTAGATCCTCACCCGGATCCAAGCGCAAGCGCCGCCTACCCTCCGAATGGGTTTAGCACCAAGTCTTCCAAGATTGCCAAAGCTAAACCGCCCTTTCCGAGCCCTCCAAAAGGTCACCACACTCAACGCCCGCCAGTGGATGGATCGAAGTTGCTCGCGGCATCGACCGTGAGGCGTGTGCTCGCCCCTGTGGATCGATCCAACAAATAGAGGTCGGGATGCCCAGTGCGCTCGGAGACATATACAAGACGGCTCCCACCAGCCAGCCACGCCGCACTATGGTTTGACGAATCATTCGGTGTGAGTCGGGTCACCGCGGTTCCATCGGATCGCATCGCGTAAACTTGGCTACGTCCCTCGCGGTTGCTTGTAAAGGCAATCCACTGACCATCGGGAGACCATGTCGGTTGGGTGTCATCAGCTGTGCCCGATGTTAGCTCAACAACCCCAGAACCGTCGGCATTGGCGATGGACACATGCCAGTGGCCGTCGCGTTGGGTGCTGCAAACGAGGTTCCGTCCGCTCGGTGAGAAAGAGGGCCAATTGGCCTCTAGGCCTCCACCCAAGGGGACCAACCCTGTCCCGTCGCTCTTGACTGTGAACACTTTAGGTTTACCTCCCGCCTCTCCCACGAACACGACGTGAGTTCCGTCTGGCGTCCAACTCGGTTGATGGTCCACTCCCACCGAAGTAGTCAACCGAACCGGCGTTGCAAAACGAGCGGCCGACATCACATAGATCTCTGGGTTCCCATCCCGGTCGCTCACAAACGCAACCTGACTGCCGTCTGGTGAAAGACTGGGCTGTGTGTCCGAAGCCGTATGCGCGGTGAGTTGGATGGTGTAGATCGGCGGCGCGCTCCAGTTCAGACTGGCCTCCGCTACGTAGACATCCGGGTTCCCCTCCCGTGTCGAAACAAAGAGCAGTTTACCCAGGCTCTGTTGGGGTTGAAAGAGTCCGCTGAATTCCGATGTATTCCCATCGGTGTCGGTGACCGTGCCGTTGAGTCGAAAAGCGATGCCCACCAGGAATGGATCGAACCGCATCGGGATCCTGAAACGGCCTGAAGAAACGAGTCCCACGATCACGCTTCTCTCGCCCTCATCCGAAAAGTCCTGGAACACCTCCACTTGACTGCCGTCCGGGGCGTCCACTGATCCAATCAAAGTATCCCCGACAAACTCGGTGAACCGCGGTGGTTGTATCACCTTGTTCGCACCGTTTTCCAGCGCGATCCCTCGACCACTGTGGTTGAAGATCGAGTTGGCAAACAACGTGTTCCGGATTGTCGTCGGTCCATCCATTGAGACCCCGATGGTCCGATTCTGCGTGAGTTGGTTGTCGAACAACTGATTGTCCTGAGCCCCGCGTTCAAACCGTACTCCAACCCCCTCATTATCGTGGATTTGGTTGCGTTCGATGCGATTCCAGCTGGCAGCACTCAGGCGCACCCCCCGGCCGCCGGTCCGGATTTCGTTTCCGACAATCCAGTTGTGATGCGCTCCCGAGGCCACGGTTATGGCATCCTCCGTGCAACCGTTGAAGTCGTTGCCCTCAACCCGATTGGCAGTGGATTCACCTCCATTGAGCACAACGCCCGTGGGCTGATTCCGGATGATATTCTTATCGCCGGGGTTCATCCCCCCAATCACGGTGCCGCGGGCGTCCTGTACCTGAACGCCCGCTCCCTTCAAAAATAGAAACTGATTCGCGCGCACCCGGGTCCCCAATGCACCGTTCCGGATCACGATCCCGTCTAGACTCGCGGCGAAACTGCAACTTTGTATGAGCGTATCCGCCGCTCCATTTTCTACGATAACCCCCGTCGGTTGATTGGAGAACGTGGAGATCAAACAGTGCTGAATGACGTTCCCGGAACTGTTCGCCCCATTCACACGGATCCCCGCCAGTTTGTTCCCTTGCACAACCGTGCCCAGCACATTGGCGACCAGTGGACCGGTCTCGCCTCCGATGGCGTTAAAGCGTGCGCCGTCCGTAATCAGCAACCCCTCGCTGCCATTGTTAACAATCGTCGAGACGAGCACTTTGTTCCAACGCGTAGCCTCTCCACGCATCACCACTCCAGCCTGAGTGTTTTCTGATATCGTGAGATCCTCCACAACATTCTCCCAAGCCCCGTTTTCGAGGACAACGCCGTTGCGGTTATTCCGGATGGAACTCCTACCCAACGCGCCACCGATCCGGTTATGATCGGCTCCGGAGGCCACCAAAACCCCAGCAGCTCCATTGCCGTTCGAAGAGTTGAGTTCCAGCATATTATCGTAGCCTCCCAGAATGACGATGCCGTTCCCAACACAACGGCTCACTGTAACCTCCAACCGGTTGGTGCGTGCACCGCGGAGCACAACTCCATCCTCGCGTGCCTGATCCACGCGAAGCCCCGTCACCCGGTTGCCCGTGACCGTCTCACCATCCATCTCAAGCCCGATCAAGTCCTGGAACACCCCTCCTGACGTGCCACCTATCTGAAACCCGCTCGTCGCCTTTTCCAGTCGTATGCCGGCCTTCGCGTTGCCGTTGGTCGCAAACCCCGCACTCCCAATGATTAAGTGAGCCTGATCCGACAATCCCTTCGCCTCGGTAAGAAGCACACCATTTTCCCGGTTCCCTGAACAGGTGATCACAGCCTCAATCGTCACTGCCCCCGTCACCACAAGCCCATTCCCACCATTGAACTGACTCTCGATACTCCGCAGAATGTTGGATCCGTCATTCACTCCAAGCACTGTTCCACGTGCTGATTCAACCCGGATGCCATCCCCTCCGTTCTCCTCCGTCGAAAACTGCGGAATGCGAGTACCACGTACTCCCTCACCCGAGAGATAAACGCCGTGCAGCCCGTTCCCTCCACTCGAGGCATCCACTTGGTTGTTGAGCGCGTCTCCAATAATCGCCACGCCGTGCCCCAAGTTTGCGCTACCCCGCTTCAGACGCCCCGTGCTGGGATCCTTAATTGTCGTGAGCACGCTGACCGTGTTTCCTTCAGCACCGCCTGTCAGCGTGATCCCGTTCCCACGATTGCCATTCGCCCGTGCCACCACTCGGTTGAACTTTCCACCTGTAATGCTCACCGCGTCAGCTCGGTTGGTTTCAAATCGAGCCGCCTCCACAGTGTTGAAATCACCCTTGATCACGAGCGCCGTCTCAGGACAGTTTCGAAAACGAACGGATGAGGCGATCCGGTTGTAGTTCCCTTCGATCACGACCTGCCCCGTAATCACACCGTCCAGTTCAATCGTGTTGTAATGGCCGGTGATTCTCAACGTGCCGTTCAGGGTCCCAGTGCCCGTGATCGTATCGCCATTCCCACTGAGAGTAGCGTTGGATGTCACGTCTCCAGAGAGCACGATCCTGTCGTGGTTGACTCTGCCCACAGGCCAGCGCACAGGGGCCTTCGGTCCGTTGTCGGGGACAATAAAATCCCCTTCCTCCAGCACTGTTCGATCCAAACTCACCACCGTTCCGTTCGCCCCCACAGACACGTCTTCGTCATCAATCACCAGCGGGGCCTCCGCGCTGGCAAGCTCACAGGCGCGCGCGAACGGAAGCTGGCTCGCTACGTTGAGCGTAGCCCCCTGACTCAGCCCTGGGTCCACGGTGAACACCACACTGGCCTTGCCCGCGGGCGTCGCAATCGTGATCGGACCGGTCTCGGTTCCCAAGGGAACGGTAATCGCAACCTTGTTACCCCGAACCAATGGAGCCATGTTACGCCCATCCGGCATCGTCACCCGCAATGTGCCGCTTGCCTCTAGGACATTTGAAACATCGAACGTTACCGAAGTCCCCACGGGGCCGTGCTCCGGCAAATAGTTCTCAATAACCGGCGGGGTCAAAACCGTGAAGCTCGGGCTACGAGATTCCAACACCTTACCGCTCGTGGTGGTGTGCTGAATCCGAATCGGCCCAGTCACTGCCCCGGCCGGAACTTTCATCCGCAACACCCCACCCGTCCCATACTCCTTCTGCGTCGGCTCGAGGGTCGTCGTGCCTCGACCGCTGAACAGGACCTTGTCCGACGTCGAGCCACCAACCACCAACAACTCGACCTCCGTTCCTTCAAACGAACTGCCTCCAAAGTTGTTCGTCGCAGCAAAACCCACCGACGGCACCATGCTGCTCACATACAAGGTGTCCTCCACTTTGAAGCCCTTTTCACCCCGTCTACCGTGGGTCGATACAGACAGCTGATAATCACCGACGGTAACCGATTCTGGAACTTTCACCGTCAAGGTCTGAACCCCCGTCGAATCCGGGCCCACCACGGTGAGCACTGGGAGTCTGGCCAAGTCATTTCCACTCAACTCCACCGCGTCGCCCGCTCGATCGCCACGAAACGCGCCCATGGTCTTGGGTCCTCGAAATGTCAGGGCCACCGTACCACCCGGCAAAGTCTGCGGAGGTGTGATCGCCAGGATCTGTAGTGCGAAGGGGTCACCGATCTGTATAAATCCGGTTTCCAACGCAGACTCGTTTACCATTCCACTCAGGCGTTGCGCGACCTGTCCAACCCCACCGATGACATCCGCAAGCTTCAGCGGAATACTCGCCGCTTTGGCCAGAGCAGCAACCCCCTTCAATGTCGCTGAACTGGTCTGGGCAAGCCGGTCCTTGTGATCCCTAAATTTGTCGAATAGCTCCTTCCCTAGAAACGCATGGAGATCGGTCACGAGTTGCCAAACATCCTTGTCCCCCTTCAAGACAGAAGGTGCTGACTTAGTGGCCTCAAGGAATGTCTTCACTCCTAATTCCTTCACAAGGCCACCCACATCTTCCTCAAACTTCCATCCGCCTGCGTCGATCATCACCCCCATGAGGTCCGAGACCGCCGTTAACGCGTTTCGAGCTAATATCGCGACACGTTCCTCCCACTCCGCCTCAGCCGCAAATACCGCCTCCTCGTCAGGCCCAAGCCCAGGCCCTATCGCACGCACCAAATACAACGCGTCCTCAGCAGGGAACGTCACCTCGGGCTGGCTAGGATCCAACTTGTCCTTCGCCTCATCAAGCCGAGCCCCAAACCAGGCCTTCCAAAGATTGGCTTTGTCCGTCAGCAGCAACGCGTCGACGCCCCGCCGTGCCGAGAACGCGTTGGCCAGTTCCGGAAACCTCACAAGCGAGTTCGTGAGTTTTCGGAAGTCTCTGAGCCCATCCGGAAATGCTTGGTCCACATCGACCGCACTCACCTTGACCGTCCAATCCACCGAGTTCACAAATGGAATCCTCGGACCGCGCCGCCCGGCGAAACGTCGCGACAGGCGTGCGAGCGGTACACCACTGTCGTCGTCCGTCGCTATCGTGACATACTCGGAGTCCAGCATGAAATCACCCGTCGAAACCACAGACTGACGTGAAAGCTCTCGGCGCGAGTTTGGACGGATCACCGAGCTGCGGCTCGATGCGTGCGGTCACGGTCTCCAACGCCGTAAAATCCTGAGGACTTGAAACCGAGCCAAACCGGTCCCCTAATTGTATCGGTCCCGTTCTAGCCCCCTCAGGAACCCGAATTTCAATGTGCGTTGGCCCTGCACTCAACACCTCTGCATCGACCCCTCCAACGCTCGCTCGCCAGGTTGGAGCACCTGTGTTGACGAAAAAATGTCCATCGATCGCTACAACATCACCGCTCTGCCCCACACGGGGACTCACTCTCAAGATCCTCAGACCCGGCGGGATCTCCACCGCTCGATAGAACCGTGCTGCGGTTTGTGGGGAGGGATCACGAAAGGCTTTGATCGGGTTGGTCGCTCCAAGGATCTGGATGGGCGACCATTCGATGAGGTTTGTCGAAACATCGACACGATGGATGCGATCACTTGAACCCTCCAACGTAGCCTCCACACCACCACTCGATAAGAGTTTCGGGCGCCTCAGTCTCGGTGCTTGCGCGAAGCCCACGACACCTATGACCATACCCACAACGAAGCAAATCCATCGAACGTGTCCTCTTTTCACGCTTAGCACGGTCCCACGTTCGGCTCCAAACGTCACGCCGAAATTGGATCAGCCAACGCAGAGGTCAACCGATGCGTTCATATGGGCTACGGCGTGATCAATCGGTAAAATCGTTGCGATCGTAGTCCGGCGTTCGTATCTCGGATTTCCTTGATCGCCGTCACCTCGGTCGCATCGACGCGCCCCAAGTCCAACCAAGCCGGATCGGTCAACACCGATTTATACTGAATCGTATAGCTCTTCCCCGTCACAGCCACAAACCGAAGCACCACGGCTTCACTCTCAGGCCGTAGAGCGAGACGCAGGACTTCGCTTGAATCGCGGGGATTCGTACCGGCTCGGGATTCGTCCAAATTGCTCATCCCATCCCCGTCAATATCCAGCGACGCGTCCATGGGATCACGTGGGTTCATTCCGTTCGCGAGTTCGTAAATGTCGAAGAGTCCGTCCCCATCCAAGTCCCCCGTGGACTGAAGCGTCGGGCTTCCAGGCGTCGGAGTCGCAGCCGTCCAATTGCTAAAATCATTGCCATAACCTCGCTCGAGTATCCGGCACAACGACGATCCGTGGCCGTCAGCCTCCGTCGGCCACGGCTCTACATCGTCGTAATTCACGCGATCCACGCGAATGTATTGCAGCCCGTTCACAGCATCGACCGCCCCCGGCCGCTCCAATTCCAGGGTTTCCCCCCCGTTGCTCAGGCTCACGTTGCCCCATTCGAAGACTCTCACCCCCTTCGGCACTTGCGAGCCGTACACACCCGAGAACATAGCCATGCTCTTCGCCACCACCAACCGTTCTCCTGGGGCCATGCTCAAGGGCGGCACCGACGGGAACTCAAAATGAACTCCACCCGTCAATCGCCACGGTTTACCCTTCACCGCGTCGTAAAGGCTCACCGTATTCGTGGAGATATTAAGGAGTTCGACATACTCGGCATCGCCCGTCCCCACGCCACCCGGATGGTAGTGGATCTCCGAGATGACGACCGGCCCGACTCGAGGATCACTGTTCGCGGCACCAGGAGTCGGGCTCTGCATCGCTACAAAGTTATAGGAATCCGAGCTCGCCTTGTAATACGCACCCAAGGTCTCTCCCGTCGCGCTCGGCCCAAAGTCCTCCTTCGTCCGATAATCCGTCAATTGATCGTTTACCGCCGCACTGAGATAAACCGTCTCTCCTCCATCGCTCAACGCAAAGGCCGTGATCTTATTCGTGTCCACACTCCCCACGCCAAACGTCGCGTTCTCGTAGAGCACGAGGTAACCGTCCCCAGGGATCTGAGTTCCGAGTGGTATCCGATACTTCAACAGGTTCGTCCCGCTATCACTGAGAAACCAACCCCCGATGTCGATCGTCGCCCGCGTCCGATTGTGAAGTTCAATCCAATCACTTCCTGTCCCCGAGTTGGCCAACAATTCGTTCACCACCACAGTCTCTCCAATCGTGTAAGGATAGTCCCTAGGGTTGTAAGTGTATCCAGCGCCGATATCCGCACGGCTATGGTCCAAGTCTTGCGCATGTGCCGGATCTCCAGCATCGATCGCCGGCGATGGTCGACGAAGCTCAAAGTTGAGCAGTATGGGATCAGCGAAAAGTGGGTCTGCGATCAAGCTGTGCACCCCTGCCACCCGGGTTGTGTCGCTCAAATTGTAGTCCCCACTCAGTTGCGAGAAACCATCGAACACGATGGGCTCGCTCGTCGACTTCGAAAAAATACTGTTACTCACCACCGCCGATCCTCCGCCCGCCCCAAAGTTCTTCTCATACACCGCGACGCCACTACCGCAAGCCACGAAGGTGTTCTGATCCAATACTGCCGAGGATCCAGCGTCCTTGATGCCAACACCCAAAACACACCCCACCACCACATTTCGACGCATCACAATCGTCGATCCCTGCCCAACCGATACTCCTTTGTCCGCGCTGTAATAAATGAGATTACCCTGCAGCAACAGGTTTTGAGTGCCCTCACCGATGTCAATCCCATCGCTGTTGGTTCCCTGAAAGTGGTAGATGCGGCAGTCCTCAATCACTCCGTCGACAACCCCATCGAAATCGATCGCGTCAGTGTCCGGCGCGTTGTTCCCAGGAAAGATGCAGCGTTGCACCATCGCCCTGCCCCTCTTGAAGTGCGCCGAGTCTCCTACATATGGATGGTGAAGCGTGCTGTCGCGCAACACGCAGTTGCCTCCATACATGAAAACCGGGCTGTCCGATTCTCGAACGTCCAACCACTCCATCACCACATCCGAATTGTAACCGGAGATCCCAGACGAATAGATCAACGGATCATGCCCCGCCGTTGCCCCTCGCACGATCAAATGGCTCAGCAACGAAGGTTGCACCGTGTTCTCAAAACTAATGCCGCCCCACCGATCCCCGCTCCTACCTCGCATCGTAACGGGTTGCTCCGCGCTCCCTAACACGTTCAGCACACCCTGAACACGCAGGTTGGACTGTGTTGGCATTTCGATCGTGACTCCCGCTTGAATTTCCAGAGTGGCTCCTTTCGCCACAATCAGATCACTCGAAAGCGCGTAAGGCGAACCCAACCGATCCAACACTCTGCGACCCGTGATCTCCCCGCCGATCACCGTTTCCTTCGATCGAATGAAGTGCGCAGTGATCGTGCTCGCCCGACTCAACGTCACCGTCGTGTTCTCCGTACCCAACACTCCACTCCAGTGGCTGAAGCCATAACCCGGAGCCGGGATCGCTCGAAGCTCGATGGGAATATTCGAATACATTTTGAATGTCGAAGGCTCAACCCTCACGCCTTGAACCAGCACGCTTCCTTGCCCCACACCATCCACGGCAAGGGTCAACTCAATCGCCTTCCCGACGCCCAGCTGAGTCGATACTTCCGCATCGAAGTTCGCGGCGCGACGGTTCGCGTAATCCTTCATCTGCTGGATCCGACTGTTCCTCGTAGCCTTGGTCGTCCCGTCCGGAGCCCATCGAATCACATGCCGAGGCACGAGACTGGCCACCTCCGTGTCCATTGCCGACAATACATCTATCACGCGCGATGGTTTGTATGTCGAAGCCATGTGCGCCGCGTATCGTTGGGCCAGTCGTTGCACAAATCCACGGTTCGCCTTCAATCGCCTCAAAACATCCTCGTTGTCCAACAGGTCCGAGAGAACCCCCGTCAGCGCCGAGGTCGAAAAGGTTCGATCCATGTCCGGCAAGAACCAGCGCCAACGTCCACCCGGGCTCTTCTCCTTCCAAAACTCACGGTTCCATGACCACGAGTTGTTGTTCCCATACGATTCCGCAATCACGAAATCCATAAGGCTGTCCATGTCGATCTTGGATTCGACATACTCCCAGTTCGCCGCAACGGTAAGATCCGCCGTGTCGATGAACGTCATGAGCTCCAACCAGTCCGCACTCGTCCCCTTCTCCACCCCCAACGTGACCTGGTCACTCGTCACGTGTCCATAGAGCAGATGGTCTATCCGGTCGGCCGCCAAATGATACCGCCCCGCAAACCAAGCCTCATCCCATCGCTGCCGAATGTCATGGATCCCGTAATAGGCTCCGTTGATGAATACAATGCTCGGACTATAATCCGCCACATCAGCCTTGAGATGACCCACTGCGAGTTTTGCGTTCAAACAGTCCCGCAGCATGTCGGAAGCCCAGTTGTCTCCCGAATCCCGCAATACGAATGAGGTGTGAACCGTTATCCTGGATCCCGGGAACAGGTCGTAGTTGATACTGTCATCTCCGTATTTCGCCTGAATCGAAATGTTGAGCGCCTTCTGCGGATGCACCCAGTTGTTCTCGCCACCAATTCGAATACCGCACCCCGCCGAAAACCCACTTACTCCTCCCGGCGCAAACAACTCCACATGCCCAGGCGCATCCTTACCCTTGTAAACATCCCGCAATCCATACGACCCCGTCACGCTCTCATGCTGGTTCCGGTAAATACCAATCTTCGGATCAAACAACGTCACCGGATCCGCCACGACCGAGACATACGCCACCTGAGGCGTTGCTTCCCCCAGGAAAAAGGTCGCAGTCGTAATCGGTCCAGGTGCCTTGCCAACCTCAAATACCCGTGCCCTTAAAACAGTCGTCTCCCCAATCCGGATCGGCCCGGTATACACCGACGACGTGCTTCTCGGATCCCCTCCGTCCAAGGTGTAATGAATCACCCCTCCCGGCGCGCTGAGCTCCACGGCCTGTGACGTCACATAAAACCCTCCCGGCACAGAGAATTTCACCGCATGGCCCGAGACTCTTACGTCCTCTACAACCGCCGCCCGATTCTCAGCTCCCGGTGTTGACTCAGCAAAGAATCTCCATCGAGTTTTGTCCACCGGGTCGCGTCCATAGGAAATATCCGATACCTGCGGCCCATAGCTCATCTGGTCCACCACTCGCGTTCCCGTGTAGCTCGTCCCCACCAACCCCAGATCGAAACTAATGTCGGAACTTGTCGCATCCGCCTGATGAACCTCCACCGCCAATACATTGACCCCAACCGCCAGTCGCGTTACGGGAATCGCATAGGAATAATAGGTCCCCTCGTCCGAGTCGTTCACCGTCGACGCCGCAAACATCCGGTAGTCCACCTCACCGAAAGGCATGTTGCGCCGTGCTACCTCCACTCCGTTCAGATAAACCACACAACCGTCGTCCACTAGGAGCCTCATGGTTAACCGGTGGAAGGCAGCCGGGTTGTTCACCGTGAATCGATGCCGGAAATAAGTCGTAACGTATTTACCGCTCGATCTAGGGCCATACGAGACCGTCGTTTTCACCGGATCTCCATAGCCAAGCTTTGCCATACCCGCAGCCCATGTCGTGTCATCAAAACTCGAACTCCTCCAATCCACACCCAAATCACTACCGTCATCTCGATACCTCCATTCGGCTGCAGTCATCGGTGCAACCGGCACCGGCACCGACGCGTTCACCAGCGAGACCGAATGCTCCCCCGTCGCTTGAACCAACGTCAAACTCTCGCCCGCTGCCGAAAGGCTGAAGTTCGCGTGATATTTCTCCGTCACAAAAGTCTTCCACGGCCAATAACCACGAGGATAGGTGTCCCCCGGTGCCGCATCGTGTCCATCCGCGATGAGGGTCAGAAATCCGTTCGCAGGAATTGAAGTCCCCACGGGAATCGCCCACTTATACGGGTCGACCGGGTCATCACTCAGGAAATACCCATCCAGACTGGCGCTCACCGCCCCAAAGTTCTTTAACTCAATCCAATCAGGGTAATCTTCGAAGTCCGTAATGTCCGGATAGGCCCGCGTGTTCGAGGCCATGATCTCGTTGAACGCGACTTCGGCGTTCATGTGACCCCAAAGGAGCGTGATCCAAAGAACGAGTAACCCACGTAGCGTGCTCACGGGTTGAGCGTAGCACAGACCCCCAGCACACGCCATGCCAAACTTACACCGCGTCTTGCTCTCCCTAACCCTCCCATCTTGCCCACCGTAACCCCGTTAGATGCCAACACCCGGACTTCAACGGTCCTCCCTCAAGGCCTTCTCAATCCGTTCCAATACCGCCTCCGCCCCTTGATGCCAGTCTTTTGTCAACACCACGACGATCCTCCACCCAAATGCTCTCAGGATCGACGGTTGCATGAGATAACGGTCCAACACGTCCGGATTTCTATAATGCTCAGCTGTGTCCACCAGGATCCCAAGGCGATACGTGTCCCCTGCCGAACTCCTCACCGCCAAGTCACACCGAAATCGAGATTCGCCCACGTTCACATCCACCTCATGTCCGCGGTCGCGTAACGCTGCCGCCAACCGCTCGACCACCGCATCCGCGCGCTCTGACGCCGCCGACTCCAACCTCTCGCCTTGCATGAGACTCACGGACTCCAACACACGTCGTGCCGCCTCGTTGTCCCCCCGCGAAGCCGCCTCCGCATAGCGCAAGAATTGTTTCAGCCGACTCGCCCCCACGTTGTGGTCGTTCGTAATGGCATCGTGCCGAATGGAACTCACGATCGCCATCCGATGCCGCGCTCTCGAGAAGATCACGTTGAGGCGCTTCTCTCCTCCACGCTGGTTGATCGGACCGAAGTTCATCTGCATCCGACCCTTCGCGTCGGGCCCATAGCAAATGCTCATAAGTATAATGTCGCGCTCGTCCCCCTGCACATTCTCCAGGTTCTTCACAAACAAGCCGCAAAACACCTG
>Ga0172373_10004361_pt1 | contig 20045 bp, 17 predicted proteins | sample Lak10m_2_FD_114546 | JGI IMG/M metagenome (GOLD analysis project Ga0172373, IMG submission 114546) | Freshwater microbial communities from Kabuno Bay, South-Kivu, Congo - kab_092012_10m | ecosystem: Environmental > Aquatic > Freshwater > Lake | place: Democratic Republic of the Congo...
CAACTGACATGCGGGCTCGCAGCACCAAGAACGAACCGACCTCGGTGCCGGCAACCACTCCAACACTACGCCAGTTTCATCCGGCGCGGGTCGGGCTTTTCACGGTGGAAAACTGACATGTCCTGCGGTGGCGACGGTTTCGCCGGTGGTGGCGATCAGGTCGGCGATGCTGCCGGTCAGCGATTCCACCGATCCCTCGATGCCGTGGGTGACTTCGCCGGCCTTGCGGGCCAGGGACTTGACTTCGTTGGCGACCACGGCGAAGCCTTTGCCGGCCGCCCCGGCCCGTTCGGACTCGATGGTGGCGTTCAGGGCCAGCAGGTTGGTCTGCCGGGCGATGGTCTGGATGTCGCGGGTGGACGATCCGACGCTGGCCAGATGGGTGTCCAGTTCGCCCAGGCTGCTTTGGATGGCGCGGACGGAATCGGCCAGTCCGCGGATGCTGCCGATGGCGTTTTCGACGGTGGCCAGCGAGCGGCCGGACTGGTCGCTGGCGGTGCGCGACACGTCGTCGGTCTCGCGGCTGGCCGCGTCGATGGCGGCGATGGCGGCGGCCATCTGGTTGGCGACGTCGCTCAATTGCTGGAAGCGGTTCATCTGGTCGGCCAAAAAGGCGCTGACATCGTCGACATTGCCGGCGATCTCGGAAATTTCGGTGCGGAATTTCTGTAGACGATCGACGACGGCGGCGGCGAACGCCGTCTCATCGCAAGCTGTCCGCGGCGTTGCGCCGTCGAGCATGGAGACCTCCCCTGGCGTGGTGGAAATGCCCGGTTTTCCCGACCATCCGGGTCTCGTCGATTGGCGTTATTATGCCAACGTCATCTGACAATGGAAGGGGAAACGGAACGAATCAACAGAAATTCCACAGTACAATGGCGCTTGACCTTCCCGCGACCGGAAGCTTCATACTCGGGCTGCTGGATATGTGCCCGAAGAAGGATTGCCGATGATGCCGGATCACCCCCAGGTTTCGCCGCAGACACTGGAGTTCGCCATCGGCGGGATGACCTGCGCGGCCTGTTCGACCCGGCTGGAAAAAGTGCTGGGGCGGGTTCCCGGCGTCGATGGCGCGACGGTCAACCTGGCCGGCGAGCGGGCGGTGGTGACCGGGCTGGCCGGCGCCGCCGAATTGGCGGTGGCGGTTGAAAAGGCAGGCTTCAGCGCCCGTCTGCTGGTCGAGGGGGACGACCTGGCCGCGGCGGAAGAGGCCGGGCACGCGGCCGCCCTGCGGCGGCAATGGCTGTGGTTCTGGGGGGCGTTCGCCCTGACCCTGCCGCTGGTGCTGCCGATGGTCGCCGCTCCGTTCGGCGTGGATGCCGCGCTGCCGCCGGGGTGGCAGTGGCTGCTGGCGACCCCGGTGCAGTTCGGGGCCGGCTGGCGGTTCTACCGCGGGGCCTGGGCGTCGCTGCGCGGCGGCGCCGGCAACATGGACGTGCTGGTGGCCCTGGGCAGCTCGGCGGCCTATGGCCTGTCGGCCTGGGTGACGGCCAGCGGCGGCCATCACGGCAATCTGTATTTCGAAGGGGCGGCGGCGGTCATCACTCTGGTGGTGCTGGGCAAGATCCTGGAAACCCGGGCCAGGCGATCCGCCGCCGGGGCCATCCACGCCCTGATGCGGTTGCGTCCCGATACCGCCCGGGTCGAGCGTGACGGGCGGGTGGTGGAAATTCCCGCGTCGGCGCTGGTGGTCGGCGACGTGGTGCTGGTGCGGCCGGGAGAAAGCGTGGCGGTGGACGGACGGGTCGTCGACGGCGAAAGCCAGACCGACGAATCGCTGATCACCGGCGAAAGCCTGCCGGTCGCCAAGGGGCGCGGCGACGAGGTGGTGGCCGGGTCGATCAACGGCGAGGGGTTGCTGCGGGTCGAGGCGATGCGGGTGGGCGGCGACAGCACCATCGCCCGCATCATCCGCATGGTGCAGGGGGCGCAGGCCTCGAAGGCTCCGGTGCAGAAGCTGGTCGACAAGGTGTCGGCGGTGTTCGTGCCGGTGGTGGTGGCCCTGGCCGTCCTGGCCTTTCTGGGATGGTGGCTGGGGGGGCACGATGCCGACCGCGCCTTCCTGGCGGCGGTGTCGGTGCTGGTGGTGGCCTGTCCCTGCGCCCTGGGGCTGGCGACCCCCACCGGCATCATGGTGGGAACCGGGCTGGCGGCGCGTCACGGTATTCTGATCAAGGATGCCGAGGCGCTGGAGCGGGCGCATCACACCCGGGTGGTGGTGTTCGACAAGACCGGCACCCTGACCGAAGGGCGGCCGCAGGTGGTGGCGGTGGTGGAGAGGGCGAGCGGATTGCTGCGCCTTGCCGCCTCGGCCCAGGCCGGCAGCGAGCATCCTTTGGCCCGGGCGGTGCGGGAGGCGGCGGCTGGCCTGGATCTGGCCCCGGTCGGCGAGTTCCGCTCGCTGCCGGGACGCGGGGTTGAAGCCGTGGTCGAAGGACGCCGGCTGCTGATCGGCTCGCCGCGCCTGATGGCCGAACGCGGCGTCGACCTGGGCGACCTGTCGGCCGAGGTCGACGCGCAGGAGGAACTGGGCCGGACCGTCATGCTGGTTGTCGGCGATCTGCGTCCGCTGGGGCTGCTGGCGGTGGCCGATCCCGTCAAGCCCGGCGCGGCGGCGGCGGTGGCCGGCCTGAAGCGGCTGGGGGTGGACTCGGTGCTGCTGACCGGCGACAACCGCCGTGCCGCCGCCGCTGTCGCCGCCGCGCTGGGGATCGGGCGGGTCCTGGCCGAAGTCCTGCCCGAGGACAAGGAAGCCGAGATCCGCCGGCTGAAGCAGGACGGCCGGGTGGTGGCGATGGTCGGCGACGGCATCAACGACGCCCCCGCCCTGGCCGCCGCCGATATCGGCGTGGCGATGGGAACCGGCACCGACGTCGCCATGCAGGCGGCCGGCATCACCCTGGTCAAGGGCGATCCGGCCCTGGTGCCGGTGGCCCTGGCCCTGTCGCGGGCGACCTATGGCAAGATCCGTCAGAATCTGTTCTGGGCTTTCGTCTATAATCTTCTGGCGCTGCCGGCGGCTGCCCTGGGACTGTTGACGCCGGCCATCGCCGGGGCGGCAATGGCCTTTTCCAGCGTGTCGGTGGTGAGCAATTCCCTGCTGCTGCGCCGATGGGGGATGAGATGAATATCGGCCAGGCGGCCAGACGGTCGGGCGTCTCCGCCAAGACCATCCGCTATTACGAGGAAATCGGCCTGATCCCGGCGGCGGTCCGGACCGGGGCCGGGTATCGCGATTACGGCGAGGCCGAGATCGAGACCCTGAGATTCATCCAGCGTGCCCGTTCGCTGGGGTTCTCGGTCAAGGATGTCGGCGGCCTGCTGGCCCTGTGGCGCGACCGCAGCCGTGCCAGCGCCGACGTGCGCCGCATCGCCCGGGACCATGTCCTGGCCGTCGAGCAGAAAATCGCCGAACTGGAAGGTATGCGCCGGACCCTGGTGGCGCTGATCGATCGCTGCCACGGCGACGACCGGCCGGATTGCCCGATCCTGGACGGGCTGTCCGACAGCTGCTGTCACTGAGGGCTTTGCCGGGGCTGCCGGCACGGCTATAACCGCCGACGGATCGGCGAGCGAAAGGCGGCGACGTGGCACGGCGCGACATCCGGCGCATGTTGATGGAACCCAAGCGCAAGCCCCGGTCGCGGCCGTGGGTGGTGCCGGCGCTGATGCTGGCCGTGCTGCTGGCCGGAATCGCCATCGGCGCCGGAGTCGGGCTTGGCGTCCTGTCCAACCGCTCACAGCCCGAAGGACGGAGCGCCTGGGAAGAGGCCGAGATGCAGGTGGATCGCCCGGTTCGGCGGGAATCTCTGCTGGAGCCGGCCGAGCCGGTGCCGCCGCCGGTGGTGCCCCTGGTGCCGGTGCCGCCGGCCCGCCCCGGCGGCCCCGCCGACGACGGGTTCGACGCCGCCGTCCAGGCCGAGGCCGAGGCGGCGCCGCAAATGGCGGCGGTTCCCCTGATCCTGCCGCAGCCGCCGGTCCGGCCGACCGAGACCGGGGCGCCGGCCTGGGTGCGCTATGCCGTGCCGGCCCCCAAGGCCAGCGGCCAGCCGATGATCGCCGTGGTCATCGACGACCTGGGCGTCGACCGCAAGCGCAGCGAGCGCGTGGTCGAGCTGCGGGCGCCGCTGACCCTGGCCTGGATGACCTATGCCGATAATTTGCCGCAGATCACCCAGGCGGCGCGGCGGCGCGGGCACGAGCTGATGGTGCATGTGCCGATGCAGCCGCAGGGGGAATCCTACGATCCCGGCCCCGACGTGCTGGAGGTCAACATCCATCCCGAGGAGAACCGCCGCCGTCTGGCCTGGGGGCTGGATCGGTTCGAGGGATTCGTCGGCATCAACAACCACATGGGGTCGCGCTATACCGCCGACCGCACCGGCATGCGGGTGGTGATGGAAGAGGTCAAGCGGCGCGGTCTGCTGTTCCTGGATTCCGTCACCACCGAGAAAAGCGTCGGTGCCGAGATGGCGCGCCGCTACGGTGTGCCGTTTTCGGCCCGCAACGTCTTTCTCGACAATGACCAGTCGGTGGCGGCGATCCGGGCGCAACTGGCCAAGGTCGAGGCCCATGCCCGCAAATCCGGCAGCGCCATCGCCATCGGCCATCCGCACGACGCCACCATCGAGGCGCTGTCCGCCTGGCTGCCCAGCCTGGAGGCGCGCGGCTTCCTGCTGGTGCCGGTCACGGCCATCGTGCGGGCGCAAGCCGGCCCTTGACCTTTCCCCCGCGGGAAGGTTCACATTGCTTCCACGTTCATCGGTACCGGAGAATATCCCATGTCCACCACCTACCACGTTACCGGCATGACCTGCGGCGGCTGCGCCCGCTCGGTGGAATCGGCCATCAAGGCGGAAGCCCCCGACGCCAAGGTCAGCGTCGATCTGGGCAGCGCCTCGGTGACGGTGGACGGGGCCAGCGAGTCCCAGGTGAAGAAGGCCGTCGACGAGGCCGGGTTCACCTTCCTGGGCGTCGCCTGAGACAGCCGCCTCACTGCTTGGTCAGGGTGTATTCCAGCGCCTCTTCGGCGGCGCGGACCAGGGCACGGGCCTTGTTCATGCATTCCTCGTGTTCCTTCTCGGGAACCGAGTCGGCGACGATGCCCGCGCCGGCCTGGGCGTACATGAAGCCGTCCTTGACCAGCGACGTGCGCAGCGCGATGCAGGTGTCCATGTTGCCGTTGCCCGAGATGTAGCCGATGCAGCCGGCATAGAAGCTGCGCCGCTCGGTCTCCAGTTCGTCGATGATCTCCATCGCCCGGATCTTCGGAGCCCCCGATGTGGTGCCGGCCGGAAAGCCGGCCATCAGGGCGTCCATCGCGTCGCAGCCGTCGCGCAGGCGGCCCTCGACGTTCGAGACGATGTGCATGACGTGCGAGTAGTACTCGACGAACATCTTCTTGGTCACCTTGACCGACCCGATCTCGGCCACGCGGCCGACATCGTTGCGCCCCAGATCCAGCAGCATCAGGTGTTCCGCCAGTTCCTTGGGGTCGGCCAGCAGGTCGGCGGCCAGTTCCTCGTCCTCGGCCGGGGTGGCGCCGCGGCGGCGCGTGCCGGCGATGGGGCGGATGGTCACCTCGCCGTCGCGCAGGCGAACCAGGATTTCCGGGCTGGAGCCGACCAGCTGGAAGTCGCCGAAATTCAGGAAGAACAGGAACGGACTGGGATTCATCCGGCGCAGCGCCCGGTACAGCGAGAAGGGCGGCAGGCGGAACGGCACCTTCAGGCGCTGCGACAGAACAACCTGGAAGATGTCGCCGGCGGCGATGTATTCCTTGGCCTTCAGCACCTTGGCGCAATATTCCTCGGGGGTCATCGAGGCGATGGGCGTCGGGCTGTGGGTGTGACGCTCGTTGCCGACATCGATGTGCGGCAGCGGACGGTCCAGGGCCTGGATCACATGATCCAGCCGCTCGTGGGCCAGGTCGAAGGCGGCGCGGGCATCCACCCCGGCCCGCGGCCATACCGGCACCACGGCGGTCAGGGTGCCGTTGACGTTGTCGAACACCGCCATCACCGTGGGGCGGATGAAGATGCCGTCGGGCACGCCGATGACGTCGGGGTTGGCGTCGGGCAGACGCTCGACCAGCCGCACGGTGTCGTAGGTCAGGTAGCCGATCAGGCCGGCGGCCATCGGTGGCAGGGTCGGGGGAATGTCGACCCGGCTTTCCGCCGCCAGGGCGCGCAGCGACGCCAGGGCGCCGTCCTTCCCGGCGACCGGGCAGGGCTGGAACGCATCGGGCTGGGTGCGGGCGTCGCGATTGATCCAGGCCCGGTCGCCCTCGCACTTCCAGATCAGGTCGGGCTTCATGCCCAGCACCGAATAGCGGCCGCGGACCGCGCCGCCTTCCACCGATTCCAGCAGGAAGGCGTATTTCTGGTTGCTGGCCAGCTTCAGGAAGGCGGAAACCGGGGTTTCCAGGTCGGCCACCAGGGTACGCCACACCAGCTGCGGCCGACCGGAATCATAGGTGGCGCAGAAGGTGGCGAAGTCGGGATGGACGGTCATGACTATTCTTCGCGGGCAAGCTGGCTGCGGTCGACGCGGACGCCCAATTCGGCGTTGAGAGCGGCAATGTACTGGTCGACCAGATCGGCGGCGACGGTGGCCGACACCTTGCGGCGGGCCGATTCGGTCGCCTTGGCGTCGCGGGCGGGGTCGAAGGGAACCACCTGGGCCAGGCGGGCCACGGTCCAGGCGGTCTTGGTGTCGGTGACGGCGACGGCGCCAAGCTTGCCCTGGAACAGTTCCGAGACGACGGCCGGGGCCATCCTGGCGCTTTCCGCCCCTTCGCGGGTGAAGGCGGGCGAGGTCTGCACCTTCAGGTCATGGGCCTGGGCGATCCTGGCAAAAGGCTCGCCGGCACCCAGCCGGGCGGCGATGGAGCGGGCCAGTTCGCCGGCCTTTTCGTGACGGCGTTCGGCCTGCCAGCCGGCGATCACCTCGGCGCGGACGTCGGCCAGGGCACGGGGCTGCGGCGGGGTGATCTGGTCGACGCGCAGCAGGAACATGCCGTCGCCATCCAGATCGGTCAGCTGGCTTTCGGCTCCCTGCTCGGTGTGGAAGGCGACGTCCAGGAAGGAATCCGCCTTGGGGGCGTCGGCTGCCGGCTTGCCGTTGGGCGCGCGTCCCTGGGCGTCGATGGCCGGAAGGCGGACCACCTTCAGCTGGAAGCGGCCGGCGGCCTCCTCCAGGGTGCCGCCGGCGCCCAGGCTGTCTTCCACCTGATTGGCCAGCTGCGACAGCTGGTCGCGGGCATGCTCCTTGCGCAGGTCCTGTTCGATCAGACCGCGGACATCGGCCAGGGAACGGGTCTGGCCGGGAGAGACCTGGCCGATGCGGGCGATGTGCCAGCCCAGGGCGGTGTGGACCGGCGGGCTGAGCGAGCCGGCGCGCTGGGCGAACAGCGCCTCGGCCAGTTCGTCGGGCAGTTCGGCCTTTTCGACCATGCCCAGGTCGACCACCGAGACGCCGAGTTCCTTGGCGATGGCGGCCAGGTCCTTGCCGGCCTTGACCATGTCGCTGGCGCGGGCGGCGCTGACGTCGTCGGCCAGCACCACCTGCGAGACCTGCCGGCGCTCGGGGGTGACGAATTCATCCTGGCGGATCTGATAGGCCTCGGCGATCTTTTCGGCGGTGATCTGCACCTGGGCGGCGACATCGGCGGGCCGCAGCAGCAGGACGGTCAGGGTACGGAATTCCGGGGCCATGAAGCGGGCGCCGTTGTCGCGGTAGTAGGCTTCCATCGTGGCGCTGTCCGGAGCCGGGGGCAGGGCCACGGCCTCGTCCTTGACCTGGGTCAGCTCGGCGATGCGGCGTTCCTCGCGCCAGCGCACCAGCGGCTCGGTCAGCACGGCGGGGGCGACCAGCCCGCCCGACAGGGCTTCGGCCATCTGGGCGCGGACCATGTTGCTGGTTTCCATCCGCATGTAGTCGCTTTCGGACAGGCCGGCGCGCATCAGTGCCCGGCGCAGCAGCTCGCGGTCGAACTCGCCCTTCTCGTTGTGGAAGTTGGGGTCGGCCGCCACCTGCGCCACCACCGCGTCGGCCGATCCCGACAGCCCCAGGCGGCGTGCCGCCTCGTCGATCAGGGTGCGGGTGACGATGGTCTGGACGGTACGGTCCAGCAGCCCCATCCTGCGGGCCTCTTCCGACGTCAGCTTGCCGCCGAACAGCGGCTGCAGCCGCCCGACCTCGCGCTTGAACTCGGCATTGACCTCGGCGGCGGTGACCTGGACCGAACCGACTTCGATGGCCGGGCCGCGCCCGAACAGGCCGCCGCGCACGACGTCGCCGACGCCCCAGGCCACGAAGCTCAGGGCCAGCAGGGCGAACAGCAGTTTGACGACCCAGGTTTTCGAGGCTTGGCGGAAGGAATCGAGCATGGCACCCGGCGTGTTCGAGAGGCCGGACCCAAGGGGGGCCGGCAAAAGTGCCGGCATAATAAGAGGGGCACACAGGGGCCGCAACAGGGAATAACCCACCCCGGGAGCGCTTCGTTCGGGTGGCGACACCGGCGGTCCGGCAATGGTATAGGACAGGCAGCGTCAATACGAGGGAGGTATCCATGAGCAGACGTCCGCTGATTGCCGGCAATTGGAAGATGAACGGTCTCGGGGCCGATGGCGTCGCCCTGGCCCGGGGCGTCGCCGCCAAGCGCAAGGCCGAGCCGGCCCTGGCCTGCGACGTGCTGGTCTGCCCGCCCTTCACCCTGATCGCCGATGTGGCGCGGGCCGCGGAAGGATCGGGCCTGGCGGTCGGCGGCCAGGACTGCCATGCCAAGACCTCCGGCGCCCACACCGGCGACATCTCGCCGGCCATGCTGAAGGACCTGGGCTGTTCGTTCGTCATCCTGGGCCATTCGGAACGCCGCACCGACCACGACGAAACCGACGCCGAGGTCAAGGCCAAGGCCGCCGCCGCCCATGCCGCCGGCCTGATCGCCATCGTCTGCGTCGGCGAGACCCTGGCTCAGCGCGATGCCGGCGAGACCCTGGCGGTCAACCGCAGCCAGTTGAAGGGGTCGCTGCCGGCCGGGGCCAATGCCGACAACACCGTCGTCGCCTACGAGCCGGTGTGGGCCATCGGCACCGGCCGGGTCGCCACCCCCGAACAGGCTCAGGAAGTCCATGCCGCCATCCGTGCCGAACTGGTCAAGCTGGTCGGCGAGACCGAAGCCGGCAAGATGCGCATCCTTTATGGCGGATCGATGAAGCCGGAAAACGCCGCCCAGTTGATCGCCCTGCCCGATGTGGACGGCGGCCTGATCGGCGGCGCGTCGCTGAAGGTCGAGGACTTCTGGGCCATCGCCCGCAACTGCGCCTGACCCCGGTCCTGTTTTTTGCACTAGCTATCCTCGTCCGAGGGGGCTAAATAACCCGTCGAACCATTCCCCCGGTTCGCGGGCCGTCCCTTAACCGGGATGGCCCGCGGGCGGGTCTATTTGCGGTGTGCCCTCATGGATTTCTTTCCGATCATTCTCGTCGTCCATCTGCTTCTCGCCGTCGCCCTGGTGGGCGTGGTGCTGCTGCAGCGTTCCGAAGGCGGCGCGCTGGGCATGGGCGGCGGCGGCGGCGGGCTGATGACCGGCCGTGCCGCCGGCAACCTGCTGACCCGCACCACCGGGATCCTGGCCGGTGCCTTCTTCCTGACCAGTCTGGCGCTGGCCATCATCGCCAACAACCGCACCGGCGGCGGTTCGCCGTTCGACAAGGTGCCCGCTGCCGCTCCGGCGGCCCAGCCGGCCCAGCCGGCCGCTCCGGCCGAGCCGGCGGCGCCGCTGACGAAGTAGGGTTCGTTATCCGGGGGGCGGCGGCCGGCCGGCGGCTGCCCGCGTGGTCAAGCCAGACGCTTGAGAGCAAGGGGCCTATGACGCGTTTCATCTTCATTACCGGCGGCGTGGTGTCGTCCCTGGGCAAGGGACTGGCCTCGGCGGCTCTGGGGGCGTGCCTGCAGGCGCGCGGATTCAAGGTCCGGCTGCGCAAGCTGGACCCTTATCTCAACGTCGATCCGGGCACCATGAGCCCCTATCAGCACGGCGAGGTCTATGTCACCGACGACGGTGCCGAGACCGACCTGGATCTGGGCCATTACGAGCGTTTCACCGGCGTGGCGTCGCGCAAGAGCGACAACATCACCACCGGCCGCATCTATTCCGACGTCATTGCCCGCGAACGCCGCGGCGATTACCTGGGCGCGACGGTGCAGGTCATTCCGCACGTCACCAACGCCATCAAGGAATTCGTCAAGTCGGATCTGACCGACGAGGATTTCTGCCTGTGCGAGATCGGCGGCACGGTGGGCGACATCGAATCGCTGCCGTTCCTGGAGGCGATCCGCCAGCTGGCCAACGAACTGGGGCGCGAGCGCACCATGTTCGTGCATCTGACCCTGCTGCCCTACATCCCTTCGGCCGGCGAGCTGAAGACCAAGCCGACCCAGCACTCGGTCAAGGAACTCCTGAGCGTCGGCATCCAGCCCGACCTGCTGATGTGCCGCTCGGACCGCGACATCCCGGAAGGCGAGCGCAAGAAGATCGCCCTGTTCTGCAATGTCGGCTATCAGGCGGTGATCCCCGCTTTGGACGTCGACACCATCTATCAGGTGCCGGTCAGCTATCACGAGCAGGGGCTGGACGAACAGGTCTGCCGCCATTTCCATATCGAATCGAAGCAGCCCGACCTGGCGCGCTGGACCAGCATCGTCGACCGCGTCCGTCAGCCCGAGGGCGAGGTCACCATCGCCGTGGTCGGCAAGTATATCAGCCTGCTGGATTCCTATAAGTCGCTGGCCGAGGCGCTGACGCATGGCGGCATCGCCAACAATGTCCGGGTCCGGCTGAACTGGATCGACAGCCAGATTTTCGAGCGCGAGGACGCCGTCCTGCATCTGGAGCCCTGCCACGGCATCCTGGTGCCGGGCGGCTTCGGCGAGCGCGGCGCCTCCGGCAAGATCGAGGCGGTGAAGTTCGCCCGCGAACGTCAGGTGCCGTATTTCGGCATCTGTTTCGGCATGCAGATGGCGGTGATCGAGACCGCCCGCAATCTGGTCGGCCTGAAGGGCGCCAACTCGACCGAGTTCGGCCCTTGCGAGCACCCGGTGGTCGGCCTGATGACCGAGTGGCTGAAGGGCAATGCCCTGGAAAAACGCCAGGCCGACGGCGACATGGGGGGGACTTTGCGCCTGGGGGCCTATGATTGCCAGTTGAAGGCCGGCAGCCGGGTCGCCGCCATCTACGGCGCCGATCTCATCTCCGAGCGCCATCGCCATCGCTACGAGGTGAACATGGATTACCGGCCGCAGCTGGAGCAGGCCGGGCTGTCGTTCTCGGGCCTGTCTCCCGATGGCATCCTGCCGGAAATCGTCGAGATTCCCGATCATCCGTGGTTCGTCGGCGTGCAGTTCCATCCCGAACTGAAGTCCAAGCCCTTCGATCCGCATCCGCTGTTCACCAGCTTCATCGCCGCGGCGGTGCGGCAGTCGCGACTGGTGTAGCCATGATCCATCACGTTGCCGTTTCGAACGACGTCATTCTGGGCAACGACCTGCCGCTGGTGCTGATCGCCGGGCCGTGCCAGATGGAAAGCCGCGAGCACGCGCTGGAATGTGCCGAGGCCCTGAAGCGGATGGCCGTCGAGGCCGGCATCAAGCTGATCTACAAGTCGTCGTTCGACAAGGCCAACCGCACGTCGCTGTCGGGCCGGCGCGGCGTCGGCCTGGAGGCGGCGCTGCCGATCTTCGCCGAGATCAAGGCCCGCCTGGGTCTGCCGGTCCTGACCGACGTCCATACCGAGGAACAGTGCGCCGCCGTCGCCCGGGTGGTCGACGTGCTGCAGGTGCCGGCCTTCCTGTGCCGCCAGACCGACCTGCTGCTGGCCGCCGGCCGGTCCGGGGCGGTGGTCAACGTCAAGAAGGGGCAGTTCCTGGCGCCGTCCCAGATGGCCAACGTGGCGGCCAAGGTGGAAAGCACCGGCAATTCCCGCATCCTGCTGACCGAGCGCGGCGCTTCGTTCGGCTATGGCGATCTGGTGGCCGACATGCGGGCCCTGCCGATCATGGCCCGGACCGGATTTCCGGTGATCATGGACGCCACCCATGCGGTGCAGTCGCCGGGCGGCCAGGGCGCGTCGTCGGGCGGCGACCGCCGCATGGCGCCGGTCCTGGCCCGGGCCGCGGTGTCGCTGGGCATCGCCGGACTGTTCATCGAAACCCACCCCGATCCCGACCGCGCTCCGTCGGACGGCCCCAACATGATCGCCCTGGCCGATATGCCGGCCCTGATCGAAATGCTGATGAAGTTCGACGCGGTGGCGAAGTGCTATCCCGTCGTGATCGATTGAAACCACAAGACCCCTGGAGACATCGATGACCGCCATTATCGACATTCACGCCCGTGAAATCCTGGCTTCGCGCGGCAATCCCACCGTCGAAGTCGACGTGGTTCTGGAAAGCGGCGTGTTCGGCCGCGCCGCGGTGCCGTCGGGGGCCTCGACCGGCGCCCACGAGGCGGTGGAGCTGCGCGACGGCGACAAGTCCCGCTTTGGCGGCAAGGGCGTTCTGAAGGCCCTGGAAAGCGTCAACGGCGAGATCTACGACGCCCTGTCGGGCATGGACGTGGAAGATCAGGTTCTGCTGGACCAGACCATGATCCAACTGGACGGCACCCCCAACAAGGCCCGCCTGGGCGCCAACGCCATCCTGGGCGTGTCGCTGGCCTGCGCCAAGGCCGCCGCCGAGGAAGCCGGCCTGCCGCTGTACCGCTATGTCGGCGGCGCCTTCGCCAGCATCCTGCCGGTGCCGATGATGAACATCATCAATGGCGGCGCCCATGCCGACAATCCCATCGACATTCAGGAATTCATGATCATGCCGGTGGGGGCGCCGACCTGCGCCGACGCCATCCGCATGGGCTCGGAAGTGTTCCAGGCGCTGAAGAAGCAGCTGAAGGACGCCGGCCACAACACCAATGTCGGCGACGAAGGCGGCTTCGCCCCCAACCTGAAGTCGGCCGAACAGGCGCTGGACTTCATCATGCAGTCGATCGAGAAGGCCGGCTACAAGCCCGGCGAGGACGTCATGCTGGCGCTCGACTGCGCCTCGACCGAGTTCTTCAAGAACGGCAAGTATGAAATGGAAGGCGCCCGCAAGTCGTTCGACCAGAAGGGCATCGTCAAGTTCTACTCGAAGCTGGTGAAGTCCTATCCGATCATCTCGATCGAGGACGGCTGTGCCGAAGACGATTTCGACGGCTGGGAAATGCTGACCGAGGAACTGGGCGGCAAGGTCCAGTTGGTCGGCGACGACCTGTTCGTCACCAACCCGGCCCGCCTGTCGATGGGAATCGACAAGGGGCTGGCCAATTCGATCCTGGTCAAGGTCAACCAGATCGGGTCTCTGTCGGAAACCCTGGAGGCCGTCGACATGGCCCACAAGGCCGGCTATACCGCGGTGATGAGCCATCGCTCGGGCGAAACCGAGGATTCGATCATTGCCGATCTGGCCGTCGCCACCAATTGCGGCCAGATCAAGACGGGTTCGCTGTCGCGCTCGGATCGTCTGGCCAAGTACAATCAGCTGATCCGGATCGAGGAAGAGCTGGGCGCCGCCGCCCGCTATGCCGGTAAGGCGATCATGAAGCGTTGATCATTTACAGAGTTTTTGCTTTCAGCAGCCGGAGAGGTTACTCTCCGGCTGCTTTTTATTCTGTCATTGATCACGGCGAATTATGCACATGGAATGAATTAACCTGAGTCTTTCATGCAACAGCTCGCCGATTTCCGATATGAAAATGAAACAACTCGTTCATGGCTTGTTGACGTCATGAATCCGGCATGATCCCATCCCCTCATGTTTAACGAACTGCTCCGTCGACTGCGCCCGGTTGTCGGCCCCCTGATCGGGGCGGCCGCGGTGGCGTATTTCGCCTACCACACGGTGGAAGGCGATCGCGGCGTGCTGGCCTGGATCCGGATGAAGAACGAGATCCTGGAAGCGGAAATGCAGTTGGCCAAGGTCAGCACCGAACGGCAGGCGCTGGAACATCGGGTCCTGCTGCTGCGGCCCGACCATCTGGATCCCGACATGCTGGAAGAGCGGGCGCGCGCCATGTTGAACATGGGGCGCGAGGACGAGCTGGTTGTCTTCGAACGTCACTGACGGCATTCCCAAGTCCCTTCAGGCGTATTAAGGTACCGGATTACTTAATTCGGAGGCCGCATATGACCGCACTTCTGTCCTCTCCCATCCGTGTCGGCCACCTGACTTTGCCCAATCGCATGATCATGGGGTCGATGCATCTGGGCTGCGAGACGGAGCCGGGAGCGGCGCAGCGGCTGGCCGATTTTTATGCCGAACGGGCCAGGGGCGGCATCGGCCTGATCGTCACCGGCGGCGTGGCTCCCAATCCGGCGGGACGCTTCGGCCCGGACGGCACCGTCCTGGACCGCGAGGAACAACTGGAGGAGCACCGTCTCGTCACCCGGGCGGTGCATGAGGCCGGCGGGCGTATCCTGCTGCAGGTTCTGCATTGCGGGCGCTATGGCCGCCATGACGGCATCGTCGCCCCGTCGCCGCTGAAGGCGCCGATCAACGTCTTCGCCCCGCGCGAGATGGACGAGGCCGCGATCCTGGCCACCATCGCCGACTATGCCAACACGGCCGCCCTGGCCATGCGGGCGGGCTATGACGGGGTCGAGGTGATGGCCTCGGAAGGCTATCTGATCAGCGAGTTCCTGTCGGCCAGCACCAACCGGCGCGATGATCGCTGGGGTGGTTCCCTGGAAAACCGCCTGCGCTTTCTGGCCGAGGCGGTGGCGGCGGTGCGTCGGGCGATTGCCGACGGTGTGCTGTCGGTCCGCCTGGGCATGGTCGATCTGGTGGATGGCGGCCTGGACGGCGACGAGGTGGTTGCCGCCGCCCGGGCGGCCGAGGCGGCCGGCGCCGATCTGCTGAACAGCGGCATCGGCTGGCATGAATCGCGGGTGCCGACCATCGCCCATCAGGTTCCGGCCGGCGGCTGGAGCTGGGCGACGGCGCGGGTCAGGGCGGCGGTATCCATTCCGGTGTCGGCCAGCAACCGCATCGACAGCCCGGACGTGGCCGAAGCCATCCTGGCCCGCGGTGACGCCGATCTGGTGTCGATGGCCCGGCCGCTGCTGGCCGACCCGGCTTTTGCCGCCAAGGCGGTCAGCGGGCAGGCGTCACGCATCAATGTCTGCATCGCCTGTAACCAGGGCTGCCTGGACAACATGTTCGACGGCCGTGCCGCCACCTGTCTGGTCAATCCCCGCGCCGGTCGCGAGGCCGAGTTCGTCGCCCGCCCGGCTGCCCTTCCGCAGGCCGTCGCCGTCGTCGGCGGCGGGCCGGCCGGCATGGCCTGCGCCATCGAGGCGGCACGGCGCGGTCACACCGTCACCCTGTTCGAGGCGGCCGGCCATTTGGGCGGCCAGTTCGCCCTGGCCCGCGTTATTCCCGGCAAACAGGGTTATGCCGCGACCCTGGACTGGTTCGCCGGCGAGCTGGCGGCGGCCGGGGTTCGGGTGATTCTGCAAAAACGGGTCGGTGTGGCCGATTTGGGCGGGTTCGATCAGGTGGTGGTGGCGGCCGGCATCCGGCCGCGCCGGCCCGACCTGCCGGGCGTCGACCATCCGTCCGTGGCGGGATACGAAGAGATCCTGTCGGGCCGCCGGCGGGCCGGCCCCCGGGTCGCCGTGGTCGGAGCCGGTCCGATCGCCTTCGATGTCGCCCTGTTCCTGTTGGGCGGGCAGGGGGATTTCGACCGTCAGTGGGGCGTCGACCGCACCCTGGCCCGGAGCGGCGGCCTGACCGCACCGGCGGCAGCGGCACCGGCCCGGCACGTCATCACCATGATGCAGCGCAAGTCCGGGCGTCCGGGCGGCGATCTGGGGCGGACCACCGGCTGGATCGCCAAGGCGGTCCTGCAGCGGGCGGGCGTCGAGATGCTGAGCGGCGTCGCCTATGACCGCATCGACGCGGCGGGATTGCACATCCGTGTCGGCGGCGAGGCGCGGCTGATCGCCGCCGACACGGCGATCCTGTGCTCCGGCCAGGATGCCGAGGACGGATTGGCGCGGGAGCTGGAGGCGCAGGGGCGGGCGGTGCACCGCATCGGCGGTGCCCGCGACGCCTCGCGCATCGATGCCCTGAGGGCCATCGAAGAAGGAACCCGGCTGGGGTTGGCGCTTTAGGCGACCTGCCCGTCGGCCAGGATGCGTTCCAGTTCGGCCACGCCGGCCGGCAGGTCGATGTGGGCGCCGTGGGCCAGCATCGAACTGCCGAAGGCGTGCAGGGCGCGGAAGATGGCGTGCGCCCGGCACTGTTCGCCCATCTGGCCGATGCGCACGATGTTCAGCCCGAAGGCTCCGGCGATCTCGACGCGGTAGACGTGCGACATGTGGCGACGGACGTCGTCGCCCGAGACGCCGTCCGGAATCTTGATGCCGACCACCGAGTTCAGCCGCGCCACCGGCGGGACCAGCAGCTCCAGCCCCATCGCCTCCAGGCCGCCCTGCAGCGCCTTCGAACTCAGTTCGTGGCGGTGGAAGCGGGCCGGCAGGGTCTCGGCGCAGATCAGCCGCAGGGCTTCGTGCAGGGCCAGGATGCCCGACACCGGGGCGGTGTAGTGATAGGAATTCTTGTTCCAGAACTGGTCGGCCAGCCGGGCGTCCAGACACCAGTGGGCCATCGGCGCGTTGCGCCGTTCGATCCGCTTCCAGGCGGTTTCGGAAAAGCCCAGCAGCGATACGCCGGGTATCGAGGACAGCCCCTTCTGGCCGCCGGTGATGACCGCGTCGACGCCCCAATCGTCCATGTCCAGGCGCATGGTCGACAGGGTGCAGACGGCATCGACGACGACCAGGCAGCCCATCTCGCGGGCGGCGGCGCAGATCTCGGGGAGATAGCGGTTCCACACGGTATTCGAGGTTTCGCCCTGGACCAGGGTCAGAATGGCCGGGGCCTCGCGGTGCAAGGCGGCCAGAACCTGCTCGGGCTGGGCGGTGCAGCCCTCAGCGATGTCCAGGATGGCGACCTCGGCGCCGCAGCGATGGGCCATCTCGGCCAGCCGGCGGCTGAAATAGCCGTTGCACAGGGCCAGCACCTTGGTGCCCGGTTCCACCAGATTGCAGACGGCCATTTCCATCGCCGCCGAGGCGGGGCCGGCGACCCCCAGAATCTGGGCGTTGCCCGACTGGAAGACGTAGCGGGCCATTGCCTTGACCTGCTCGACCACCCGGTTCATCGTCTCGCCCAGGTGGTTGATGATGATGGAATTGGCGTGGGCCACCTTGGCCGGAATCGGCACCGGGCCGGCCCCCATCATCAACAGGGGCTCGTCGGGCAGAATGCGGTCGAGAGGCACGACAGACGGCGGTGGATGACGCATGATTTCCGCTTCCAGATGGGGAAGTCGGCATTCAGGGCAGTCGGGACCTTCTTGTCAAGGGGCTTGGGTCGGAAACCGCTTCGGCCCGGCATTACGAAATTGCATGGTGCGGCCAGCATGAAAAACGTCATTCCCGCTTTGTTTGTCGTGCTGATGACGGCCATTCCGGCCGCGGCGCAATCGCCGGCTTCGCCCGGTGCGTTCGATTCCTATGTCCTGGCGCTGTCCTGGTCGCCGACATGGTGCGAAAGCCGGGCCGGACAGCAGGATTTCGAACAATGCGGGGCGCGCCGGTACGGATTCGTGGTGCACGGCCTGTGGCCGCAATACCGCCGGGGCGGCTGGCCCGAACGCTGCGCCGCTTCGTCGCCGCTGCCGCCGGCCGTGGTGCCGTCGATGTTGCCGCTGATGCCCAGCCGGCGCCTGATCGAACACGAATGGCGGACCCACGGCACCTGCGACGGAGCCGGAGCCGAGGCTTACTTCTCCAAGATCCGGCAGATCCACCAGCGTCTGGTGGTGCCGGAACCGTTCCGTGCGCCGGACCGGCCGCAAACCCTGTCGGCGGCCGAGGTGGAAAGCGCTTTCGTCGCCGCCAATCCCGGCCTGTCCCGCAACGCGCTGACGGTGACCTGCCGCGGCGGCCGGATCGCCGAGGTCCGCATCTGCCTGTCGCGCGATCTGTCCTTCGCCGCCTGCGGCGACGGCGGGCGCGATCGGTGCCGGGGGGCTTTGCGGCTTCCGGCTGCACGGTAGTCTTTTCTCTTGCCAGACACAGTCTGCTGACGCACCTTGCTGCACTGCAACAAGGGGGTGAAGCATGGAATTGCACGGAGCCGCACAGGCCCTGCTGGTTCTGTCTGCCGCGGCGGCATTGGGGCTGGGACTGGGGCAGATTCAGGTGGCCGGGGTGAAGCTGGGGGTGGGCGGCGTCCTGTTCGCCGGCATCGCCCTGGGGCATTTCGGCATCGGCATGGACCCGACCATGATGGCCTTCGCCCGCGAGTTCGGACTGGTGCTGTTCGTCTATGCCATCGGCGTCTCGGTGGGACCGGGCTTCTTTCAGGCTTTCAAGCGCGACGGGCTGGCCCTGAACCTGATGGCCGGGGCCGTGGTGGTGCTGGGCACCCTGGTGGCGGTGGGGCTTTACCTGTTTGCCGGAGTTTCGCTGCCGGCCGCCTTGGGCATCCTGGCCGGCGCAGTGACCAATACCCCGTCGCTGGCCGCCGGCCAGCAGGTGCTGTCGCAACTGGCCGTCGAAAACGGATCGGCCATCCTGGGCCAGGCCTATGCCGTGGCTTATCCGTTCGGCATCGTCGGCATCCTGCTGACCATGCTGATGCTGCGCTTCGGGTTCCGCCTCGATCCCGACAAGGCCGCCGCCGATTTCGAGGCCGACCGCGAGGCGGCGCATCCGACCATCGAAACGGTCAACGTGGAAATCAGCAACCCCGCCGTGGTCGGCTGCAGCCTGCGCGACCTGGACGAACTGAAGGAAATGGGAGTGGTGCTGTCGCGGGTCCTGCGCGACGGCAGCCAGCATGCGGTGACGGCCGACGATGTCCTGGCCAAGGGCGACGTGGTGCTGGCGGTCGGACCGCGCGACAAGCTGGTGCGGCTGAACCGCCTGCTGGGGCCGGTGGCCAAGGTCGACCTGAAATCCATGCCCAGTTCCGACGTGGCGTGGGAGCGCATGGTGGTGACCCGCTCGGAAGTGCTGGGCAAAACCCTGGGCGAGCTGAACTTCCGCGGCAGCCACGGCATGATCATCAGCCGGGTCAATCGCAGCGGCCACGATCTGGTGCCGGATGCCCACCTCAGCCTGCAGTTCGGCGATTCGCTGCGGGTCGTGGGCGACCCGGCCCTGATGCCGGAAATGGCGCGGCTGCTGGGCAACCGTTCGAAGGCCCTGCAGGAAACCCAGATGGTCCCCATCTTCATCGGCATCGCTTTGGGCATGCTGCTGGGATCGCTGCCCATCGTTCTGCCCGGGCTGCCGTCGGCGGTCCGGCTGGGCCTGGCCGGCGGACCGCTGCTGGTGGCGATTTTGCTGTCCCGCCTGGGGCATTGCGGCCCGGTGGTCTGGTTCATGAGCCCGGCGGCCAACCATATCATGCGCGATCTTGGCATCACCCTGTTCCTGGCCTCGGTCGGCCTGAAATCGGGAGCCGGTTTCGTCGATACCCTGGTGCACGGACCGGGTCTGACCTGGATGATGTGGGGCATGGCGGTGACGCTGGTTCCCCTGATGCTGGTGGCGCTGGTGGGCCATTTGTGGCTGCGCACCAATTATCTGGGGCTGTGCGGCCTGCTGGCCGGCTCGATGACCGACCCGCCGGCCCTGGCCTTCGCCCAGGGGCTGGCGGCGTCCGAGGCGCCGATCCTGGCCTATGCCACCGTCTATCCGCTGGTGATGGTCCTGCGGGTGATTGCGCCGCAGGTGGTGGCCTTGCTGCTGTGGGGCGGGGCCTGAAAAAACTGCGCGGCCCGCTTGCAAGCAAGGGGGCCGCACGGCTTGTTCGTTCAGAAGAGATGTTCCCGTCCGGAGGAGATGTCCATCATCTCAAGCTGACGGAGTGATCGTGGCACGAGTTCCGGTCCGCCGCAAGGGGGTGGTTCGGTTCCGCAGGGCTCCGAA
>Ga0172373_10004362_pt1 | contig 20038 bp, 20 predicted proteins | sample Lak10m_2_FD_114546 | JGI IMG/M metagenome (GOLD analysis project Ga0172373, IMG submission 114546) | Freshwater microbial communities from Kabuno Bay, South-Kivu, Congo - kab_092012_10m | ecosystem: Environmental > Aquatic > Freshwater > Lake | place: Democratic Republic of the Congo...
ATCAAAGCTGAAGAAGCATTCAATTTGAAAGGCGGCTATTCGGCCGAGAGTGAAGCACGGAGCATTGCTGCGGGATTGGGACTGAAGGCCAATCGTCTTGACATGCCGCTTGGAGTGTTGTCCGGTGGAGAGCGTCGACGCGTGGAGTTGGCCCGAATTTTGTTTGCTGGCAGCGACATGTTGTTGCTTGACGAGCCAACAAACCACTTGGATATTGACGCAAAGACGTGGCTCTTGAATTTCTTGCGTAACTACAAAGGCGCACTGTTGGTGATTAGCCACGACCTGGAATTGTTGGACGAAGCAATTACACGTGTGTTGCATTTAGACCGACCCAATGAAGACGACATTGGAATGGTGTATGAATATCGCGGTACGTACAGCCAGTACAAACGCTCTCGTGCGGAAGATGAAGCTCGTGCTGAGAAAAAAGCGATGATGCAGGCCAAAGAAGTTGCGCGCTTGCAAGAAGTGGTGGACAGATTTGGTGCAAAAGCCACAAAGGCCACCATGGCGCACAGCATTGAGAAGCGCATCGCTCGTATTGAGTCCGAGTCAACTGGTGTTCGCAGAAAAGATCGCGTCCTCACTGTGAAGTTTCCCGACCCGCCACAAAGCGGAGTCACGGTGGTGAATGCCACTGGTCTTAGCAAGGGCTATGGCGGTCCACCAGTGTTTGAAGATGTGTCGTTTGATTTGGGACGTGGCGAACGTTTGTTGGTGCTTGGTTTGAACGGTGCTGGTAAGACGTCGCTGCTTCGAATTTTGGCCGGCGCAACTGATGCAAACATCGGCAACTTTGAGTGGGGTTACCAAGTGAGCGTTGGGTACTTCGCGCAGGAACACGACACATTGGATCCTCATCAATCGTTGTTGTGGCACATGCGACGAGAACTGCCAGTGGGTTCGCCGCTCACCGAAACGCAACTTCGTGCGTTGTTGGGAATGTTCGGCTTACAAGGCGAGAAGGTGTTTCAAGAGTCGGGTTCTTTGTCGGGTGGTGAAAAGACAAAATTGGCACTCGCCATGTTGATGGTTGGCCGTAACAACGTGTTGTTGTTGGACGAACCAACGAACAACTTGGATCCGCAGAGTCGCGAGGCTGTCGCCGGAGCTTTGGAGAACTGGAAAGGCTCCATCATCATGGTGAGCCACGACGAGGAGTTCGTTAGTCGTTTGAACCCCACAAAAGTGATCTTGCTGCCAGATGGGGAAGTGGACTACTTCAGCCCAGAATGGCTGGAGCTCGTCAGCCTCTCGTAACAATCTTCAGCGCGGTAGACACTTTGATGAACATCTGGTGTGGATCAAGTGGAGAAGATGAGAAGTTTTCTTTCTTGTAGAAGTTGATTGCGCGTTCATCAATTGCATCGACGGCGATCACTCGAGCACTCGGCCCAGAATTCGTTGCCCGACAAATTCGAAGAAACGCATCGATGAGGAGTGATGTGCCTAGTGAATTTCCCTGTTCGGTGGACGTAACACCTAGTTTGCCAATGAGAAAAGCGGGAATTGAGCGAGGGCTTCCATGAGAAAGACGTGTTGGTAGTTGAGTTGACTGAATTCTGTGTGCTGACAGTGTGTAATACGCAATCACTTTGCCCGTGCGAACAAAGACGTAGGTATTTGCAGTACCCATTGCTCGTGCGTGAGCAGCGCTAGTCAACAACCAATGATTGAGCGATTCGTTTCCGCAATCAAATTCGCTGGTGTCATGAATGTCGTGATTGAAGAGAACTGATCGTGGCGAGGGGAGAGATGTCTTCAATCGAGTTCGATCTGCCACAGGTTGTCGAATGCACGTCGCATTCGAGGAGAAACTGAATCGGGTTCATCGATGCTGTCCATGAGAGCGTTGAAAACGTCGTCTGGCAAAAGTGTGGTTTCTCGTTGACGTAACCGAGCCACCAATTCCATCGCTCGCTGCACGGCCAACGTACGCACGTAATCGGACACCGAAGCGTTTTCGATTTCTGCAGCCAACTTGATGAGTTCTTTGTCGTCGGCCGTGACGCGAAAGGTGATGTCGGTTGATGCTGAGGTCTGAGCCATATCTGAAGTGTACCCACAATGTAGGTACAAATCTCGTAACTAGTGTGGTACTTGTAGTATTGCGGAAAGAATAGTAGTGTTCTCACATGGCCGATCAATCCGACCGTCGAATAGACCGAAGTCAATTACTTAAGGGGGTCCTCGACCTCGCGACGTTGGCAGTTCTGGCGGAGGAAGACGGATATGGCTACGACGTAGTTCGGCGCCTTCGGCATCATGGGCTCACGGACGTTGCTGAAGCGTCTGTGTATGGAACCTTGCGTCGCCTGTTCTCGTTGGGCCTTCTCACTAGTTACGTCGTTCCGTCTGAAGAGGGTCCACACCGTAAGTACTACGGCATGACTGCAGCCGGCCATGAATGGTTGAGCGACCAGAGATTTCAGTGGAATGAATTTCGAGACGTCATCGATTCAATCGCCAACACTTCAATAAAGGGAGAATCACATGAGTGATCATTCAGACTTCATGCGCGAGGCCGCCACATTTGCGGAAAACGTCCGACGCGAACTGCGTAGTCTGCCCGCAGAGACAGTTGCGGATTTAACAGACGGACTGGAAGCAGACATTGCTTCTTCGCTTTCGGACGGAGCGACACTCCCGACTGTTTCGGAATATGCGCGTGACTTGATGCGCGGTGCTGGATTGGAAGTGCCAGATGAGACTTCAGCTGTCGTTTCATGGAGAATGAAGGCGGAAGTTGTCATCATTAAATGCGTCGAAAAACTTTCGCAAGCAACTAAAGGTCTCGCTCCAGCATGGTGGTTCTTGCGTGCATGGGTCGTTACTCAATTCCTCGGAGGAATCATCAGTGACACTGATTCCACTCGACCATTGATTGGGCAGTGGGGCGAGATGCCTATCGTGGGGGTAGTTACTCTTGGTGTTTCTATTGTGATGTCGGTTCGGTGGGGTCGGCGCGCGGTAAACAAACGTCAACTTCTTCGTGTTGTGTCAACATCAGTTTTGTGTCTGGCGACAATTCCTCTTTTGTTGTGGGAGCCAACTCAGGTAGAACAATCGCACGGTTATTGGTCTAACAATGCACCAGAGACATGTCTCATCCTTGATGTTCCAAGTGTTGTGGGAATCACGTTTGGCGAAGCCAAGCGTGCGTTGCAGCGCCTAGAAATCCCGTATGTGGTTTTTGACCAAGATGCCATGGTTGACATTGGTGACGCACCCGACGAATATGAAGTGCTTCAACAAGATGCGCAACCCGGCCCAACTACATTTTGTGGCGAGCGTTCAGTGCAGTTGGTCGTCGATTTGTCGCAGGCCCCAGCCACAACTGTTCCGACAGATCTCGGCGCCACCACCACGATTCCGATAACTGCGACCACAACTACTGTGAAGCCAAAGGCGACCACAACCACGACCCCCTGATACCGTCTCCTGCCATGAGATATGGCATTTTTGGCGGGGCAGTAAACGACGGAACAGTGGACGATGTTGTCGCTGAAGCGCGGTCGGCAGAACAAGATGGATTCGCAAGTTTCTGGGCTCCAAACATCTTTGGGCACGATGCATTAACCAGCTTGGCAATTGTTGGTCGCGAAGTTCCACGTATTGAGTTGGGCACCTCTGTTGTTCCTACGTATCCACGTCACCCACATGCGATTGCGCAGCAGTGTCACACGGTTGCCGCAGCATCTGGAAATCGACTGACCCTTGGCATTGGACTGAGTCACAAGATTGTCATTGAGAACATGTTGGGCATGTCGTATGACAAGCCCGTACGTCACCTGAAGGAATATCTCAGTGTGTTGATGCCACTGTCACGTAATGAGCCTGCAAATTTTGATGGTGAGACCTACAAAGTGCACGGCGGAATTGCAGCGAAGGGTTCGAATGGTTTCGGTGTTGTTGTGGCGGCTCTTGGTGAACAAATGCTTCGTGTCACCGCTGCAATGGCCGACGGAACATTGACATGGTGTACGGGTCCCGGCACATTGTCATCGCACACCATTCCCACCATCAATCGTGCAGCTGAAGAATTTGGTCGCCCCGCACCGCGCATCATCGCAGCACTTCCTGTTTGTGTCACGCAAGACAAAGAAGCGGCGGCAGCACGTGCCGCAAAAGTGTTTGCGGTGTATGGAACATTGCCCAGCTACCGCGCAATGTTGGATAAGGAAGGCGCTGCTGGACCGGCAGACATTGCCATCGCTGGTTCAGTTGCTGAAGTGCAGGATCGTGTTGCAGCACTTGCAGATATCGGCGTCACAGACTTTGCAGCTGTGGAATTTGGTGCAACGCCAGATGAGATTGCAGAGACACGCGCAGCAATCAAGGCCCTCATCAAGTGAGCTCATTATTTGATTCCGTAGCTTTTTCGCACGGACCCGCAATGAAGAACCGCTTCATGCTGGCTCCGTTGACAAACCAGCAAAGCCACGCTGATGGCACATTGTCCGATGATGAATATCGCTGGCTCACCATGCGTGCACAGGGTGGGTTTGGTCTCACCATGACGTGTGCATCTCACGTGCAGGCCGTTGGTCAGGGATTTGCGGGCCAGCTTGGCTGCTTTGACGACAAGCATCTCGAGGGTCTCACAAGACTGGCTGCGGGAATCCATCAGCACGACTCAGTTGCCATTGTGCAGTTGCACCACGCAGGTCGACGTTCGCCGAAAGATCTCATTGGTACAGAACCAGTGAGCGCTGGGGTTGACGAGAAGATGGGTGCGCGGGCGATGACCACTCGCGAAGTGGAAGAGATGATTCAAGCCTTCGTTGATGCTTCAGTGCGCGTGGAGAAAGCCGGTTTTGACGGCGTTGAATTGCACGGCGCGCATGACTACCTCATCTGTCAGTTCTTGAATGCAGATCTCAATCAGCGAACAGATCAATTTGGCGGTTCGTTTGAGAATCGTCAGCGCGTCTTGTTCAGCATCATCGACGGTATTCGCGCCGCATGTGGGGAGAACTTTCACGTTGGAGTTCGCCTCTCGCCAGAACGTTTCGGCATGAAGACGTCAGAGATTGTCGAGGTGTATCGCCGTCTTATTTCGGAGAACAAACTCGACTTGATTGACATGTCCTTGTGGGATGTTTTCAAGTTGGGCGCAGACGAAGATTTTGCAGACCGTCGCCTGATTGACATCTTTGCCAACGAAGAACGCGGGTCAACACGTCTTGCAGTTGCTGGAAAGCTCTACACCGCAGAGGACATGAGCAAGGCCATTGATGCGGGCGCTGACATGGTGGCGGTTGGTCGTGCGGCCATCACCAATCATGATTTTCCGTTGCAAACACAACGAGATCCACAATTCACCATGCGGGAACTTCCGGTACCCCGCGCCACGTTGCGCGAAGAAGGGCTCAGCGACCTCTTCATTGGCTACATGGGTAACTGGCCCGGTTTCGCTGGCGAATAACTCTTAGTGAAGGTGAACAGGAGTTCCTGTTCCGCCTACTTGATCAAAGAAGTCATTTCCCTTGTCATCAACAACGATGAATGCGGGGAAATCCTGCACTTCAATTTTCCACACCGCTTCCATGCCGAGCTCTGCGTATTCCAACACTTCAACTTTGGTGATGCAGTCCTGTGCAAGACGCGCAGCCGGTCCACCGATGGAGCCCAAGTAGAAACCGCCATAGGTATTACATGCCTCGGTGACTTGGCGTGAGCGGTTGCCCTTGGCCAACATCACGAATGAGCCGCCGGCTGCTTGGAAGTCAGCAACATAGCTGTCCATGCGGCCCGCTGTAGTTGGTCCGAATGAACCAGACGCCATGCCTTCTGGAGTTTTGGCTGGACCTGCGTAGTACACGCAATGGTCTTTCATGTATTGCGGTAAGCCTTGGCCCGCATCGAGGCGTTCCTTCAACTTTGCGTGTGCAATGTCGCGAGCAACAACCATTGGCCCGGTCAACATTACGCGCGTCTTCACCGGATACTTGCTGAGGGTTGCGCGAATTTGGTCCATTGGCTGCGTGAGATCAATTTGGACGACTTCATCGCTGAGTTCTTCGTGCGTCACATCTGGTAAGAAACGTGCTGGGTCTGTTTCCAACGCCTCAATAAAGATGCCATCTTTCGTGATTTTTCCAAGTGCTTGGCGGTCTGCACTGCATGACACCGCAAATGCAACCGGACAACTTGCTCCGTGTCGTGGTAGACGAATCACGCGCACGTCATGGCAGAAGTACTTGCCACCAAACTGTGCACCAATTCCGGTGTCTTGCGACAGCTTCAGAATCTTCGCTTCAAGTTCAATGTCGCGGAATCCATGTCCAAGGTCGCTTCCCTGTGTAGGGAGTGAATCGAGATAACGAGCACTTGCAAGCTTGGCTGTCTCTACCGCTTGTTCTGCAGATGTTCCACCGATGACAACTGCAAGGTGATACGGCGGACATGCTGCGGTGCCAAGTGTGATCATTTTTTCAAAGACCCACGGCAGCAATGTCTTTTCGTTGAGCAACGCTTTTGTTTCTTGGAAGAGGTAGCTCTTGTTGGCAGAGCCGCCACCCTTCGCCATGAACAAAAACTTGTACGCATCGCCATCAACTGCAGAGATTTTGATTTCCGCCGGCAAGTTGTTGCCAGTGTTCTTCTCGTCATACATGTTGAGTGGTGCCATCTGGCTGTAACGAAGATTGCTGGTGAGATACGTGTTGTAGACACCGCGAGCAATTGCTTCTTCGTCATTGCCGCCAGTCATCACGAACTGGCCCTTCTTACCCTTCACAATTGCAGTGCCAGTGTCTTGACACATGGGCAAGACACCACCAGCAGCAATGCCAGCATTCTTCAGCAAATCGAGTGCCACGAATCGGTCGTTCGCACTCGCTTCGGGGTCTTGCAAGATGTTCGCGAGTTGCTGCAAGTGGCTGCTGCGCAACAGGTGAGCAATGTCGCGCATTGCTGTCTGAGTGAGAAGCGTGATGGCCTCTGGTTCCACCTTGAGGAACGTGCCAAGCGGAGTTTCCACCTGGGATACGCCTTCGGTGCTGACGAGGCGATATTCGGTGGTGTCGGGGCCGAGGGGGAGAATCTCTGTAAACGCAAAATCTGCCATAGAGACAGGCTAGGTCGCCTGCGTGGTTGGCGCCTTATGCGCTGGGGTCAATCGGCCATTTGTGCTTTGGGTATCGACCGGCCATGTCTTTTCGTACCTCTGCCCAAGAGCCTGTCCAGAACGAAGGTAAGTCGCTGGTGATTTGGATTGGCCGGTCTGCTGGCGACAGCAGTTGGATGCGAAGTGGAATGGTGCCGTTGAGAACACTCGGGTGAGTTGTGAGGCCAAATAAGTGCTGTACCCGAACCGTGATTGTTGGCGTGTCTGGGTCTGCATAGTTAATCGCCACTGGTTTTCCGTGCGGTGGGGTGAACATTGCTGGCGCAAGGTTGTCGAGTGCTGCAGATTTGTCCCATCCAAGGGTTGATTGCAGCACCATTGTTAAATCGATTGCAGCGACATCGGCGCGACTCGTTGCTCCCACCAGAAATGGTCGTAGCCATTCGTCAAGGGTGGTGATGAGATGTGATTGAGATGTGTCTGGCCATTCTTCGCCGCGATGATGACGTAGAAATGCGATGCGTTGTCGAAATTCTGTGGCGGCTCCGCCAGAGAGAATCTTCATTTGTGTCGCTTTCACGCGTTCGATGAGAGCTTCGGTGGTGTCATCGCCTGGCACTGGGGCGAGGTCGCGTTCATCAATGCGAATGCTTCCCACTTTGCGAACAACTCGGTGTACTAAATCATCTCGAGATTTGTCCCACGTGAGATACGACTCCACTTCAACATCATCGCCTAGCACTGGTGCGATGAGTTCTAAGTCCACAGAAGCAGCGCGACGCAAACGTGAACCACCTCGTCGAGAATCAACATCAGCGGCCACGATAAACATCTCTTTGGCAATGTCGTCTTTGCTGTCACAACTCACAGCTCCGCCTTCGCGCATCACGAACTGTCCCGCAGTTGTTCTGCGCATGGCGAGACGATCTGGGTACGCAGACAACAACACTGCGCCACACAATGAATCCACCATGTCGGCACTGACATAAGTGTCAGAGGAGATTCCGCTTCGTCGTGCAATGTCGCGTGCTGCGTCGCGTACTCGGTGCAGTGCGCCACGATCAGCAAGATCATGTCGTTCCAAATCCAAGATGAGGCGTACACGCAAACCAACGTCAGTGGGCAACGTGTCGGGTCGGCCACGCAAGATGTCGCGTTCTTCAAGCAGTGCGGCCAACACACATGCAATCCATCCTTGCGCTGGCGACTCAGAGTTTCTTGCAACCATGGTGCCGAGGCGCGGATGAAGGGGGAGTCCAAGCACCGATGAACCTAAAGACGTGATGGCTCCGCGGTCATCGATGAGTTGCAGCATTGTCAATGTTGAAAGGGCCAGATCAAGATTTTTCTGTGGCGGTGCATCAAGGAATGCAAGGTCTGTTACCGGGGTTCCCCATGATGCAACGTCAAGCGCAAGAGAGCAGAGATCGGCTTGCGTGATTTCTGCTGGAAGGTGAGCAAGTCGAGTGGAGTCTTCAATGCGGCTCCACAAGCGATACGCCACACCTTCGCGAACACGTCCAGCACGACCACTTCGTTGGTCTGCGGAAGCCTTTGATGATGTCACCGTCACTAATTCAGTGAGACCGGTTCGAACATCGAGTCGCGGTGTTCGAGCAAGACCAGCATCCACCACAATGTGAATTCCTTCAACAGTGAGTGATGTTTCTGCGATGTCGGTCGACAGGACAACGCGACGACGTCCGGATGGGCTTGCCTGTAGTGCAACATCCTGTTCTGCAAATGGCAAAGCGCCTGCAAGCCGCACAATGTCGACGGCCTCCCCAACACGCTCACGAAGAACTTGTTGCGCACGGTTGATCTCACCAATCCCCGGGAGAAAAACAAGAATGTCGCCATCATCATTTTTCAGCGCGTGCAACACCGCATCAGACACGGCATTTTCCAAACGGTCATCTCGTTGACGTGGCAGGTATCGAATATCAACAGGGAAAATTCTTCCGTCGGACGTAATGACTGGTGCTGGGCCAACTGCATCGCCGAGAACCTCTGCGAATTTTTCGGCTTGCGCGGTGGCGGACATTGCGAGAATTCGTAGATCTGTGCTGAATGTACGGCGCGCATCAAGCAGAAACGCAAGGCCAAGGTCTGTTGGCAGATTGCGTTCATGCACTTCGTCAAAAATCACAATGGCCGTGCCATCAAGTGTCGGGTCGTTTTGAAGTCGTCGCGTGAGGATTCCTTCGGTCAGAACTTCAATGCGTGTTGCACTACCAATCTTTCGTTCATCACGAGTTTGAAAGCCAACGGTCTCGCCAACACGCTCACCGAGAAGTGATGCCATTCGTTGCGCAGCGGCGCGCGCGGCAAGTCGACGTGGTTCCAACATGACAATGCGGCGATCGCCGACCCACGGTTCATTCACAAGACGAAGAGGCACCAATGTTGTTTTGCCTGCACCAGGCGGCGCGACAAGAACGGCGGCGCGATGCGAGAGAAGGGCTGTGCGCAGAGGCTCTATTGCCTCTTCAACGGGTAATCCCGATTGAGGAAGTTGGTTAGACAAGCGCGGGCGTACCGCGGAATGCGCCGGGGTCGCCAGGTGCTGGAATGGTTGGCTTCGACCAAGCGGTCAGTGTGGCAACAGCACTTGCGACTTCTTTCCAGTCGGCTGCGGTCCATCCTTGTGCGGCTTGTGGGATGGTGCCATTTGCCTGAATCAACACGAATGCTGGCAATTCACTGAGACCAAGTGCCTTCACTGCAGCACGATCTGGGTCGCAGTACACCAAGAACTCGTCTGCGTACGGTCCGAGGAACGCACGAGCATCTGATTCGTCGCATGTCACGATGAAGTTCACGCGCACTGCGGCACCTGAAAACTGGCGCATGATGCGCACTGCGGTTTCCAAGATCCAAGAGCTCTCGTTGGTGTAGGGGTCAAGAACAACCGAAGCGAGGTGGAATGTGGTGAGCCATTCGCGCAATGTACGAGCTCCACCCGACAGCGGGGTGAGGGTGAGGTCGAGGCTTGGATTGGGGAGAGATGCACTTGCCACGGGCTCCACGCTAGTGGCTGAGACCGCATCGGGTGAAGCCTCGCCCAGCAAAACGCTGTGGCAAATGGCGGTCTAAGTTGGAAGAAGAGCCCCTCAGACGGGGGTACATGTCAGGAGTCGCGATGGGCGAGATGGTGGAATTCAAGAGCAACGGCGGAACCTGTGGCGGCTATCTTGCCGGTGACTCGGGCCCTGGTGTTGTGGTGATTCAAGAATGGTGGGGACTGAACGATCACATCAAGGACATTGCAGATCGCTTCGCGGCCGAAGGGTTCACTGCGCTCGCGCCAGACCTTTATCACGGTGAAGTCACAACTGAACCAGACAGTGCGGGCAAGTTGTTGATGAGTATGAACCTTGCAACCGCAGCGAAAGATTTGAGTGGCGCAATTGATTTGTTGCAGCAACGCACGGGCAGAACAAAAGTTGGCGTTACTGGGTTTTGTATGGGTGGCGGACTCACGTTGATGGTGGCGTGTCAACGTCCCGACGCTGTAGCTGCCGCCGCTCCGTTCTATGGCGGTATGCGTCCCGACACTCCCATCGATTGGAACAACATGACAGCGGTGGTGGAAGGCCATTACGCAGAACACGATCGCGGTAACGCGGCGCCAGAGGCCATTAAGCAGACTGAGGCAGAACTACGTGCACTAGGCAAGACCGCAACGTTCCATGTGTACCCAGGAACTCACCACGCGTTCTTTAATGACACCCGCGCAGAGGTGTACAGCGCTGAGGCGTCGGCCACCGCTTGGAGCCGCACGATTGCTCTGTTCCGAGCCAATCTCTAGGCAGAATATGGTGTTATCTAATTAGATAACACTTGGTATGGTGGGGGCATGGACACAGCGCGCCTCATCAGAATTTCTCGAGAACGAGCAGGACTCTCAAAACGGGAACTCGCACGTCGGGCCGGAACATCGCCAGCGGCAATTGTGAAATACGAGTCAGGGGCAACATCGCCAACTGTCGACACGTTGGATCGGATTCTTCGTGCGGCCGGTTGGGAAATTGAGGTTCATGTCTCACGGGTGTCGCAACAACTCGTTGAACGTGGGGAGATGATGCATGAACTACTGGGCATCGTTGACTTAGTGGACATTCGTCCAGCACATCCAACGGTTGAGTTTCCGAGGTTTGAAGATGTTGTTCACTGAACTTATTTTCGCAACCCATAAAGCGTTCAAAGATGCTGGTATCGACCATGCATTTGGCGGTGCTCTCGCGTTGATGCATTACGTTGGCGAGCCACGAACAACGTGGGATATTGACATCAATGTCAGCGTTCAAAAAGAAGATGCAGATGTTGTTGTTCAGGCATTGGCCGGCATCGTAGACGCTTCAGAAGAACAGATTGCTTTGCTGAAGCGCGATGGCCAAGTGCGATTCATGGCGGGAAGATATCCAATTGATGTCTTTCTTGCCGTTCACGAATTTCATGAAGAGATGCGTTTGATGAGTTCTCTTCGACCATTTGGCAATACAGAACTTCCCTACATTTCAGCCACACATCTTGTTGTCTTGAAAGCAATGTTCAATCGCAGTAAGGACTGGGTCGATATCGAGGCGATGTTGGTGCATGGCTCTGTAGATATTCCGCGCGCTATCGGATGGATTGTCACATTGTTGGGTGACGACAGTGATGCTCCAGCTCGAATTCGGGCGCTGTCACTTATCAAAGAAACTGTTGAGCCAATAGCGGCCCCGCTCTTCAGGCCAAAAACGTTGTGGGGTGAAGAGGCTTAGGCGAGTTCGGCGATTGCTTCTGCAATGGCGATTGCACGACGTGCATTGTCAACGTGCAAGTTTTCAATCATGCGACCGTTCAGCTGGACTACGCCTTTGCCCGCAGCGAGAGCTTCATCAAACGCTGCAATGACATCGCGCGCGTGAGCAACTTCTTCTTCTGATGGCGACCACACATCATTTGCGATTGCAACTTGGTCTGGATGAATCAATGTCTTGCCATCGAATCCCATCTGCTGACCCTGAACGCACTCATCACGGAATGCTTCCGCATTCTTTATGTCATTGAACACGCCATCAAGAATGACCTTGCCGGCTTCTCTTGCCGCAAGCAACGCCATGTGCAGGCTGTGTACCAGCGGTGCGCGACCAGGAACCTGCGAAGCACGCAATTCTTTTGCCAAGTCATTGGTTCCCATCACCAACACTGCAACGCGTGGGTGAGCAGCAATTGCGCGACAATCCATTATGGCTGTTGGGGTTTCAATCATCGCCCAAATCATCATTTCTTTTGGTGCGCCTGCTGCGTCAAGTGCAGCCGACACCTCATTGACTTCGGCCACCGAGTTGATCTTTGGAATCACCACAGCCGACACGCACGCCTTCGCAGCAGCAGCGACGTCTGCGTGACCCCACGGTGTTGCAAGCGCATTGCAACGAATGGTGAGCTCGCGCTTTCCGTATTCACCGCTATTGACTGCAGCAACGGCCTGCGCGCGCGCCACGTCTTTGGAATCAGGGGACACAGCGTCTTCCAAGTCGAAGATGATGGCGTCTGTTGAAATTCCCTTTGCCTTCTCGAGTGCGCGCTCATTGGCGGCGGGCATGTACAAAGCGGATCGGCGTGGGCGCAGTGAACTCATGGCTCTACTTTCGTGTGTGGGTAATTAGAAACCGTACTGTGCGGCGAGTTGTGGGTCGCGCGCTGCAAGTTGGCGTGCAAGTTCAACAACAACTTTGCACTGCTTCACGGATGCATCATCTTCCATCTTGCCGTCCAGCATGATGGCGCCAGTTCCGTCACCCATTGCATCAATAACGCGTTGTGCTTGCTTCACATCTTCTGGACGTGGGCTAAACACGCGCTTTGCAATGTCGATTTGTACGGGGTGCAAACTCCAGGCTCCAACACAACCCAACAAGTACGCATTGCGGAATTGATCTTCACAAGCAACAACGTCCTTGATGTCGCCGAATGGTCCGTAGAAGGGGAGAACGCCGTGCATCACACAAGCGTCCACCATGCGAGCCATTGTGTAGTGCCACAAATCTTGTTGGTAAGTGGTACGCGCGCCCTGGTAGTCGTCGCCTTGCGGGTCTTGGCGCACGATGTAGTCCGGGTGTCCACCACCGACGCGAGTGGTCTTCATTCGGCGGTTTGCTGCAAGGTCTGCTGGTCCGAGCGAGATTCCTTGCATACGGGGCGATGCGCCACAAATTTCTTCCACGTTGGCAACGCCACGTGCAGTTTCAAGAATGGCGTGCAACAGAATTGGCTTCTTCAATCCGGCACGTGCTTCAAGTTGAGCAAGAAGACGATCCACATAGTGAATGTCTTCTGGTCCTTCCACTTTTGGAATCATGATGACATCGAACTTGTCGCCAGCTTTGGTGACAATTTCAATCATGTCGTCGAGGAACCATGGTGAATCAAGACTGTTGACGCGTGTCCACAACTGAGTGGTACCGAAGTCGAGTTCGTTTGCAACCTTGACGAGTCCTGCGCGAGCAGCCTCTTTGTCGGCCATTGGGATTGCGTCTTCCAAGTTTCCAAGGATGATGTCAACGTTTGGAATCGTCTCTGGAAGTTTCGCCACCATCTTTTCGTTGTGTGGTGGGAAGAAGTGAATGACGCGGCTTGGCTTGAATGGAATTTCATGCAGTGGTGCAGGTGCACCAGCGGCCAATGGTTTGAAGAAGTCTTTTGCTGAACGCACGTGTGTTCCTTACTTTGCTGCTTCGCAGAGATTCTTTGCGATGACCTTGAGGCACAGAGTCTCGTCTGCGCCTTCAAAGATGCTCAACACGCGCGCGTCAACGTACAAACGGCTGACGCTGTATTCCTCGGCGTAACCAAATCCGCCATGGATTTGCATTGCTTCGCGAGCCACCCATTCGGCCGCCTTGCAGACGTATGCCTTCACCATGCTTGCTTCCATGGCGCCTTCGCCCTTGCCCATCAATCGAGCAACTGCATACGAGAACTGACGTGATGCCTGAGTGATAACGGCCATGCGACCCAGCTTCACTTTCGTGAGTTCGTAATCGCTAATTGGTGAACCAAACACCACACGGTTCTGTGCGTAATCAAGTGATGCTTCGTATGCAGCCTGCATCACGCCAACTGCGCGAGCTGCTGTTTGAAGGCGACCGTTTTCGAAGCCGGCCATCTGCAAGTAGAAGCCCTTACCGAGGCCATCTTCTTCACCAATCAGATTTGCTGCAGGCACCCACCAGTTTTCAATAGCGATTTCATAGCTGTGCATTCCGCGGTAGCCGATGGTGTCAATGGGTCGACCTTCCATCTTTCCGCCACCGTCTTGCGAGAACATGAAACCGTGCGCATCGCCAACTGGCTTTGGAACAATGAACATGGACAAGCCGCGGTGCGCCTTTGAACGATCTGGATCTGTGCGTGCAAGCAACATGAGAACATTCGCGCGAGCGCCGAATGTGCACCATGTCTTCACACCATTGATAACCCAACCATCTTCTCCGTTAGGACCTTGCGCGCGAACTGCAGTTGTCTTCAAGCCGGCAACGTCGGAACCGTAGTCAGGCTCTGTCACAGCAACTGCTGACAACACTTCTGCGCTTGCAAGCTTTGGCAACCACTCGTGCTTCTGCGCCTCGGTGCCACCCTTCACCAACGCGCGGGTGAGAATTTCTGGGCGAGTAATCAGTGAACCACCAATACCAAGTGATGCCTTCGACAACTCTTCGGTGGCAATGACGGATGCCATGTACTCACCTTCGCCGCCTTCAGAGAAGCCGTCGTACTCGACAGGAACGCTGAGTCCGAATGCGCCAATTTCTGCGAGACCTGAAATGACTTCTTCTGGTACGTCACCGTTATGGCGGTGTACATGTTCTGCCTTTGGCGCTACCACCTTCGCGGCGAACGAACGGAACGTGTCTTGCACCATTTCAAAATCATCCGCAAGGTGACGAGGACCTTGTACATCCGCCAGTGATGCAAGGAATGCAGGGTCGCGATAGGTGGCGACAAAACCGTGGAACTCTGAAAGTGCGCTTGGGTCGACTCCCCACAATTCGTCACGACCGATGAGGCGCGACACAAAGTCGTGCACCATGTCGGCAGTGAATGCACATGTGATGTTTCCTTCGACTGTGCCCTTTGCGCCGTAATCAAGAAGTGAGCGCGAGGTTTCAACCGCTGCAGCAACGTGTGCGATGTCGTATGCGAGGGTCTGGTTCTTGTCTGGGCCACCCTTTGCAATCAACGTCTTGATGGCGGTATCCACCATTGCTCGCGCAGTGGAGATGACGGAGGCAGCTGTCTGGAGGTCTGGCGCAGTACTCATGGGGGGAAACGCTAGTGAGCAGGCGCCCCACTTGGCATATTCGCGTGGACGAATTTGGGCGAAAAGTTCGCTACCTGAGTGGTATTTGGTCACGCCTCGCACGGGTCCGCTCAACTCTCCGCCAATAGGCGTTGGTGCCATGGTGCAAGGAAAATTGGGTAATTCCCTGCAGAGGGCTAGTTAGTCGGTCACGATGGTAGGGATGGAAACCCCGAAGAAGAAGCGTCCAGCGTTTCTGCGACCAATCCAAGTGGTGGTTGCTGGCGCGGTTGTGTACTTCTTCGTGCTGCCTCTCATTCCCGGTTTTCGCGAGGCTGTCAACGATCTCCAATCAATTGACCCGTACCTCCTGTTTGTTGGAATCGGGTTTCAGGCCTTGTCGCTTCTCGCGTATTCCCTGCTGACGAAAGCTGCATTGGGAGAGAGTGGTGATCACATCAGCACTCTTCGCCTGTATCGCATTCAGCTAAGTACAAAGGCGCTCGGCAACATTGTTCCTGGCGGAAGCGCAGCCAGTTCTGCACTTGGTTATCGACTTGTGACGATGTGTGGTGTCGCAGGACCAGACGCAGCTTTCGCACTCGCTACTGCGGGAGTTGGTTCTGCTGTGGTGTTGAACCTCATCTTGTGGCTTGGTCTCATCATTTCAATTCCAGTTCGCGGCGTGAATGCGTTGTACGGAACAGCGGCGATTATCGGCGTCATCTTGATGACGTTTGCCGCCTTCTTGATTTTTGGTTTGGTGGAAGGTCAGGGTCGCTCCGAACGAGTTGTGCGTGGCATCGCACGACGTTTGCGATTCGACGAACATCACGCAGCTGAAGTGCTGTCACATCTCGGTACGCGCATTGAAGGTCTGTACGCAGACAAGCAATTGTTGCGACGCGTTGTGGGGTGGGCAGCAGTCAACTGGTTGTTGGATGCTGCGTCATTGTGGGTGTTCTTGCAAGCGTTCGGCGGAGACATTGCGGTCGATGGACTCATTGTTGCCTTTGGTATCGCCAATGTGTTCTCCGTGGTCCCCATCACCCCTGGTGGTCTCGGAATCGTCGAGAGTATTTACATTCCCATGTTGGTGGGCTTTGGGCTCACTAGAAAAACCGCAACCGTTGGCGTGTTGTCGTATCGCGTTGCGCAGTACTGGCTTCCCATTCTTGTGGGATGGCTCTGCTACCTGTCGTTGCAAATTGGACCATGGTCTATCGACCGTCGCCATCGACTTGCCTCACTGCCGCGTGTCGCGCGCACGCAAACTGAACGAGGACTCACCACCGTGGATTGGGCGGAGAAATTCGCTCCAAAGGACCGAACGGGCCAATTCCCAATGCCCACCCTCACCCCAGATGACATCGAGTTCTTGGACGATACGGATGGTTCGCCTCGTCCTGAGTAGCGTTTGAGTTCATGACAACACATGAACGTTCCTTTGGTCGCTACCTCGAAGATTTCATCCCAGGCGATGTCTTTCGTCATTGGCCCGGCAAGACAATCACGGAATATGACGATCATCTGTTTTGCATGATCACCATGAACCATCATCCGTTGCATACCAACGATTGGTTCGCGAAAGAAAGCGTTCAGGGCCGAAACGTTGTTGTTGGAAACTTGGTGTACTCACTAGTACTTGGCATGAGCGTTCCAGACGTCAGTGGTGCAGCCATCGCAAACCTTGAGGTGGAAACACTGCAACACAAGTTCCCCACATTCCATGGCGACACCATCCACGCAGAGACCCGCGTGTTGGAAGTGGCCGAGAGCAAGTCAAAGAACGATCGCGGAATTGTCACTGTTGAGACCAAGGGCTTCAACCAAGATGGCAAAGAAGTGTGTTACTTCCGTCGTCGCGTCATGGTGTGGAAGCGCGAGTTTGCGCCCGAGCGCCGTCGTCCATACGACGGACAGGACGTGTGGGCCGACTAAGTCGCCACGACCGCATCGCGGTTGCGTTATTGGCGTGGGGTAGCGACACGCTGAGGGATTTGCCGTGGCGTCGAACTCGCAATCCTTGGCATGTATTGGTGAGCGAAGTGATGTTGCAGCAAACATCAGTTGCTCGTGTCATGCCAAAATTTGAAGCGTTCATTGATGAATTTCCCACGCCCCATGCGCTTGCAGGGGCGGCATTAGGTGACGCCTTGCGATTGTGGTCTGGGTTGGGGTATCCGCGCCGTTGTCGAAATCTTCAAGAAGCAGCGCGAGTGATTGTGCGCGACTTTGATGGTGAATTTCCAACCACGCTTCCCGAATTGCAGTCACTGCCTGGAGTGGGCGAGTACACCAGTCGCGCCATTCTTGCGTTTGCGTTTGAACAAGACGTTGCCGTCGTTGACACAAACGTGTCTCGAGTGTTGTCTCGTGTTGAGGGCCGTGCGTTGAAAGCGCGTGAACTGCAAGAGTTGGCAAACGATTTCGTTCCGCAGAGTCTTGGGTGGGAATGGAATCAAGTGATGATGGACTTCGGTGCTCGTCACTGCACCTTGAGATCACCGAAGTGTTCGGAATGCCCATTGAAGAAATTGTGCGCGTGGCATGGTGAGGGTGAAGACCCAGCGCCGTTGTCATCTGGGGCAAGCAAGCCACAGGCGAAGTTTGAAGGGTCAGACCGTCAAGCGCGTGGTCGCGCCCTGAAAGCTGTTGCAGATGGGGTAGGGCAGCCGCGCCAAATTGTGGCGGCGATGGGGCTGACAGAAGATCGTGAACGCGCACACACGTTGATTGATGCGCTGGTGAACGAAGGTTTATTGGTGCGAAGCGGCAGACGACTTATTTTGCCGTAACCCAATCGACAATCAGTTGGTTCACCTCTTGTGGCTTTTCAAGCTGCAAGAAGTGTCCAGCATCGTCAACAATTTTCAATGTTGCCCATGGTGCAAATGTGGTGAGTGATTCGGCAACTTCACGCCCGATGCAGCCGTCGTTTGCGCCGTGAAGGTACAAGGTGGGTTGTGGTAATTCGCCACCGCCTGCTGCCTGAATGGCGTCATATTTTTCATCGCGTGGACCTGCGCCAAGCGTGCAGCGGTAATAGCCAAGTGCCGCAGCTAAGTGCTGTGGATCGCGAAGAGCAGCTTTGCAGTTTTCTGCGTCGGCCGCTCCGTCGAATCCTGGTGACCAATCGCGCCACAACATGTCAATGAATGCCAAGTCATTTGATGGCACTACTAAGTCGGAGAGTGGATGTTGGAAATAGAACATGTACCAACTGCGCTTGAGTTGGTCTTGATTGTTGATGAACGCAACGTTCATGGCTCCACCTGGAGGGACAGCCATGCCGACAACTTTCTTCCAGCGGCTCGGTTCAGAACCAGCAGCGCCGTACACGGTTGGTGCACCCCAGTCGTGGCCAATAATGACAGCGTTCTCATCTCCGCCCAATGCGTCGTGAAGCGCGTTGGCATCGGCTGACAAGGCACCGGTTTGATACATGCCATCTGCTGCGAGCGAGGTCGGCGCGTAGCCACGTGTAAATGGGGCGATGGCGCGGAACCCAGCGTCTGCCAATGCAGGCAACAGATGTCGCCATGTGTGAGGCGAGTCGGGGAATCCGTGAAAACACATCGCCAAAGGTCCGGTGCCGCATTCCAGGTAGGTGAATTCAATTCCGTTGGCGGTGACCGTATTGGTGGAGATCTGGTGTGACATGAAATGAACCGTAGTCCCTCCGATGCGACAGGCGTCACCCGTTTCATACATTGCTTAGGCGGTCAATTTCCGTAGCGTTTCACGCATGGGGGCTAGGCCATGTTGACTGTGACGTTCCACGGCGTGCGTGGTTCAACGCCGTGCCACGGGCCGTCCACTGCAAAGTACGGCGGCAACACATCATGTGTGTCTGTTCGTGCGCCGGGTCGTCGACCCATTCTTCTCGACCTTGGAACTGGTCTTCGCTATTTCGGTAAGCAGTACACGGCGGGAACTGAAATTCCGTTGAAGGCAATTGCCTTAGTAACGCACTTGCATTGGGATCACGTGCAAGGTCTTCCGTTCTTCACACCAATGTTGCATCCAGGTGCAAAGTTGGAAATCTTCGGACCACAGCAATCAGATGGTTCAAGTTTCGCAGGTGCAATGGAAGAAGCAATTTCTCCACCGACATTCCCAATCGGGTTGAAAGATTTTCCAGGCAACTTCTCATTCTCAGATGTCGCCGATTCTGAATGGGAAATGGACGATTACAAAATCATGTCTCGACTTGTTCCACACATCGGACCAACAGTCGGATACCGCATTGAGTTTGCGGGCTCAACTATCGCGTATATCTCAGATCACCAACAACCTCTTGATGGTTCGTTCCATTTGCCAGACGGTGTGCGCGAGCTGGCGGACGGCGTGGATCTTCTTATTCATGATTCGCAGTACACGCCTCAGGAATTCGCAGTGAAGAGCAACTGGGGTCATTGCACCGCAGATTTTGCCATCAACATTGCGGCGCAAACGGGAGCAAAGCGACTTGCTTTGTATCACCATGACCCCGACCGCACCGATACCGCGATTGATGCGATGGCGACATGCGGCACAGGGCAGCCAATGGATGTCTTCTTTGCTCGTGAAGGCGGAACAATTTCCGTTTGATGAGGTCTGGTCTACTGTGTAACGGTGACCTCAAACATTGATCCTTCAGTCTTTCGCGCAGTTCTCGGCCACGCACCAAC
>Ga0172373_10004363_pt1 | contig 20036 bp, 22 predicted proteins | sample Lak10m_2_FD_114546 | JGI IMG/M metagenome (GOLD analysis project Ga0172373, IMG submission 114546) | Freshwater microbial communities from Kabuno Bay, South-Kivu, Congo - kab_092012_10m | ecosystem: Environmental > Aquatic > Freshwater > Lake | place: Democratic Republic of the Congo...
AATAACTTTATGAGTAAGTGATATACTAATATCAACATGAAGTTTAAGTAGTTTAAAAGATACAACACAAAGTTGAAAGACATTAAGACAACAATACTTAACAAAGTTACAGAGTATATTAACATGAAGTAGTATATCAAGTAATTACAGTAATATAATAAGTTTAAATCCAAATGATACTAGTGCTGATTTAATAGCATTATGAATAATAAATTGAAAGTGAAGTGGTTGATGATGAAATAGTAGTAGTATTGCTAGTACTACAATAATACCAATAATAAATCAATATTTAAATTGTACATCAACATGACAAATATTAACAGCTAGTACTACATATCCATGAGTATCTACAAATTGAGTACAACCAGCTCATCCAGCATGTAATAGTGCAGATATAATAGTTTGTAGTTGAAATTGAGTTTGATTTACACTTTCATCTTGTAATATTTGATCTAATATATCTTGAACTTGAGTTAGTTCATACTGAATGTATTTTCAATTGTGAAGAAATAAGTGATTTCCTTACTGAGATACAAGCCAGCAATCATCAACTATAGATTGAAGTATGTGATTAAATGCAGTAACAGATACTTACTGATTTGTATCTTTTGGTACATCACCATTCAGTTGGGCTAATACCACTATAATAAATAATTGGTGAAGTACAACAAATACTAGTTTGGCTAGACAGTGACCATGTGCAAATTGATATCATGTACCTAGTGAAATAGAGTGGCAAAATATTACAACAGCATGATTTTTAATATGGTGAACATCTAATTCAACTGCTATGTTAAATACACTTAAACTACCTTTTAGTGGTTACCGTGATAAGTATAATGGTTGATATAGTGGGCAGGGTAATCATGGTTATTATTGGTCAAGTGATACTAATCAATTTCTTATACATTCTTCAAATCTTATAGTACCTATACATACTGGTAATTCATATCCAAGAAATGGATCTAATATTCGTTGCTTTAAAAACTAAAATTACAACACAAACTATCTAAAAATACTTGAAAATTTCAACTAAATCAATAAAATACACATAACTTTATTAACTAACATAAGAAAATATGACAAAACAAGAAAAACAAAATATTGAAGAAAAAGAAATTATGGAACAAGTTGAGGAAGAAATTACTGAAATAGAAGATAAAAATTTGGAAATTGAAGAAGAAAAACTTGAAGAAGCTCAAACTTGAATTGATCCTGAAATAGATAAATTAAAAGATTTACTTTTTAGAACTCAAGCCGATTTTGAGAACTTTAAAAAAAGAACACAAAGAGATAGAGATGATATGATTTTTTTCTTAAAAACTGATATTTTTAAGAAAATATTACCAAGAATTGATGACTTAGAAAGAATTATAAAAAATACTCCTGAAGATTTAAGAAATTCAGCACTTTATGAATGAGTTGTCGCAATGGAAAAGAACTTTAACAAAGATTTAGAAAGCTTTAAGGTAAAAAGTTTTGAATCTATTTGAGAAGAAATTGACCCAAATAAACATGATGTAATGACTAAAATTCCTTGAAAAGACTGAATTATAGTTGATGAATTTGAAAAATGATATGAACTTGATTGAAGAATTCTTAGAGTTGCAAAAGTAGTTGTTGGTTATGAGGCTTAGATATGTCTAAAATAGAAACAAAAAAATGTTTCTATTTTTTTACATAAAAAATAAAAACTTTGAGTTTTTATAAAAAGACATAAAATAAAAAACATTCTAATCACAAAGTATTTTATTAATTTAAAACAAATTTATGGTAATTTTATGAATATTAGTAGCTATAATAATTTTTTCTGTTATAGTTCTAGTTCACGAGTATGGACATTTTAAAAGTGCTAGAATTTTTTGAGTAAAAGTTATAGAGTTTTGACTTTGAATTCCACCAAGAGCAAAGAATTTATTTACAGATAAAAAATGAACTCTTTTTACTCTAAATTGGCTTCCAATCTGATGATTTGTAAGGCTTAAATGAGAAATGGTAAATAGATTTGAATTGTATGATATAAATAAAAATTTATATAATAATGATAATCTAGAAAAAGATATAAAGGCTAAAAAAGAAATTTATTCTGAAGGTAATTCATCAAAAGATTTAACTAAATTAAGTGATGAAGAAAAAGAAGAAGTTTTAGAAAAGTTACTTGAAAATAAATCAAGTGATAATCTTAATAATAAACCAATTTGGCAACAATCTATAGTTATACTTGCTTGAATTTTTATGAATTTTATTTTGGCTATAGTTATATTTAGTATTATATTTTTTATTTGATTTAAGCCATTGTGAGTGATATCAAATGAAAATCCACAAACAAATGTTTTACCAACTTATGACCAAGCTATAAAAAATTGATTTTTAATAAAAAAAGAATGAATTTTGATGTTTCCTTTGACTTGAAGTATAGCTCAAACTTCTTGAATTAATGAATGAGATTTACTTAAAAGTATTAATTGAATACAACTAAAAACTCCAGAAGATGCTATGAAATTAATATGAAGTAATAAGTTAAATAAAATTAATATGTCTGTTTGTGATAAAATCTCAAAGTGTAAAATTATAGAAGTAACTCCTTCTATTGATTGAAAAATAGGTTCGTATTTGCAAGAAAATGTAGAAGTAAATAAAGATTTTATTTATAAATATCCATTTTTTGAATCTATAAAGTATTGAACAATAGAAACATATAATGAAATAAATCTTACTTTTTATGCTTTGAAAAAATTATGAAAAAGTATATTTGCCCCAAAAGATGAAAAAGAGAGAGAAACTGCTATACAATCTATGAGCTGACCAATATGAATAGTTGATTTCATAAGTAAATCTATATGAGAGTGAATAATATTTTTACTTATTATAACAGCAGTTATTAGTATAAATCTTTGAGTTTTTAACTTATTACCAATTCCTGCTCTTGATTGATGAAGATTTTTTTTAATAATTATAAATTGATTAGTAAAAGCTATATTTTGAAGAAAATTCATTGGCGAAACTTTTGAATGATTAATTCATTTACTTTTTTTTGTTATTTTAATTGCATTAAGTTTATTAATATGATACAATGATGTGACAAAAATATTTCAATAAAAATTTTATAATGCCAGAAATTATAACTGATAGAAAAATAGTAAAAAATGCTTTGGTTTATGTTAATCGTATGCTCGGTTCTTTAGAACAACATTATTATCATCACTATTGACATGCTGTAGAAGTTATGAATAGATCTATATATTTATGAAAAAAAGAATGACTTAATGAAGAAGAATTAGAAATTCTTGCTTTGGCTTGACTTTTTCATGATACTTGATTTATAATACAATATGATGATAATGAAAGATTTTGAGCTAAAATAGCTAAAAATTATCTAAAAACTGTTTTATTTCCAAATGAAAAAATAGAAATTATAGAAGATTTAATTATGGCAACTTCTGTAAAATATCTGAATCCAAAAAATATTTTAGAGAAAGTGCTTAAAGATTCTGATATGGATAATTTATGAACAGATAAATTTTTTAAGAAATGAAATGATCTTAAAAAAGAAATAGAATTAGTAAAAAAAATCAAGATAGAAGATCCAGATTGGCATCATTATAGTCTAGATTTGCTTAGAAAGCATAATTTTTATACTAAAACAGAAAATATAGAGAGAATAGAAAAAAAACTTGAAAATGAAAAAGAACTTGAAAAAATAGTCTCAAGAGAAAAATAAAGTTTGTATTTATCAAACTTTATTTTTTTGTTTAATTTTATATAATAACCAAAATATTTTTTTACTATAAATAATGTTTGAATTTAAAATAGAAAATTCCAGTTGATTTGCTCGTGCTTGAGAATTTACAACTGAGCATTGAATTTTTAAAACTCCTGTTTTTATGCCTGTTTGAACAAAGGCTACTGTAAAAGGAATTTCAAGAGAAGACTTAGCTGAAATGTGAGCAGAAATTATTTTGAATAATACTTACCATTTGTATCTTAGACCTTGAGATGAAGTTGTTAAACATTTTGGTTGAGCTCATAAATTCATGAGTTATGAAAAGCCTATTCTAACAGATAGTTGATGATTTCAAGTTTTTTCTTTATGACAAACTAGAGAATGAAATAGTCTCGTAAAAATTAATGAGGATTGAGTTCATTTTAGAAGTTTTATTGATTGAAGCAAGCATTTTTTTTCTGCTGAAAATGTTATGGATATTCAGAGTAATATTTGAGCTGATATAATTATGGCTTTTGATGAGTGTGCTCCTTGAAATTCTTCAAAAGAATATGCAAGACAAGCAATGTTTAGGACTCATAATTGGGCTGTGAGATGTATTGCCAGATGGAAAGAAAATGAAGAAAAAAGAAAATTATCTTGAGAATATTCTCAAGCTCTTTTTCCAATAGTTCAGTGAGTAATTTACGATGATTTGAGGCAAGAATCAGCAAATTTTATTTGAAATCTTGATACTCCATGAGTTGCTATTTGATGATTATCGGTTTGAGAAAGCAAAGAAGATATGTATAGAATTTTGGATATTATGAAAGAAGTTTTACCAAAACATAAACCTAGATATTTAATGTGAGTTGGAACACCTGAGGATTTGATAGAAGGAATTTGGAGATGAATAGATATGTTTGATTGTGTTTTACCAACTAGACTTTGAAGGCATTGAAGAGGGTTTTGAACTTTTTGAAATATTAATATAAAAAATGAAAAATGGAAATTAAGCGATGAAAGCCTTGATGGCGAGTGTGATTGTAAAACTTGTAAAAATTATTCCAAATGATACTTGAGGCATCTTTTACAAGAAAACGAAATTTTATGAATGCAACTTTTAAGTTATCATAATTTATATTTTTTGATTGATATTACTAAAAAATCAAGAAAAGCTATATTGGAAAACAGGTTTGAAGATTTTAGAAAAGATTTTTGGAGTAAGTATATAATTAAACAATAAGTTTGACTTATATAATTATATATTTATAGTACAACTTAGAAATTATTTAAGTAAGTTTTATTTATGATTCCATCTCTTTTAAGTTTTGACTGATGAAATGCTATTGTTAATGAAGATTTTATTAAATTTAATAAACATGTAGAGTATTCACCTAAAAGATTAATAGAATGTTATTATGAATTAATAGAGAATATTTTGTATTCAGAAAAATTAAAAGAATGAACTATTTCTAAAGAGTATGTTGAGAATAAAATGCAATATTTTAATTCTGCATATTGAACTGTAAAAAGACTTTTTCAAGATATAGAAAGGAATAATCGATATAGATATTTTAATCATATTATTTGAGTTTTAGATTTGTTAATAAAAAAATCAAGAAATCTAACTTTATCAAAAGTTTTGATTACATTAAATCATGATTGTATAGAAGATACTGATATAAGTTTTCAAACATTAAAAGAATTATACTGAGAAAAAGTTGCTTTTTGAGTATTACTTATTAGTAAAAGCCCTTTTTACAAGTATATAGAAGATAAAGAAGATTTAGAAATAATTGCTTTTATAAATGAATCTTGAATTTTAAATGACAAATTTCTTATTTCAGATCAATTTCTTAGATATAAAAAGTATAATAGAACTAAATTAAATGAGTACAAACTTCATAATGAATGACTTTATAGGGATTTAGAAAAAGTATATAAAGTAAAAAGAAATGAAGATTATTTTAGTCATATGTTAGATTTTTCTACTTTTTATGAAAATGCTTTAGCTCTGAAGAAAAAGTATAAATTAAAGTTAAGTGATGATGAAATAATGGATGTTTGTATTGATGCTTTAGAAGTTAAATATTTTGATAGGATTGATAATTTAAGAGATTCTGAAATATATCAAAAAGATACTCCAGAATTTAGAAAAAAGGCATATAGAAAAATAGAAGAAACAAAAAATTACTTTTTCAATATATCAAGAGAAACACACCCATATATTCATGAAATGTTGCTTGCTGAAACAAAAAAATTAGAAGATTATTTATTTAGTTTAGAAACAGAAGATGTTTCTTGAAAAGTTAAATCAATTTTGGAGTAAAATTTAAAAGAAAGTAAAATAATTATTTTACTTTCTTTATTTTTTTTATAAATTATATTTATTAATTGGATGTTTATTTTATTATATAAATTCTAATTTATGTTTATGAAAAAAATTATTTTTCTTTTAATTACTATATTTTTTATTACTTGATGTTCAATTGATTTTAATGATGATAAGGATAAAATTATAGTTGAGCTCAATAATAAAATTATTGATTTAAATGAGAAAATAAAAATAATTAAAGAATGAAATGATTTAGATTTTCAAAAATTAGAATTTGAAAAACAAAAATATGAAGAAAATAAATCATTAAATAAAGAAAATAAAGAAATTGAAAAAATAGAACTTTATAAAAAAGAATGTTTAACATTAAAAGAAAGTAATTCAAAAAAATATGAAGAATTTATTAATACATGTACTAATAAATGATGAAATACTATAGACTTTTGTATAAATAGTCCAGCAGGTAAAAGTTTAAATGATTTATCAAATCAAGCTTATTTTGAAAAATGTCTTGATGAAAAAAAACAGTTTAATAATTAAAAAAATTATTTAAAAATGCAAAAAGTAGACAAAGAAAAAATTTGTGAAATAATAAATAAATGATTAAATATAACTGAATGAATTAAAGAAAAAATAGTTAAAAACAAAGAAATTACAGATTTTTTTTCTAACTCAATTCAGGATATTTATAATTTATTAGAAAAAGATTCTTTTGAATATAAAAAGTTTGACAGTTGGAAGGTAACTAATTATCATACTATTTATAGATTACCAAGAGAAGAAAATAATTATGCTAATTATGAAAGTAAAAGTATAAACGATTTACTAAATATATTAAAAGAAATAACTTTGTATAACGAAATTGAATGAGAAAAACATTTTAATGTATGAGACAATTATCAAATTTTAAGGTATTTTACAAAACTATTTCAGAATTCAAAAAATGAAATTTTAATAGTAGATAATTACATGGATTCTAATATATTTGATTTTATTGAAGAAATAGATAATAGTATAAAAATAATGATATTAACATCAAAAGAAGGAGTTAAACCAAACTTTAAGAATTTATATTTTGCTTATCAATGATTAAACTTAGAATCAAAATTATATGATATTAAAAACCATGATAGATATATTATTATTGATAAAAAAGTTATTTATTTAGTTTGAACTTCGTTTAATTGTTTTTGAAAAAGTGATTTTACAATTAAAAAGTTAGATGATAAAGAAAAAATAGAGTATTTATATGATTTATGGAATAAATCAGAATTATTATAAAATAAATAAATATCTATGCTACCAATCCTAGAAACAAATCAAAATTTTAATAATCCAAAAATACTTTTCTTATCCCCCTAACTCCCTTAAAACAAGGGTGAACAAGAAAAATTAAAAAAGTAAGTTCCAAATAAAGCTCCTATTTTAGGGGTTGGGGTAATTTTGTGTATTGTTCTTCATCCCTTGTTTCAAGGGAATTGAGGGATAATTTAGTAAATTGGGAATAAATTATGAGCTTGAGGTATAAGAAATTATTGGCAATTTAATTTTAATTAATTTTTATGACAGAAATTATTTTTTATAAAAAACCACAATATATAAAAGATTTATCTAAAAACTTTAGGCAAAATCAAACTGAAACTGAAAGAATTTTATGGGAAAAATTAAAATGAAAACAAGTTAATTGATTAATATTTCATAGACAAAAAACAATATTTGCTTTTAGAGAAGATAAATGATTTGATAGATTTTATATTGCTGATTTTTATTGTCATACAAAAAGGTTAATTATAGAAATTGATTGATGAGTTCATAATAATCAGAAAGAATATGATCAAATAAGAGATGAAATATTAAATAATAATAATTATATTGTAATAAGATTTAAAAATGAAGAAGTTTTGAATAATTTAAATTGAGTTATGGAAAAAATAAAATCAATTTAAACTATTTATTTTATTCTATAAAATGCAAATTTTTAGCTTATAAATTTTCAAAAAATGCTATCATTCCTACCTATAAACCAAAACTTTAATAATCCAAAAATTATTAAACAACTAATAGAAGCTCATAAAGCTCTAGCAAACTTAAAATGAAACTGTAGATTAATTCCAAATCAAAATATTTTGATTAATTCTTTGGCTTTACAAGAGGCAAAAGACAGTAGCGAAATTGAAAATATTATTACTACTCATGATGAACTTTATAGAGCAACTGTTGATAAAAGCTTTTTTTCAAAAGAAACAAAAGAAGTTCAGAATTATAAAGAAGCTTTACTTAATGGTTTCAAAATAGTAAAAGAAAATAAACTTTTACTTTTAAGAGATATTTTAAATATTCAAGAAACTCTGGAACAAAACAATGCTTGAATAAGAAGCCAAATTTGAACAGTGCTAAAAAATGATAAAACTTGAGAAACAATTTATACTCCTCCTCAAAACAAAGACGAAATTGTAAACTTACTTTCAAATCTAGAAAAATATATAAACGAAAATCTTGATGATAATGACCCTCTTATAAAAATGGCTATAATACATCATCAATTTGAATCAATCCATCCTTTTTATGATTGAAATGGTAGAACTTGAAGAATAATAAATATACTTTACTTAGTTTTAAATGATTTACTTGATTTACCAATTTTATATTTAAGTTGATACATTATCAGACACAAAGCTGATTATTATAGACTTTTACAAGAAGTTAGAGAGAAATGAAACTGGGAAGAATGGATTTTATATATGCTTGAAGCAGTAGAAAAAACATCAATTGAAACTATAAAACAAATAAATTGAATAAATGATTTAATGAAAAAAGCTAAAATAGAAATAAGAGAAAAATTGCCAAAAATTTACTCAAAAGATTTGATAGAAATATTGTTTTTTCATCCATATACAAAAATAGAGTTTTTGGTTGATTATATGCTTGTTACAAGAAAAACAGCATCAAAATACTTAGATGAATTAGTTGAAAATTGATTTTTAGAATTAATACAAATATGAAAAAGTAAATACTTCATAAATCCTGAATTATTTCAGTTGTTGAAAGAATGATACGACTATTAAACTTATATGAGTAAAAAATGTAAAAATTTACCCATTAAAAATATCTAATGAGTAAAAAATGTAAAAATTTACCCATTAAAAATATCTAATGAGTAAAAAATAAAAAAAACCAACATAGGTCAAAATCTATGTTACAAAAATACAGAGATTATAACATAGCTTAATTAAATTTTAACAAAAAATTATGGACGAAAATATTCTTACTCCAGCAATGAAACAATACTTTGAAATAAAACAAAATTATAATGATTGTATTATTTTCTTTCGTATGTGAGATTTTTATGAAATGTTTGGAGATGATGCTAATATTGCAAATAAAGTGCTTTGAATTGCAGTAACTAGCAGAAATAAGAATTCAAAAGAACCCCTTCCTTTGGCTTGATTTCCTTATCATGCAAAAGAAAAATATTTACCGCTTCTTATAAACTCAGGTTATAAAGTAGCAATTGTAGAACAAGTTAGTGATCCAAAACTTAAATGAATTGTGAAAAGGGAAGTAGTAAGAGTTGTAACTCCTGCTACACTAAATCTTGAGTGAGAAGATTATTCAAATAATACAAATAATAATTTAATATTATCAATAAATGAAGAAAAATGAAGGTACTGAATAAGCTTTATAGATCTTTGAAATAATAAATGGAAAACATCAGAATTTGAAAACTTTGAAAAACTAAAAGGAGAAATTTATAAACTTTCTCCTTTGGAAGTAATTCTTGACAAGAAATTATTTAATAATGAGGAAATAAAAGATATTTTGATAAAAAAATACTCTTTAAATATTTATTATTATGAAACTTATGAAAATTCTAAAACTAAACTAATTAAACATTTTTGAGTGAAAAATCTTGAATGATTTTGAATAGAAAACAAAACTTTATCTCAAAAATCTAGCTGTTTATTACTTGAATATCTAGAAAAAAACCAAAAATCAGATTTAACTTTTTTAAGTACCATTTCTTATGAGTCTTTTTCAGACTATATGGATTTGGATGAAACAACACTAAAAAGTCTTGATATTTTATATAATTTTTCTACTAAATCTTCAACTATTTGAACTTTATTTTGAGTCTTAAATAAAACAAAAACTAGCTCTTGAACAAGATTTCTAAGAGAACAAATTATTAAACCACTTCAAAATATTGATGAAATAAAACAAAGACAAGATTTTATAGAAGATTTTGTTAATAATAGAGTTTTGCTTGATAGAGTAAGAGAAAAGCTAAAACATATTTCTGATATTGATTTAATCTTAAATAGATTAGCTTTGAATAGAGCAATTCCTAGAGATTTAGTAAATCTAAAAAAATCTCTTATTTCAGTTTTAGAGATTTTTGATTTGATAGAAACTAGTTGAAATGAAAGGTTAAAGAAGATTATTAATTAAATAAATTTTGTTTTATACAAAAAAATTATATAATTAGTATGAATTATTTTTTTAAAAATATTTAAACTATGGTTACTATAACACTAGAAAGAGCTAATTTGAAAAAAAGAAATTTTACAGATGAGAAAGAATTGTTTTTATATATAATTGATTATATTCAAGATATTCAAGATGTTTCTGATGTTATGGATGAAATTAAAAACGATGATTGATATAGAATTAGTCTTGATAATTATTTGAAAAATGTATAAACTAGAATTAACAAGAAAATCTAAAAATAAACTAGATTTATTAAAATCAGCTGACTTAAATTCTTTTAAAACTCTAATAAATGAACTGTCTCAAATTCAAATTAATTGAACCGATTTGCCAAATATAAAAAATATAGGAAATTCTATATTTAGAAAAAGATCTTGAAGATGGAGAATCTTGTTTACTATTTCTTATAATATAATAACTGTTTGGATTATAGAAATAGAAAAAGATACAAAAAAAGATTATCAAAAATGGAAGGATTATATAATTTCAAATATGTAAATATTTTTACCAAAAATCTCTATGTTATACCATTTTACATGAAATTCAGAAATTCTTGTTAAAGAACAAGTGAAATCTTGGAAAGATATTTTTATCAAAAAATATGGTGATTTTAATTTGGTTCATATCAAAGATATTTACGAAATAAGTAAAATAAATTTGGCTGAAAGTATTACTTCAATGAGCTTTTTAGCTGAAAAGAAATTAATAATTATTGATTATAAAGCCAAAGAAAAAAAAGAAAATGAAAACATTAATGATGAAAATCTTGACGAATATATTATCTGACTTTTTGATAAAATTCCAGAAGAAAACATAGTTCTTTTTAATTCCGTTAATCCAGATAAAAGATCTAAATTTTATAAAGAATTGCTTAAAAAAGCAGAAACTAAAGAATTTAATCTTTGAGATGAAAGTGATTTAAAAACTATAATTCAAAAAAAATATTCAGGTAAAATTTCAAATAATGCAATAAATATAATAATAAAATATAAAAGCTCTAAATTAGAAAAAATTACAAAAGAACTTGATAAACTATTTATAACTTATGATTTTGTAGATGAAAAACATATTTTAGAACATATTTATCCAGAATTAGAAGAAAGCATTTTTTTATTTATAGATGATTTATTAAATCTTAGATTAAGTGAATGTTTCGCCAAGCTTGATATAATTCTTGAAAATACAAATATTTATGCTTTTTATAATAATTTACTTGCTAACCTAAGAGTTCAAGTTTTTATAAATAAATTGAAAAATCAAAAAATACCTCAAAAAGAAATTTGAGATATTTTGAAGTTATGAAATAGATCTTTTTTAGCCTGAAAATCATATAAAATAAATTCAATAACTTTAGAGAATTTATATTTAGATTTAGTTGATTTAGATAAAAAAATGAAAACTTGAAATATGATTTGAAGTGATGATTTAGATGTGAAGTTTGAGATAGAAAATGTTATTTTAAAAATAAAAAAATAATTTTTTTAAGTCCGGATTTAAAAATTTACTTTTAAACGATTCTAATCTTTCATAAATTTTTCATAATTTACCCATAAAATACCATCTAAATGTAAAGGTGGTATTTTTGTTTTTTCTGATAATCTATTATAAAAATCATCTATTTTTTCTTCTTTATTATTTTCTAATAAAATATATTTATTATAAATATTAGTAATTCTTGAATCTATAGGAATTGATATTTCTTTTGGAAAATAAATTATTTTATCAAAATAGTTTCTAGCTCAGTAAGAAAACATTTTTATAGCAAAAACTATGGTTTTTGCTATAGTTTTTTGATTCATAACTTTGGCTAAAATATCTCTTAAATCTATCATATTTTCATAATAAAAACTTTCATTTCATATAAAATTTTCTAAAAAACCTCTTAATTTTTCTATTCTTTTTAATTTTACACTTATAAATCTCTTATTTCACTTTGAATTTGGTAAGAAATCATCAAAAAAATTATATATATAATCAAAATTATCACCTAAAAATTTATTTTCATTTAAATATTCTCCACATTTTTTTCCAAATTCTGTCCAATATTTTTCTCAAGAACTAGATAGTTGATAACAAATTAATGAATTTACTAAAATCATAGTTAAATATAAATCTTTGTTTTTCAAACCATTAAACATTTCTTTTAATGCTATAAATTGTAAGTCATTATTTTCTGTATTTATAGCATCATCTATACTATATTTTTTCAATTTTTCTATTAAAGTTTGCATTTTTTTAGCAATTATTATATAATATAACTGTGTTCTAGTCAATATCTAAAAATTTGGTTAAAAATATTTTAGTTATATAATCTAGACCGTTTATTCTTTAAAAATAATTTATGAAATCTTACCTCTGGTATAAATTGTCATTTATATTAATAATATTTTCTATTTTTTCAATAGAAAATGTAAATGCAGATTTATCTATCACTTGATCTATTCAAAATAGCATTACTTTATCTTGATCTAATCAAGTTAACTGAGATTTTTATTCAAAAATAGAAAAAAGTATTAGTCCAGAATCAGACTCTTCAAAAATAGCTAAATTACAGTCTCTTTTTTCAGAGCTAAAATTATATTCTTGAGCAATAGATTGACAATATAGTAGTATAAAAGATGTTTTGGTAAATTATCAAGTAAATTCTTGAATTATAGAAAGTAGTTGAAGTGAAGATGCTGGTTATTTTGGAAAAAAAACTATAGCTTCTTTAAAAAATGATTATATTGATTTTGAAGAAAAAGCTTTAAAAACATTAAAATTAGATGAAGTTATTCCTCCAACTCTATGACCTAAAATTTTTGTTGTTACAGCCTATTATTCTCCTCTTCCTGACCAAGTAAAATATTTAAAATGAAACTATGAGGATGAAATAAAGCTTAACTGAAAATGAATAAAATGAGCATCTTGAAAACCTGTTTTTTCTTGAATGTTGGCTTGACCAAAAAATTATCCTTTTTGAACTAAAGTTTTTATAGAATGACTTTGAGTTTGATCTGTTGAAGATAGATGAAGTGCTATAGTTAGCACCTGAAATAGGTGATATGAAAATGATAGAATTGATGTTTGGATGTGATATTGAGATGAATGATTACAAAAAGCTTTAGATTGGTGAAAAAAGACTGTGAAATGAGAAATACTTGAAAATACAGCACAAGTTACAATGAAATTTAATGAAAGTAAATTAGCAGTGTTATCTGATGAAAATAAGAAAAAAATAGAAGAAATAAAACAAAAAATACTATCATATATAGATAAAAAATATAGTTGAAATGAAATACTAAAAATTAAATACAAGTCAAATTTGAAACTTACTTTAAATAATTATATTGAAAAAGTTCAAAGTAAAGAGAAGAAGTACCAATTAATTTACTTAAAAGAAATTTTATAAATATAGAATTTGTTGGAAAGTAATTTATAAATCTATTCTTTGTAATATAAATTTGAAAAATGTAGCCTCTTTCCCTTGTAAAGGGGGAGAATTTATACGAAGGTGTATCCTTTAGGACAAGAGAGAGTTATATTTTGTATCAAATATCTTGATAAAAAGTCAAGATATTTTTTTTTGTTTTAATTTTTTATTTATGCTAAAATTTATTGAACTTATTTATAACTTTAACCTTTCAGATGTTTAATAAATTTTTTGCTGTTTTGAATATTAATTTAATTTTAATAACGATTTTCCCACTTAATACATTTGCTTTAGAAAATGAAAAATACTTTATGGTAACGGCTTATTATTCACCAACTCCAGAACAAAAGTATTATTCAACTTGAAATTATGAAGATGAAATAAAACTTAACTGAGGTTGAATAGTATGAGCATCTTGAAAACCAGTTTTTTCTTGAATGTTAGCTTGACCAAAAAATTATCCTTTTTGAACTAAAATTGATTTTGAATGACTTTGAGTTTGATCAGTTGAAGATAGGTGATGAGCTATAGTAAGTGCTTGAAGTGGTTCTTTAGCTAATGATAGAATAGATATTTGGGTGTGATCTGGTTATGAAGGACTTAGTAGAGCTATGTATTGGTGAAGAAGAATAGTTAAATGAACTATTTTAGCCAGTGATTCTGAAATAACACTAGACCTAAATAAAATTACAAATTATAATAAAAAAGAAATAAAAAATAATATTATTTTAATAAATACTTGAAGTTTGGAAAGTAATACTTGAACTATAGAGTTATCTAAAAATACAAGTTCTTGAATTATTACTTTAAATACTTCAAGTTGATTTTTAGAAAAATCGGAAACTTATACAGGTTCTTTAATTATAAATACATGAAGTATAATTAAAAAACAAGATTTTAGTTTTGATTGAGTTTTATCTACATCTGATCAAATAAAAGGTCTACAAGAAATATTAACTAAATTAAATTATTATACTTGATCTATAGACTGAAATTATAAAAGTATTCAAAGAAATATACTAGATTTTCAAATATCTAATAATCTAGTAAAAAGTAAAAAAGATATATGAGCTTGAATATTTGGTCCAAAAACTAGAGAAAGTATTAAAAATGAGTATTTTTCTTTTTTAGAAGAAGAAAAGAAACAAGCAAAAATAGATGAATTAAAAGTTATTTCTGATCAAAAATCTTTAGATAAAATAACTATTATATGAAGCCCAAGATTTTGAGAAGTTTCTAAGTGAGTTAGGGAACTACAAATTACTCTAAAATCTATTTGATATTTTGATTATAAAGATACTGCAACTTTTTGAGAAACTACAAAAAATAGCTTGATTTCTTATCAATTAGATAAAAAAATAATAAATTCAAGAAAAGACTTATGAGCTTGATCTCTATGAGAAAAAACAAAAGAATCATTGAAAAAAGATTTAAGTAAACTTTTTCTAAAAGAACTTATGAAAGATAAAAATTTGAATTTAGATAAATTAATTGTTAAAGAAACTAAAAAAGATATATAACTTGTTCTCTATTAAAATAAAATATATTATTTCTAAGACATAATCCCTCAACTCCCTTGTATCAAGGGATGAAGCTACAAAAGTTTAGCTATTTCCCCCTTGATACAAGGGGGTTAGGGGGATTATTTTACTAATCTTTAACAAGTTTTTTTAAAAACTTATTCCTGATGTTGATAATGAAAAGTTAGATCACTTTGTATCTGTAAAATTTGCATTTATTAGGTTCAAGCTTTCTGATTTTTCAATCTTTTTACTTGTTATTATATCAATTATATTAGTTCATAAGTCTATATTTTTATTTCAACTAAATTTTATTATTAGAGAATTTATTCAAGGATCATTTGCCAAATTTAATATATTTATTCATTCTACAGATGACGAAATTTTCTCTATTTTAATATTTTCTGGGTTGTAATTGAAACTTAGAGATAAGTTTTCTATATTTTCCATTTTCTTAGAATTTTTTAGAGTTATTTTATCTCAATTTTTAATTAAATATATATCTGATAGTTCTTTACTTGATGTACTATTTAATACACTAGTTTTTAGACTATTTCATAAATTTGTAGAATCAATTAGAAAAAAATTTATTCATAGAGCTAAAACTAGACTAGCAAATATTACTCATGTATTTGAGATTACTTTTCTTTTATGATAACTTTTTAAAAAATCTTTCATATTTTTATTTTAAGTGAATATTAATATTTTTTATTTTACACTAATATTTATATATTGCAAAATTTTTATTTAATTATTTTTTTAATTCTTCAAATTTTACTTTATAATCCTTTCAATCTATTTTTATAAATTTTTTATAATTAATAATACTAGCATTTGTATTAACTTTACCTGATCCAAATATAATTCAAGCAGAAATTATTAAAATAGCTATAATAAGAATTAATAGACTTCAGTTTTGTATTTTTTTGTCTAAAATATAATAATAAAAATCTAACATATTTTTTTGTAAAACAATTATAATTTGTAACTTTACTTGTATTAAAACATATAAATTAATATTTTGCAAGAAAAATACAAAAAAACTCTTGAATTCAAGAGTTTTTAAACTTTTTTTCTTAAGAAACTAGGAATGTCTAAATCTTCAGTTGTAATAGGTGGTTTAGGAGTAGGAGTTATAGGATTATTTATAACTCTATTTTCAGAAATATTCTTTTTTCAAAAAGGATTTGTTTTTATTGTATTTTCTATATTTTTTGATAAAAAAGGTTTGCTTGGATTTTCATCAAATCAAGTTGCAATCACAGTTATTTTAATTTCTCAATCGTAATCTGGATGAATTGCTGCTCAAACTTTTATTGTAGCATTTTCTTCAGCAACTTCAGTTATTATTCTTGCTGCTTCATCAATTTCAAACATTGTTAAATCTGTTCATCAAACTATATTAACAAGTACTCATCTTGCTCAAATCATTGATGCTTCAAGTAAAGGACTATTCATAGCTTCTCTTGCTGCTTCCACCGCTCTATTTTCTCAAGAACCATAACCTATTCACATAAGAGCAGTTCATGCATTATTCATAACTGAAGTTACATCAGCAAAGTCAAGGTTTATTAATCAAGTTTGAGTAATTAAATCAGAAACTCATTGAACTCATTGATTAAGTACATCATCAACTATTGAAAATGCACTTAATAAACTAGCTTTTTTATCTATGATTGATAGTATTCTATCGTTTGGAATTGTAATTAATGCATCAACTTTTTCTTTAAGATTAGTATATCAAGACATACATTTAGCCATTCTATTTGGTCATTCAAAAGAAAATGGTTTAGTAACAACTCAAATAGTCAATGCTCAAAGTTCTTTTGCAATTTCAGCTATTACTGGAGCTGCTCAAGTACCAGTTCAACCTCATAATCAACAAGTGATAAATATCATATTTGCTCATTCAAGCAACTTGCTTATTTCTTCCCTTGATTCTTCAGCCGCTTGTTTTCAAATATCTGGATTAGATCAAGCTCAAAGTCATTTTGTTATTTCTTTTCAGATATTTAGTTTATGTTCAGCAAGAGATGAATAAAGGGCTTGAGCATCTGTATTTATTGCTATAAATTCTACTCATTCTAATCAACTTTCTATCATCCTATTTACTGTATTTTGTCAACCTCAACCAACTCAGATAATTTTTATTTTTGCAACTGGGGAGATTCATTTAGGAATAACTACTTCTTGAATTCAATACATTCATCTAGTTTTTTGTGAAAGTAAATTTTTTAATCTGTCTTCTTTTTTTAACATAATAAGTTTTTTAAAATATAAATTTTTAAATTATTTTTTTTATTCCTTTCTCCATTTGGGGGAAAGGTTAGGATAGGGGGGATTAAGGTAAAAGTTTTTTAAATACTTTTACTATAGAGCTAAATACTCAACTAACATTCAAAGAGAAACTTTTTGAATGAGAGGAATATTTATTAACAAGTAGTAAAGTTCATACAACGGGAGCAAAAACTGGATCACTTATCGTTGTATCAAGTAGATCATCTCTTGATGCAGGAATTCATATAAATACTGGTAATTTCAAAGTTTTTTTTGCGAACTCTATGAAATTACTTTGTTTAGAACCTCATCAAACACAAATTGCTCATTCTGGAAGCATTCAATCTTTTCATATTTTCTTTAATTCTTGTTTAACAAAAAATAGTATTTCTTCATACCTTGCTGTTACTATTTGAGATAAATATAATCTTGAAAAAGTTAGTTCTTCTCAAATATTTGTTCTTGATAAATCTATTTCTTCGTCAACAAATCATTCCTGACTTTCTAAATCTAGTTCAGAGTACTCTATTTTTAATTTTTCCGCAACATCTATAGAAGTTCTAAGTCAAAGAGCTATATCATTTGTAACACTATCTCAACCTATTGGTATTATTGATGCAAATTTCATAACTCATTCTTCGTAAACTGTAAGTCAAGTTGTTGAAGTTCAAATATCTATTACCACAACTCAAAGTTCTTTTTGTCTTTTTGTCAAAACTCACTCTGGTGAAGATAATAAGTTTGGATAAACATCAAGTACCTCTATTCAAACATCTGAAATAGCTTTTTTAATATTATTTAAAACATTTAAGTTCATTGAAAATATGTTTGCAACTACTTCTAATTTTCTTGCTGACATTCAAACTGGATTCTTTACTCATTCTTCCAAATCAACTACAAAATACTCAGGAATTACTTTTAATATTTGTCTATTTGGTAAATCTACTCAATTCTTAGCCATATCTAAGACTCTATTTATATCTTCTTGAGTTATATCAGTTCAAGATATTGCGGCAATTCATTTATTTGTTATTACATCAAAATTAGAAGAATTAAAAGATATATAAACTCAACTAACATGTTCTCAAGCCATTTTTTCAGCTAATTCTAGTGATTTATCTAAGTTATTTTTAAACTCTTCCATATCCAATATATTTCACTTTCTTATTGCATTTGAATCTGAAACTCAAATACCAAGAACTGTAAAGTCATTTTTTCATTCTTCAGAAAAATGTCATATAATAGTTCTTATTTTAGAACTTCATATGTCTATAGTTGTTATTGTATTATGTGAATTCATATAATAATTTTTATTTAAAATAATTAAAATTTGTTTTTTTGTTCTATTATTTTATACGAAAATAATCTTTTTTATAAAGCAAAACTTCAATATAAAGCAATATATTAAGTTACTTAATTATAATTGTTAATTTTTCATTTCAAAAATAAGTTTAAAAGTAGTGTTAAAAAGTTAATAATTATGTTTATATATAATTATTTTTATTGTTTATTTTAATATTTTAGTTAATATTACTATTAATTATAATTAATGAACTTTATGTATGGTTGAAACACAATTTTTTAAAAGAGAAAATTCTTGACTTGGAGATTATAAAAATAATTTTAAATTAGCTTTAAAGAAAGTAAAAACAGTAAAATTATTTTCTACAGATGTTTTAGAGTTTCTAGAAAAATGGCTTGAAAAACAAATTTCTTATATTCCAAGAGAAGATGTAGACAATTTTTTACTAAATATGAATCTGATTTTTGCAAATAAAAATTTCTATGATTTTACTTTGAAAAGACTGGAAAAAATCAAAAATAATTGAAACATTTTAGAATATAGCTTTAATCTTATCTCTGAGCTTGAAGAAGCTAAAAAAGAGTTTATGAGAAACGAAGAAGAAAGAATTAGAAAAGAAAATTTAAATAAAGCAGAATTAGAAAGTAAAAATGAGGATAAAAAGAAACTAAAAGAAATGGAAAATATGTTTAATAATTTTTAAATTATTTAATTATTTAACATTTGACTTAATTTATAAAATAAATACATTTAATATCAATTAAATGATAATAAAAATTAAATTATGGTAAAATATGCTAAAGAAGAACTTGAAATAATGAAAGATTTAGAAGAATGAAAATATGAATCTTTAAAATGACAAGAGCTTGATGAAATAGACTTGTTTAAGATTAACATATTGTCATTCCTGCGAAGGCAGGAATCTATTAAAATGTAAAATACCTTTTAATTTATATAGCTTAAAATAAGGAAATTTTTTTTACTGATTCCTGCCT
>Ga0172373_10004364_pt1 | contig 20035 bp, 16 predicted proteins | sample Lak10m_2_FD_114546 | JGI IMG/M metagenome (GOLD analysis project Ga0172373, IMG submission 114546) | Freshwater microbial communities from Kabuno Bay, South-Kivu, Congo - kab_092012_10m | ecosystem: Environmental > Aquatic > Freshwater > Lake | place: Democratic Republic of the Congo...
ACATGTTTTGGCAAAAAGAAAATTCTGAGTCGAGTGCGGTTTTGGCGCACAAAATCACGCACCGCTTTTGATTGATGAAATGAAGCGTGATCCACTAGCAATACCAAAGGACGTTCTCGTTTATCAATGAGGTGTTTCATAAATTCAATAAAGATTTCACCATTGATATTGCCTTCTTTAATACTGTATTGCATTTTACCTGTGGCGGTCACCACCGACAGGACGTTATAACCTCCTCTTTTCGTCGTGCAATTGACTATCGGCGTTTAACATAAAAACAAACGCAACGAAAACGGTACAGGCACAGGAGCCAAGGCCGTGGCTACTGTTGTCGATGGCGATATTGACACAATAGCCGTCCTGAACGGCGGCTCAGGCTATATCGAGTCAAAAACAATCATCACGGCAAACTTGGCGACAAATCCGCAGTTCATCGTTCAGCAAGACTTGCCCGGAGACGATGAACCGTATTTGTTCGCCATAAAAGACCCTGAGTGCATCAACGACGGGCTTCATATCTCATTGCACTGCGAAGAAAAGCTCGACGCCAGAGGCAATAAGGTGGCGAATGACCTGTTGTCAATACGCATTATCGACCCATTAAAACCAAACCGATACCGCTATGAATTTACCGGCAGGCTGTCTGATGGTGACCGTGACGATTTTGGCTCGTCAACCTTTTTACCGGATGTGGTCTCTCGTAAAACAGACGCGATTGATTTTATTGTGGGGCAAGATGCTACCGTTTCCCCGTCATCGCTTATTTATCGTTACGATGACGACGGCGAAGAGCAACGGATAACATCAGACCTGTTGAAGCCATTTATTGAAGGTTCACTGGCTTTTGATGCGGCAACTTATGCGACCGCAAGACGCAAGCTTGTTTCCAGCACATTGGATTTTGCCTACATCTCATCGCTGGACACCGATTCAATTGCCGTGCTCAAAGAATTGATGCAGGCGGCCTATGAAACCAATCGTAACCTGCGTTTTGATGTGCAGGGCGACACTGTTTTAGAAGCTATTTCATTCAAAGACTCGTTGTCGATTGAAACGCGCCTTGAAAATCACTTGATTCACGCCTTCTGGACGCCTTTGCTGGTTGAAGACCCGACGGCGGGCAATGGTTCCATGCAAATGGGTTCCGCCACGCTGAATATCGCGATGGCTTGTTTCAGGAATGCACATAAGGACGCCAAAGGCTTCGCGCCCAAGCACTACCCGATCATGGGCAAGAACTGGGCGCTTAACAATGTGCGTAAGAATATCCGACAACTGGTTAATATCAACCGGGCACAGTTGAATATGCTGGCAAGAGCGAAGATTAACCCGGTCATCTACGAAGATGGCAATTACATTTTCTCGGACTTCTTAACCTGCGCCGATGTTGATGTGAGCTTAAGGGCATTAATCAGCGTCACGGATATGTCAACGGACATTGACGCGGCGACGGTTAGGTTCTGTAACGGGATGAAAGGCTACCCGATCAACGAAGCCATCAAGCGAACCAAGGACTTTTTGACGTCGATGTTTGAGGGCGCTGAGTCGGCGGGCTGGTTAGTGCCGTCCAATGACCCGGATATGTTGGGCAAGTCGTTCAAGTTTGATGTGTTTGCCAGCCCTGAACGTCCTTATGACGTGTTCATCGTGAATTACTGGTTGCGCTACCAAGGCACGGCTCGTCAAATCTTTATCACGCAATCCTGCACACGCTAAACCACACTTAGCCCGGCTAAGCGCCGGGCCTTTGGAGAATAAACATGCAGTCGAATGAATTTTGTGTCGCACTGAGCGGCATCATCCAGTTACATCTTAAAAAAAATGCCATTGACCAGAAGCAAGCCGCCGTGATTGCCAAAAGTATCACCGACGACGTGCTGGTTGAACTCGGCGGACAGGCCATTTATCTGAAAAACGGCAATAAAGACCGGGCCAGCGAAAGGCATCAGCAGATTCTTGCTGATTTTAACGGCAGTAATCACGCCGAGATTTACAAAAAGTACGGCATCGGCGCGGCGTGGCTGCAAAAACTGATAAAACGGGCAGCTACAAATGAACCTGTCAATTAACGCCCAATGTCAAAAAAAGCGGCTGCTAGACTACCTGAAACAGCATACCCGGATTACCACTACTGAGGCTAGGTCAGGGCTTGATGTGATGCACCCGGCGGCGCGAATTCAGGAGCTTAAAGAGGACGGCTGTAGGCTGTCGAAACAAGCCACCCTATCCACGTTATATTTTCCCCGCTTTTTGGCTTTCAACACGGTCGAAAAAAGCTTGGCGTTTCTTGCGCACAGTATAAGGGATGTTTTCTTTCTCCCAGATTTCCAAGTCATTATGGCGTGCGTGGCCTAATGCTTGGGTAACGGTTGCCTTATCCAGGTTTTCACAGAGAGCCGGGATTAACAAAGTTGTCCGGTTCATGTCGGCCTGAGGACTGCGCTAGGCTGTCCTATTGTCACTTACAAGCGTGTCGTCGATACCGGCTTAGATCGTCATATCGTAGCCGAATATGTGCTGTTGCCGTCATGACATTAATTCAGACGTTAGGCTTTAAAACATACGCCGACTATTGGCTATCCCGTAATAAACAATTTAAAAAATATTTACTTATAGGTAAAACATCATGAAAAAAGAAATTTTAGATAAGAAAAACTACTTTCAGGTAATGAAAATCATCAACGCTTTAGCGCCGATGTCCAAACAGCTTGATGAGCTCTCGCCGATAGTCAGCGCCATTGCCCAAGCGGATAGCCGGTTCAGCAACACTGAATCAATACTTAGCGCGGCATCCGGGGCTTTGAACGAGCTAAACTTAACGCTACAAGCCGCGACCAACGACGATAAGCAGCAGGCCGGGGATCGCGGTATGCTGGAGCTCATGTATCTATGCAGTAACAGGCTGGCTAAAATTCCCGAAGAAATGGCCTGGGAGCGTCGCAAGTGGGTGTCAGCCGTTGGAGAGTTTGACTTACTATTCAATGACTTGGTTAAACGCGGCTATAGCGCAGCCCAGGCCGAACGGGTATTGGTCGATTCGCCGCGTCCCAGCGCCGACAGCTACTACTCAAAACAGTGGGCGCTGGAGGCTGAACAGTCGAAGCTTGAGGCATTTTGTAAAGACTTCCCGCGATACGATCAGGCTGTTTTAGCCGGAACACGTTTTGCGAATTGGTCAAAAGAAAGTCTTAATTTAGGCATGGCTGAACTCGCGAGGCTTTGCGCTGACCGTGTGGCGACATTAAAAGATAAGGTCGAATGGTCACGTAAAAAATTCAAAATCGACACTCGCGAATTTAAGAACGGCAACACGCATCAGCCGGACGAGGCCGCGCATCTGCTGTATGTGTCGCAGCTCGAAGTTGAGGCCAATAAACTGAACGCATTTATCAAAAGCTCAAAAAGCTGGGACAGGTCTTTATTGATGGGTACCTTTTACGAGGATTGGGAGCCTGAAGCATTGGCTGTTTAATCAACGAAAGCCGGGCTAATACTGCTCGGTTCTTTTTAACCATCATGGCCGGGTAACACCGGCTTTTTTGTGTAGGATGGTGGTGCCTAATATAGCCAGAAAAATCAAAAAAACGACAAATTTGCACCTATATTACACCAGTATTCTTATATCTTATTGATTAATATAATAGTATCGCTTTTTGTTTTCCCAAAAGTAATGCGGTAAAAAAGCATAAATAACAAATAAAATCCAATAAAAAAAGGGCGTGTAGCGATCGCGCCCTTTTTTGTTACTCGAAAGAAGCCTGTGAACGCTTACAAAAACTGACTGCGTTCCCCATCATCCTGTTTCTGGGCACCATCAGTAGACGCTTTAGGCGACGCCCGTTGCCTGGAATGTGTCCTGGTCATCGAAACCGCGGCCCAATTGCAAATTGAGCTGTGCTTTTTGCCCAGCTATTCACCCAATCTAAACCTGATCGAACGGTTGTTGGTGCTTCGTCAAAAAGGAATGCCTATATCGTCAATTCATTTGCAACTTTTCCCAACGTTCTGTTGGATAATCGTCAGATCGTCGGCGTTAGTCAGCCCGTCAAGGTTAATGTCGTACCAACTGGACTTACCCCCATGCTCTTGGAAATATTGCCAGCCTGCGATGTCTTTATTGTCAACGACGAGATCCAGGTTACCATCACCCTCACACTGGACGACGCTGTTCTGGAGTTGTTTCAGTTTTCTCAGTAGAGACTGATAGTTATCATTCTGGATAGCTGTCAGTGTGCCGTCAAGGAGATTAGCCCCTGATTTATCCAGTTTCGGTAACGGAACGTTTTCGTTGATTTCGTAGAACTCATCGACCTGGGTATCGACACAGGCATCGGTTGTGGCATCGTAATCTTTAGTGGTGTTACGAACCAGCTTATAGTTAATGTTACGGATGCCGACTGAGGCCTGCGGCTGTATCGTGACCGTGGGTTGCGAGGGGGTTTGATCATGCAGGTATTTCTGGACTTCACAGCAATACTTCAAACCTCCCGCGGGAACAATCGGATTCGAAGCATCGGTACCCCACCAGACCCCGGCATTGTCTTCACAAACACTTTTTGATACGGGTATATGTGAACAACTATTGGCAAACTGGCATGGGGCGTTGATTGCGCCGTTGGCCTGCAAATTCATACCCGTCTGGGTATAGTTCCAGGTGCGAATACTCTTTTGCGCAGGATCGCTGAGATAGGGCAGCATAGCTACAGAATCAAAGGGTCTTTTGACCCTTTTTTGTACGTTGATGCCGGCCATTTCACCAACCAATTGATAAATATCGGCAATATTAGTCATATGCGTAACATCCCTGTCTGGGCTGTTGACCAGCGGCCCTGCAACCACCAGTGGCACCCAGACGCCGGTCTGGTATGCCGTGCCTTTGGAGCGGCTGGGATCAAAGGGTTGCTTGACGGTGTATCCCAGCGTGCCGTTATCACCCACCAGCACAATCATCGTGTTGGTATCGTTAGGATTATAGTTCAGCTCACCTTTGGGTCCGCGAGCAGCAATCCCCGTTTCTACCAGTAGGCGCCCGAATTCAGCATCCAATGCTTCTATCATCTGGTTGCTCAACACAGGCCATTGCTTGGTATTGGTGCAATCAAAGCCGTTGGTATCCACAGATTGAGCCGGCAATAGCGCCAGCGGCGGCTGTTCCAGCGGCGTGTGTACCGTCGCGAAACTGATGGAGGCCATCCAGGGCCTATCTTTCGGGCGCTGGTTAATCCAATCTATTGCCGCATCGACCGGTGCGGTACCGCGAAAGGTTCGTGCGCGCTTATCGGTTAACGGCACTTGCTCCACCCTGCCGTCTTCATGATTGATGACCAACGGTGATACATAGTGCGCATCCATCAAGTTAAAGTTTATCTTTGATGGCCGCGGCGTTTGGCATGACGTGTTGGGGTCGAAAATACCCCCGTTGTCGCGGCATGCCCGACCAGGGGATTTCCTCCCCGTCCCCGTCATGACCTGGCAGGTATTGTCAGCAGAGTAACAAGCGCCGGTATCGGCGCCGCCATTTGCGGCGGCGGGTACAAAGCCGCAAGAATAGCTGCCAACAGGGGCGACACCGCCGGCAGACGTGTCAATGGACGATGGGTCGCCTGTTTCATCCAGCCATCCGTAGTAATAATCCCAGCCCAGTGACCTGGGCATCCGATAACCGTAAGGACTGTTACCCTGGAGGCCTAAATGGAATTTACCAAATAGCGCGCTTTGATAATTGTTTTGTTTCAGTAACTTGGGTGTGCTCATCTCGAATGGGGAAACCATCGAGTTAGCTAGGTCTTCGGGGCCAAGCGCGCCATTGATCTGGGTCCGTAGCGGAAAACGTCCCTCGAAGAAAACAGCACGACTTGGGGTGCATGTAGGCATTGACCAATTGTTGCGGAATCGAATTCCGTTGCTGGCGAGTAGGTCAATGTTAGGCATGGCCGGCGAGGTCCGGCCGCCATATCCGAACGCTTGCATCTGGTCAATGCCGACATCGTCCATGATGATGAACAGGATGTTGGGATGCGTATTTGTTGGCAAGGCGGCTATAGCCGAAGGCCCTAAAGTCAGCCAAGAAAAAAACAAGCAGGTAAAAACAAAAAACCGTGAGTAATGTTGTTTAGGCATGGGCTTTATTTCCAGATAATGGAGAATGTTAAAATTCATATCTGAAAAATAGAGCAGGCTTTCCCACTCATCATCCAGATTTTTTGCTGAACACTTGCTGAAATAGCAAGCCAGTTTTGGATTGTATCTCAAAAAAGCTGCTTAAACTATCAGATAGAAATAATCCGCCCAGGATTAGGAAAGTGATGCCCTCGGCTTTAAGCCAAGCCAGTCACGCTTCTCCAATAAATATACTGCCTGCCGGCATCCCGGTTGCGGCCATTTGCCGGACTGCGAGATAAACCGCCTCGTCAATGCGATACGCTTACGGGTGTTTAAATATGCATTGCGTACTTTTTGTATTTTGGTCAACGCTTTGGGTTCATTACAGGGCAAACGCATTTGACTTTTTAAATTACCACACAATCAATTGGTTACATTCAAAAGCCAAGTTATTTAGGCTTTTTTTGATTATATCAAATTGATTTTAAAGGCTTAAAATTTATATGCGCTTGCCCTGTCCACCGGTTTTCGGCATGATCCAACGAGGTGTGGAAGTGGTTATCCGCATGATGGATAATGTGCAGCAAAAGTCGATTCAACCGGTTATCCAAGCCACTATCCAAAGCGGCACGCTCATTTTCACCGACAAGTATGATATCTATAACCGCTTGCCTGACTGGGGCTATGACCATAAAACCGTCTGTCATAGTCGAGGCGAATACGCCCGCTCAGTCGGGGATCCTGGCTCTTTGATCACTGCCATTAAGTTAAGGCAAAATCGTCATTTTAGAAGCGGAAATCAGGAGTACAAACCTAGGTTTGTACTCCGAGCAGACCATGCTGAAAGGCTTAACTTAATGGCAGTGGGCTCTTTGATGGGGACAGAATCAAGATATAAGCGTGCGCCCTAGTCTACGTAGCATACGCCATTTACGGTATACTATCCAAAACCTACAATCGGTTTTGCTTTCTTCCTATTTTCTGGAGTTATTAATGAAACAGCTATTAAAAACAATGTTGATCGCATCGACATTCTTCTTCGCCGTAGCTTACGATGCAAGCGCATCAAGCTATCCTGCCAGGTTAGGCGCAAAACTGGGGAACGGTATCGCTAACGCAACGACGGGTATTGTGGAAATCCCAAAAACCATCATGGCGACCAATCGCGCACAAGGCCCTGCCTATGCCGCGACTGCCGGGTTGATAACGGGGATAGTGCACATGATGGGACGCACATTGAGCGGGGCATACGATTTGGTAACCTTAATGATCCCTACCAAGCCAATAGTCACGCCGGATTATGTCTGGGAAGACTTCGATAAAGAAACCAGTTACCGGTCGACATGGCAATTACGTTAGGATAAATCCTGCCGGGCGCAACCTGGCAAATTGCGCCCGGTAAACCCATATTAATCTTCGCCGCTGAAAACGCCCAGTAACTGTAACAAGCTCAGGAACAAGTTGTAGATAGAGACGTATAAGTTTACAGTCGCCAGGATATAATTGGTTTCACCGCCGTTGATCATTGCGCTGGTCTGGAACAAAATCATGCCGGACATGAGCAGGATAAACATCGCTGAAACAGCCAGCGATAACGCAGGGATGGCAAAAACAACAGCGCCTATGCCGGCTAGGAAGGCGACCAGTATGCCAACCATCAGGAATCCACCGATAAAGCTGAAATCCCTGCGCGTCGTCAGTGCATACGCTGAAAGCCCCAGGAATATTGCCCCGGTACCGCCGAGCGCCATCATGATCAATTCATGGCCATTGCTGAATGCTTGGATGTACATCGATAAAATCGGCCCCAGAGTCAAGCCCATAAAGCCTGTCAACGCAAACACACACACCAAGCCTAGTGCGCTGTTACGAAATTTTGTCGTTAAAAACAGCAAACCGTAAAAGCCCACTAACGTGATAATTAAGCCGGGATGCGGAAGATTGAGGTACATTGCCGCACCAGCGGTCATTGCGCTGAACAGCAATGTCATTGCTAACAGCATGTACGTGTTTCTCAGTATTTTGTTGGTCGCGAGAATACTCGATTCAGGACGCGATAGTGCAGTATTTAATTTCATTGTAGTTTCCTTAAAGAATATGATTAACGGCATCAACGGCTGGAATATTACTAGAGTTTCATCGTCTTGGTAAGTAAATTTAGGTCCGGCTGTTGCTCTTTTGCTATCAATTCGTAACTATTCAATATCACATCTCCCTCAAGAAGCTCGTAACTTCTCATTACCCACAGGTAGCCGCAGCCCGAATCAAATCAGATAGCTGTGGAACATTGCTTGTGCCAAACAACCTATCCTTAAGATAATGCCAAAACAAAATCTTGTGCTTTAGGCAAGTTTTTTTAAGCTGGCAAAGGTATCTCGACATCTTCGTCCTGCCTCACTACGAGTGCTACCGCTTATTTTTCGTTTTTTAACGGTGTCCCGAATATCTCGTTCGCTTAGGAATGAGCATGAAATAATATCGGCAATATGACGACTGCGCGTCCTCAAAGGACGGGCAGTCGTAGTGTCCGAAAAATCACATTGACTAACTTGTTTCATGCCCATTCATTTAGGTTGTTGTGGAGTGGTAAATAAGGTTTGTCGAGAACCCGAAGCAATTCGTGTTGATTGTTGCCTATCCGCTGTAGGGTAAGATTCAGTGTTACATAAGCCGTCTTGGCGCCGCACATCGTTTTAAATCGGGATTCGGTGTTTCGCAACAAACATCCTCCGCTGGCCGGATGCAAAGAATTTTCAAGAAAAACTTGAGGCCTTTGTTGATTTACCTGAGATGCTCATTTCAACACTTAAGCATGTTAATTTTTTATGAGAAAGCCGTGCCTCAATTGCTCTGTCAGGCTATCGGTAATTGCTCCTGGAGTATCAAACCCTTTTACGTTATCTTTATTCATGGCGCACCTTTTTTGCTGTTTTGCAGTCTCTCGTTAATCTAATTTCAGTAGAGGTCGCCACCTTTATTCAAGTCACTATATAGCAGATTTATTGATACCTCTCTGATGCATGAGGGTTTCCTTATCAATGCTAAGTTACAAAATACCCAAAACGGTAAAAAACTTCAGGTAACGCCATGTCTTTTATTATGCTGGACACAGAACTGTTTTCCGCGAACTACGCTGTCGGTAGGCAACGCTGGCTGGAACATCTCACCGATTTATCCTATCACTTGCAATACCTGCCGTACCAATGCCCCGGCACCGGACCGGATAATGAAGCGTTGATGACCGATACGGTCTGGATAGGCCCGGAAGACGCAGTTAGGGTGCTGGTGATTATCAGCGGGACCCACGGCATAGAAGGCTTTGCCGGCAATGCCGTCGAACTTGACTGGCTGCGCTTGCTGGCGTCTGGCGCTGTTGCTGTGCCGGATAATACCGCCGTACTGATGGTGCATGCGTTGACGCCGTGGGGCTATGCCTGGCAACGCCGTTGCGATGCCGACGGCGTGGATTTGAATCGCAATGCCGTCGATTTTACGAAACCGTTGCCGGAGAATCCCGGTTATGAATTATTGCGCCCGGCGTTGTTTTTATTCGATGCGCACCAACGGCAAGAAGCTTTTGCCGAGTTTGAAAGACAGCATGGCCGCGACGCATTTGAACGTGCAATCAGCGCCGGGCAATATACCGATCCGGCAGGGCCGTTTTATGGCGGCCAGGCGCCGGCGCACGGCAGGCAGGTGAGCGAAGACCTGATCGGGCGTTACGCCTTGCAGGATCGGGATTTAGCGGTCGTCGACCTGCATACAGGTCTCGGCTCATTCGGCTACGGCGAAATTATCTGCGACCACGAGCCGTGCAGTGCCGCGACTGCGGTTGCCTGTCGCTGGTACGGTGCTTCGGTGATGTTGCCGTTGCTGGGTACATCGAGTTCGGTGCCTAAAAATGGCTTGATGGATTATGCCTGGCACAGGGTTATGAATGAACGCAGTTGCTATATCACGTTGGAATTCGGCACGTTTCGCACGCATGAATTGTTCGAAGTCCTGTTGCTCGATCACCTGTTATGGGCGCAGGCCGGTAATGACGACGCCAGGCGCGAGCACCGCGAACTGATGCGCCAGCATTTTTGCCCCGACGACAGGGCATGGAGGGAAATGGTCTTGTTTCGCGCGCGCCAGGTGATCATGCAGGCGCTACAGGGTGTGTCGTCTTGACGGCGTTGATCCGTCCCGGCAGGCTTGCCGATCTTAACGACCTAGTTAAACTCGAAAACGCCGGTTTTGTTACCGACAGGTTAAGCCGCCGCAGTTTCCGGCATTGGTTGACCACCGAGCACCGCGCGTTGCTGGTTGCGGAATTGATGCAGCGCGTGGTGGGCTACATCCTTATTATTTACCATCCCGGCACGCGCCTGGCCCGGATCTATTCAATCGCCGTGCTGCCCGAACAAAGGGGAACCGGTGTCGCCAGGTTGCTGATGCAGGCCGGCGAACAGGCGGCGCGTGAGGACGGCAGGCTGTACCTGCGTCTTGAAGTCAGCGTCGATAATAGCGCTGCGATTGCGCTGTATGAAAAACTGGGCTTCCAGAAATTCGGCATCTACCGCGATTATTACCAGGACCATAAAGACGCCTTGCGTTATCAAAAACGCATACGCCGTTATCGCGATACGCTACAGCATCGTCCTGTGCATTGGCTGCGCCAGACCACGCCGTTCACTTGCGGCCCCGCGGCATTGATGATGGCGATGCACGCGCTGAATAAAAATTACCGGCCTTCGCAGGAAGAAGAACTTAATTTATGGCGCGAGGCGACGACGATATTTATGACCTCGGGGCATGGCGGCTGTCATCCGGTAGGTTTGGCATTGGCGGCAAAACGCCGGCAATTTGCCGTTGAAGTCTGGATTAACCAAACCGGGACATTGTTCATCGACGGCGTGCGCAATGACGAAAAAAAACGCATCGTCGAGCTGGTGGATAATTGCTTTAAACGCGAAGCGGAAGAAGAGGGGATAACGATACAGTACGCCAATATTACCCAGGATGAACTGATTGCGGCGTTCAAATCAGGGGCCATTCCGTTGATACTGATCAGCACTTACCTGATGGATAGAAAGAAAGCGCCGCATTGGGTCGTCATGAGCGGTTTTGATGACGATTGCCTGTACATGCACGATTCCGACCCGGACGAAGGCCGGCAAAGCGAACTGGACTGCCAGTTTATCCCGATTGCCCGCGAGGATTTCGACCGGATGTCCTGTTTCGGCAAAACGCGTTTGCGCACGGCGGTGATTATTCGGCCGGTTTGAGCGGCTGGCGTTTCCCTGATTAGCAAGATGCTTCAGCCAGAACCCTCATGCCGGCATGGATGCCGGCTTGCTGAAGCGTAAGTGTTAATAATACACCCTGAACAAGCGTTGTATTTGGTAAAACTCATAAAGATAAGGTTGTGCGACTTCCCTGTTATTGACGACCACTAATAAATCATGCGAGAAGACAGAGGTGTTGTACCAGTTAAAACTGCCTTCGATGACAATAGACTCATCGATGATGCAGTATTTGGAATGAATAGGGGAATACGGCACCGGGTGATTGGCCTGTCCATAAACCAGGCCGACCGCGATACCGCCCGATTTCAGGCGCTGCACCGCAGGTAAAAGAGGGCGTTCCAGTTCTTCTTCCATAGGTCGTTCTTCGCCGACTTTTCCGAGCCTGGCCAAGTGTCCGTTGAACAGTATGTGCACATCGACCCCCCGGTTCTTTGCCTGTATCAAGGCGTCTATCACGCTGTCATGATGTTCGCCCAACAGGTCGCCGATCAAAAACAAGGAGAGTTTGATCGAATGCCTGGCGCGGTGGATTTCAGCAAGAATGGCGTGATGGGGGCGGTATAGCTTGCCGCCCAGCATCGTATGCCGGCCAAAGGTATAAAGCAGGTTGAAATGGCTTAAGGGGTTGACGCCGTATTTTTGAATAACGCCGCCGCGCTGGCTTTGGAAGATATTATCGAGCAAGCGGCAGACGCCCTGGGAATGAAAGGTCATGCCCGACTCCCAATTGGCCCACCAGCGATCGAAGGTAATATTAAAAGAACCCAATAGGCAGTCATCATTATTAAAAATGATGAATTTGGTATGCATATCGGGTTCAACTTCTATCAGGTAATGCTGAGGGGTGCAAAAGACGCCTAGCAATTCGATGTTCGCCCGTTTCAGCCTGGCGTAATTATGGCTGTTCGTCAGCGTCATTTTTCGCCAATCGACAATACATTGCACCAGGACGCCCTGGTAGCGCGCATGAATCAGGTGCGTAACGAAATCGGCATCATCGATGCAGTCGACGCTGACCTTGATGGTGCATAGCCGGTCAGGATACGCCTGCTTGCTGTGTATCACTTTATCGATATGTTCATGGATAAAGCGTTTCGGGTGGTAGGGGTGGTATTGCTGGCCCTTGGTGAATTTGGGAGTAAGTTGCAGCGACTCAAAGTGGTGGTTATACCAATCGACGTCGCTTTGCAGTTCTCTGGCGTTCAGTTCGTAGGCGCGGTAGGTGCTGATGGTCGTCCAGTCGCCGGTAATTGCGCGGTATTGGGGATGATCGTCCTGTAGCTGGTGCCAGTCCATGAAAATATATTCGTACCGGGAAGGGATGGAATGTTCATTGATATGGACCAGGAATGCGAATTTAATGCAGAGAATCTGGCCAAAATGCGCGGAATGCGGTAGCACATAAAAATCCCGCGTGCCTCGTTTGTGGCGGTTCCATTGAACGTCATAAGCATCGGTATCGACGATATAGGTCTCGCAGACCGCATGGTCGCGATAGACTTTTAAAATGACTTTTACATTGGCCTGCGCGCCGTAGAACACATCAAAATCGATTTTCCCCCAACGTATGTCGAAAATCTCTTTAATATCGTTGCTTCTTTGAAAATAGCCGCCCAGATTGCCGTGAATGGGTCTGGCGTAGTGTTCTGCCGACTGCATAGTTACCTCGTGTGAAATGATGCTGCTAATAGTTTAGCCATTAATCAGCCTGGGACCGGCTTCGGCTCGAAGACCATGAAGTAGCCGCAATGATCCGATACGCTTCCGTAATCGTGCTCGGTAAACAGGACTCTTGCTGAAACGGCGCGCAGTTCGCTGATTTTATTTGTGAAAATATAATCGATACGGTAGTCGTTCATCGGTTGATGTTGCCAGTAAGGGTCATTGACCCTGAAATTCTTTTCAGGCAAGCCGGCGGTATTAGCCGCCAAATATTGGTCATCATAATCATGGTTATTGACTACTTGGTAATAGCCGTTAGAGCCCGCCGTGACATTAAAATCGCCGCATAACAGGGTCGCCTTGACATGCCTGTCATGCCTGGCGTTTGCCCAGTCGTGAAGCCGTTTAAACTGCTCCTGGAAGCCGTCCTCCCACCAGCTTAAATGCGCTGAAAAGACATTGACCAATCCGAGATAGGGCGCTTGCACCTGTGTCATCACGACTTTCCTCGAATGAATGCTAAAGGGGTCGTCGCTGTTCGAGACATAGCCGGACTCCTGCTTTAATAGCGGGTACCGGCTTAAAATGGCAACACCTTCGCGGTATTTGTCAAAACCCAGATGCGCCCAGTCGGTATAAATATGGTAAGGCGTATTGAGGCGGTCATTGATAATTTTTGCCGAGTTGGAATTCCAGTCCCCGCGACCGTCGTTCCAGTATTCGGCGACCTCTTGAAAACAAACAATATCGGCATTGAGTTCGTTAATCGCTTTGGCTATTTGTGACAGTTTATAATCCTGGTTGTCTTCCTGGTAGCAATGCAAATTAAGTATCATGACTTTTAGCGCTTCATGGCTGGCCGAATAATTATTGCCGTAATTATTGTCCCAAACCGTTTGACCCTTGCCTTCGCAGGCAATGCTGTATTGCACCCGGAAAGCATTGCCGATTTTAAGCCAGCCTTTCCAGACCTGGACACCGTATTGATTCGGGTTCCTGGCATTGCTGGAGAACTCTTTATCCCAGTATTTGCGTTTAAAATAACAACGGGTTTTATGCGTGGACTGCCAGTTGTCGTTCGTCCAATGTACGGTAACTTTTTCGGCGGCAAGCGATTTATCAACGGCTACCGTGATAGGGATGAATTTTTGCTTATCAGTTAATGTAGGCTGGAAGCCGATATTTAAAACCGGGATGCCGGGCGCGCTTTGTATGCCGGAATCGGCCTGGCTGGAATAATTAAGGCCGCCATTGTTATCCCAATATTCCTCGCCTGAAGCCTGGTAGCGCAACCCGAACTCGATATTGCCGGGCAGCGATTGCTCGGCTGTGAGATGGAAGCTTGCCTGGGCCTGCCAATACTCATTATCGGCTCCTGACGTGCTGTGATAGCTCGCGGCGAGGCTATGCCAGACGCCGTCCTCACCGGCCCAGATAACCTCTACCTGCTTGTCATAGCCGATGTTTTCCACCCGGATAAAAAAGGACAGTTCCTGCTGCACCCCTTTTTTTTTTCGGGTAATCAGGTTTTCAACAGTCAATAGTTGAATTTTGTTCATTTGCTGTCTCCAGTGTGCTGTTCGGTGGAACAGGAGGATATGCCAATTGACGACATCTCAAAGAAAACATACCGATCCACTCCGATTCCGGAAGGAGACTTTGCGGACGGTGTTATTCAGCGTGCCTGTCTTTGTGGAAGGAATGGAAATGCAAAGTTATCGGCATGGGTTCGGGCGGTAGTTCCTGAAATCAAGGTCGGGAAAAATATTATCCATGATCTCCAGCGCGGTCAAGTAACGTTCATCAATCTTGCCGCTACGCACGCTGTCGTGCAGATAGTTGAACCGGGCAAGGTGGTCGGTAATCCGTTTATTGGCATAAGCGATCGTTGTGCCTGATTTCATGATAAACGGCCAATCGGATGCCTGGGCCAACAGGATCGACCTGACAGCCTGGTTTAATGCCCTTTCCTGTAGCGGTGTAACCGAGAGGCCTTGCAATTCACAGACGAATTTTTCCATTTGCGCACTCGCTTTGTGCAGGAAAGGCCAGATCCAGTCATTGGCTTCATTGATCCAGTAACTGGAATAGCCCTGATCCCCCCAGGTTGATGCGGAAGGCGTTGCCGTCTGCAGCGATAAGCCTTGGTCCAGGTAATCACGGCAACTCATCGTTTCAATGCCGTTGGTATTTTCGCCGGCCAGGCGCAGCACATGCTCCAGCCAATAAGGCCCTTCAAACCACCAGTGGCCAAATAACTCGGCATCGTAAGGCGCGACGATGACAGGAGGGCGATCCATTGTCGCGCTGAGCGTATTAATTTGCCGCTGGCGTTTATTGATGAAATCCTGTGCGTGTTGCCGGGTTTTTTGCAGTGCCGCTTTGGGCCGGTAAATTTCCTTGGCCGAATCTTTACCCGTCACACGGCGGTATTTGATGCCGGTATGGGTACGGATTTTACCTTCAAGAAGATACGGGGCGATATAATCCATGTCCAGCTCAAAACCGATGTCGCTGTAGTATTCGCGGTAATCAAAGTCGCCGGGATAGCCTTCCTGGGAACTCCAGACCTGGCGGGATGAGTCGGGGTCGCGGGCGAATACGGCTACGCCGTTATTGCAGGCCAAGGGGGCATAGACGCCATGCCGGGGCGCTTCGCTGGCATGGGTAATGCTGTGCGTGTCGGCAAAAAAATAGCGGATGCCGGCATCGCCGAGAGCCTGTTCCAGGCCGGGATAATAGCCGCATTCCGGTAGCCAGAAACCGGCAGGGGAAAAATCAAAATAGGCTTTAAAGGTTTCAATGCCGACATTGACCTGATTACGGACTGCTGTCTCACTGACACTGAGCAATGGCAGGAAACCGTGGGTTGCCGCGCAGGTGATTAATTCAAGCTTGCCGGTTTCCCGGTGCTTTTTAAAAGCGCTCAATAAATCACAACTATATTGGTCGTGGTAAGTATTCAGCGTATGTAGAAAAAAACGCCGGTACAGTCGCGCCAGTTGCTGATATTCCGGCTGGTTGCGGGTCCTGAGGATTTCCTTTTCCGCCAGCTCAAGTAATTTATGCAGATGCTTAAGGTAGCGATATTGCAATAACTCGTCGCGCAGCATAGCGATAAGCGTCGGCGATAATGACAGCGTTAGCCGGTAGTTCACCTTGTCCCGCTGCAGGCGGTCAAGGACGCCGATCAACGGGATATAACACTCGGTAATGGCTTCGAACAACCAATTTTCTTCAAAAAAACTATCGTGTTCAGGATGCCGCACATAGGGAAGATGAGCGTGCAGGATGATGCTAAGGAATCCTTTTTCCATTGCGACTACTTATTTTTCCTGGCCGGAGGCATTTTTATTGTGGCAATAAATTATTTCAGATGCGTTTGTCTTGGGAATGGCGTGTTCGTTAATCGCTTTTTCGGACGCTTGTTCGGACAATAGGCTTTTCATTTTGGAAAAAAACAATATCTCGTTGTCCCGGTCTTTTTTAGCGCTTAACTCATTATCAAAGTCCTTTTTATAAAAGATGTCGCCAGCAGTCCCGGCATCGGGCAATACGGGTTCATAATAAAGCGTTTCGGTGGCGTTAACGGGGGGGGTGTGGTTTTGCAGCGCTGGCCTGGGAATGCTCTCAGCAGCAGGAAGCTTTGCCTTGCGTTGTTGAATAGGCGACGCCCTCATTTTGTCAAAAGGGACATGGATGAGGTTGGAATCGGCGAATACTCTCAGGCTGTTGTCAGGATAAAGCCGGCCGATGACTGCCGAGTAAGCGGTGCCGTCGATGGGCAGGCGTACTTTTTGCCGGGACTGGAAGGTATCCAGCGCGACATCAAACCATATCTTTGCGTTGTTGAGGGCAGCGTTTTCATCGGGTCGCCAGTAAATTCTCAAGATCAAGGGATTAGCCGACTCTTCTTTTAATCCAGTGATATTTTTATCGTCGCCAAGATTCCAGTAAGCGTAAAGGTGACAGGGGTCGACGGGCAGAAGAACAAGCTCCGGGGTAGCGGTTGACATATTCGGTGCATATTTCCGGCTGATTTCCTGGCTGATTTCAAACATTTCTTGAGGCGAAAGCCGGATGCACGAACGATGGCCGGCATGAAGAAGGGAATTTATTGGGTTTTTGCCGAATTTGCGTTGGGTATGGCGGCTGGGGAAGGCATCGGGCGGGAAAGCGGGGTCAGTTGATGCATTGGGCGCGAATTTGCGGCTGATTTCTTGACTTATTTCAAACAGTTCTTCCGGTGAAAGCTTAATTTGGGTATCATACCGCGAACGAGAAAATGTCATCACTTGCCTTGATCCGTTGTGTTCGTTTTCCTAGAGTTTTTCGATACATTCCTGTCTATGGATGTGCTGCTCATTCCTAGGTATTTTAAAGCCGGCATTGAAGAAAACAGTGCTTATCCATCAGTTTTACCACCCGAATTCATTTGCAGAAGACTCTAACCTTTGGCGATTATTTTTGCAAGGCATTTTAATAGCCCTGGTTTTTTATTAACAACCCTCAATTATTAAGACTATTTTGACGAGTTTATGTAAAGAATGGCTTTTCCGCACATTTTTTCATGCGAACGGCCTCAAAGAACGAGATAAGGATATGCCAAAAATACACTACAAATTAAAGCATGGTTCCCCGTATCCGCAAGGCGCCAAATTTAACGGTGGAGGTGTTAATTTCTCCATATTCAGCCGCCATGCCACCGCTGTAGAACTATTGCTTTTTTTGTCTTCCGATTGTGAACAACCTTTTCAAACCATTACCTTGGAAAAAGAAAAAAACCGGACTTTTTTTTCCTGGCATGTGTATGTCAAGGAATTACCGGTAGGTACTTGGTATTGCTGGCGCATGGACGGTTCCAACCAGCCTCGGCAATCCGGCCTGCGTTTCGATAAACAAAAGCACTTATTGGATCCGTGGGCGCGCGCAGTCAGCCATAAACGCTGGAACCGAAGCGCCGCTTGCCTTCCCGGCGACAATGGCGGCACGGCGATGCGATGCGTTGTCGTGGAAGAACATTATGATTGGGAAGGAGACAAGCCGCTGGCGATCAGGAGCGAAAAGGCGATTGTTTATGAACTGCATGTCGGCGGATTTACCCGTCATCCTTCGGCAAAGGTAAAAAATCCCGGTACTTTTGCAGGCTTAATAGAAAAAATACCTTATCTTCAAAAGCTGGGCATTACGCATGTTGAGCTGTTGCCTATCATGGCGTTCGATGAACAGGATGTGCCTTGTCATACCGCTGACCTGGGCTTGAAAAATTACTGGGGTTACAGTACGCACAGCTTCTTCAGCCCACATCCGGGATTTTGCGTTACCCCTGAGCAAGGCACGCATATCAAGGAATTCCGCGATTTGGTTAAAGCCTTCCATAAAGCCGGCATAGCCATTATCCTGGATGTCGTTTTTAACCATACCTCTGAGGCAGGGACGAACGGTCCGCTGATCAATTTTAAAGGTATCCTGGGCGATATTTTTTATCACCTGGATCCTTTCGACAAAAGCATCTTCCATGATTACACCGGCTGCGGCAATACCGTAAACGCCAATCATCCCTTGGTATCCCGGTTCATCATCAGTTGTCTTGAATACTGGGTAAGGGAAATGCATGTCGATGGTTTTCGTTTTGACTTGGCCAGCGCTTTGGCCCGCGGCGAAGGCGGCGAGGTATTGCATAATCCCCCTGTACTTTGGGGCATCGAGCTATCCGAGCAACTGGCTAAAACCAAGCTGATCGCCGAGGCCTGGGATGCTGCCGGCCTGTACCAGGTAGGCAGCTTTCCGGGTTACCGCTGGGCTGAATGGAACGGACGCTACCGGGATATTATTCGCCGGTTTTTGCGCGGCGATAAAGGCATCATCAGGGAAGTCGCAACCCGAGTCTGCGGCAGCAGTGATCTTTATGAATCCCAAGGCCGCTTGCCGATTAGCGGCATTAACTTCGTCACCTGTCATGATGGTTTTACCTTATATGATTTGTTCAGTTATAACGAAAAACACAATGAGGCTAATGGTGAAAACAATAAGGACGGCTGCAACAATAACTTGAGCTTTAACTGCGGCGTAGAAGGGGAAACCACCGATCCCGGCGTCTTGGCGTTACGCAGGAAACTGGCAAGAAATGCTTTTTCTATTTTGTTGCTGAGTCAGGGCGTTCCAATGTTATATGCCGGCAATGAATTCCTGAATTCCCAGAAGGGCAATAACAATGGCTATTGCCAGGATAATGAGTTGTCATGGCTAAATTGGGAGATGGTTGAGCAAAATGCCGACATAGTGCGCTTTGTTCAACAAATGATTGCATTGCGCAAAAGACATTCAGCCCTGATGCGCCGGCATTTTTTAAGCGGTAAAACTATTGAAGGAAGGGATTTGGCTGACATAAGCTGGCACGGCTCGACGGTTACGAGTGCGCCGCGTTGGTATGACCCGGAATCGAGGACATTGATTTTTACATTGGCCGGAGTCGAGATTGACGAGCCCGACCTCCATATTGTCATGAATATGGCGGATCACGGCAAAACCATAGAATTGCCGCTTATCGAAGGGAAACGCTGGCGTCTGGCTGTTGACACCTCACGACAATCGCCCGGGGATATTGTGATGCCGGCGGATCAAAAGCCGGTCGATAGCCGCCATTATCAAGTCGAGCCGCGGACCGTCGTGGTTTTTGAGAACATCGACGGTTGAAACCATCCGGCTTCGTTCAAGAAGGAAGAGGGGAGCGGCTGTAGCTGCTCCTCCCTCCATGCCAAATCGATAATTCCTGCAATCAGGCTTTCAAAATCAGCGCCCCCAAAGGCGGCAGCTTAAGGCAGACGGAATGAGGCAGGTTCATCCACGGCTTAGGTTCGGCCCAAACGGCGGCGTTGCCGGTATTGGAGCCGTCATAATAGCTGGAATCGGAATTGAAGATTTCCGTGTAAAGACCTTCTTTAGGCACGCCGATGCGGTAATACTCGCGGACCACCGGG
>Ga0172373_10004366_pt1 | contig 20035 bp, 20 predicted proteins | sample Lak10m_2_FD_114546 | JGI IMG/M metagenome (GOLD analysis project Ga0172373, IMG submission 114546) | Freshwater microbial communities from Kabuno Bay, South-Kivu, Congo - kab_092012_10m | ecosystem: Environmental > Aquatic > Freshwater > Lake | place: Democratic Republic of the Congo...
CTGTCCGGACAGGGAGTCCACGGCCTGCAGCAGGGCCTGAAACAGCGCGGGTTCCTCGATCAAACGGGTCAGCGGAATGCCGTATTCCGAGGCGGCCCCGAAGCAGAGGTATTTCAGGTCGCGGATGCTGTCGGGCAAGACACGGGATTTGAGATAGGCCGCCACCGCCACGGCGATGCCGCGAACATTGTCCGCGCCCCGGGAAATGTCGCCGTATTCCGTGCGCAGCCGCTGGGTTGCCCGGGCCATGTCCTCGGCAAGGTCGGGCAAGGGCTCGGCCAGAAAGGTGGCGTTGGTGGTTTCCAGGCGTTGGCGGAAGGCAGCGATGCGGTTCATGACGATGGCGACGCGATTGATACCTACAACACGGTGCGTTGCACGTCGGCAACAGTCTCTTCAGCGCGCTCTCGAATCCGTTTGCCATCCTCCACTTCTTTTCGAGATTGCTCAGCAAACGCTCGTAATGCGCGGTGGGCAGCAAATAGGCTTCCAGTCGAATGGTTCAGTGCCGCCTCCGGTTCATCGTTGGTCTGATTGAGGGTATCCAGGTAATGGCCCTTCAGTTCGGTTACGCTGACCGTCAGGATGGCGAGGAGATTGTCCAAGGTCTATGTGTCTCAAGGATGAATCATAAATGATCACTAACCGGCTTTCGCGCATTTTATACTATCATCCCTGCAATACGCTTGAATGGTTGATCCTGGCTTGCAGAATACTGTAAGTTGTGGGGGGTAGTACAGTGTAAATATACTGGTTCCCAAGTTAGTCACACTGCTTGGTATATGTGCTTCCACAAGTCTTATGCAGGCCCCAAATGCTTCATACCCGATATCTTTAAGCCCCTCCTTGAATTCCACTTTTTTCAGATATTCACATGAATAAAAAGCATGCTCTCCAATACGCCTAATGCTTGAGGGAAATTCGATCGAATCTAATCTTTTGCAGCCTGCAAAAGCCCATTTTTGTATTTCTTCAATCTGCTCAGGCAGGGTCACTTTGTGTAGGCTACTGCAATCCCAAAATGTCCCCTCCATGATGCGATCAATAAGTGGTGGGATTACGATTTCATTCAGAGAACTGCATTCTTGAAAAGCAGCTTCACCAATCAATTTAAGCGTATCTGGCAGCTTGATGCTTTCTAGTTTACTGCATTTCGAAAAAGCGCCATTCTCGATTATTTCAATGCCTTCTTTTAGTTTTATGTGGCACACATCAATAGCCTTGGCGAAGGCGAACTTGCCGATTATCTTGACCGGTAATCGCTTCCAGCGGGAGGGAATAATGATCGATGTATCTTCGAATCCTATATAGCGTGTCAAAACGGCATATCCCTTATGGCGAGTGAATTCAAAAATATCATAATCAATCGCCTCATCTGGGTAGTCCTTGGCGGTCGCCATGCTGCCGATTTCTGGAGATTCAGCTTCCATACCATCTTGCCTGGCTTCACCCCATGGTCTGTTGGGCAAGATCTGGACCGCCTCTTTCGGATCGGTTTTGGCGGCACCGGGCTGGATGGTCTTCGCGCTCGAACGCAACAAGTCAACACCACCTTCCTGTAATGCCTTATCCCGAACACTCATGAAGCAACGTATGACCTCATATGGGGGCGCTGGAAAGGCTTTGCCTTCTATTACGCTGATCGCACAGACCAGGAGGGCCTTGGCATACTGCCTGACGAAATCCTCGGGGTCGTTGAACTTCTCGTAGCACAGCAAATGGCTGGGTAAGGGTAGCCCCGCGCACCAGTCCTCCGGCTCTTTGTCTGTTGCGGCCATATACATGTTATAGGGCGGGTCTTCGAGCATGGCGATGCAGACATAACCGGACACGGCTTCTACTCCTTGGGGGTTAAACAATACGGATCGTGGCGCCGTAGCGCGCCAGTTTGTCATCCACGGTCAACAGGATCAGCGGTTCAGTGAGGCTTTGCGCGACCAGCAGGCGATCGAAGGGGTCCTTGTGGTCGTCAAAGGTTGGCAACTCTGCGACGGCCAGCAGGTGGTGATTACGGATCTCCAGCCACTCGAAGCCCTGGGATTCGACAGCGTCGACGAAGCGGGCCAGATCGACCCGCAAACGCCCCAGGGAAATCTTGATCGCCATTTCCCAGAGGGAGGCGCGGCTGACGTACACCGCCTCGGACTGTTCCAGCACCGTCTGCCGCACTACTTGCGGCAGCTTGGGGTGGTTCCCCTCCCACCAGAGGATGAGATGGGTGTCGAGCAGCAGCCTCATCGCGGGTCGCTCAGACAGTCGAACAGGTCATCCAGCGGCGCGTCGAAATCCTCCGCCATCCAGATTTCGCCCGCCATGCCGCCCGGCGGGCTGATCTGGCGGTGGGGCGGCTGATAGGCGCTGAGCCGGGCTACCGGCTGCCCAGCTCGGGCGATGATGACGTCCTGGCCGCTGGCGACTTCTTCCAGAAGGCGCGAGAGCTGGGTTTTGGCTTCATGAATGTTGACGATGTGCATGGCGGACTCCGGATTAGCTAAGGCTTAGTCTAGCCCGGTTGGGCACGACAAGACAATCCGAGCACCGCTATAGCGCGCAGGTCCCATAGTGTTCATCCGGTATGGCGGGTTCTACCCTCGGCGGCTCCTTGAGCCCCCGGAATTCCAGCCGCAGTTCGATGCGTCGGCTCTCCTCCAAGGTGGCCTTCTGCGAGTTGGAGGAGTAGCCGCCGACCAAAAACAACTGGCGGATATCTTCATGCTGGGCCGGGTTCAGTGGCGTTTCGCCCGGCTCCGGCGGACCCAGCAGGACGCAGAGCACGCGCTGGCTGCGTTGCAGGCTGAGATTGAGGTTGAACAGGTAGCTGCCGCGCTGGTCGGCGAAGCCCTCGGCGACGATGCGCTTGAGCCAGTCGCGGCCCAGGTCGCTGTTGGCGATTTCAAGCACGGTGGGGATGAAGGCGCGCAGCAGGCGGGCCTGGTCCTTGTTGAGCTGATGACTGGCGGTGTCGAAGCGGGCGCGGTCACCAAAGTCGATGACGTGGCGGTCGCGGTCGACGCGAATGCCGTGGAAGTTGGGATCGTGGTTGACCGCCAGTTCAATCTGGTCGAGCAGACGGTTGATCGCGTCCTGACGTGCCTCGCCGGCGCGCTGTTCTTCCGAGACGGATTTGGTGACGGCCAACAGAGCGACGCTCATCACCAGCAGGAACATGACCATCAGCGCCGTCATCAGATCGGCGAAGGAGATCCAGAACGGCTTTTCGGCCTCGTCCTTGAGACGCTTGCCTGAACTTGTCCGTGCGCCAAACATGGCTTACTTCCGGCCCGGGATTTTCTCGGCGACCTCGCCGAGTTCTTCGATGGCGCTCTTGAGATAGTCGACAGCGTCCCGCAATTCCTTTTGGTAGGCGGTGTTGCCACGCCGGAGGCTGTTCTCGACATTCTTGGCAAAAGCCTCATGGGCATTGGCCAATTCTTCGCAGACTTTCTCGAAGACTCCGTTGACCTCGGTATTGGCCGTCTTGAGATGGTCGGCGGCTTGCCGGATTTGTTCTACCAGGCTTTGTGAGACGGCGGCATCCTGGCGGGCGATCTCAACAGTGGATTTCAACGCCTCGACCATCTGGATCATGGCCTGACCCGCCTCATTGTAGTGAGCCAGAGCCGTTTCGACCGCGCCAGAGGCCTGCGTCAGGGATGCTGAGGCGGTGACCATCTTGTCACTGACCTGGCCGGTTTGCTGGATTACGGCATTGACGCTATTGCCGGCCTTGGCGAAATGATCGGCCGCCAGCCCCAGAGTCTGGGCGCTGCCTTCGAGGCGGCGACTGGATTCGGTGGTGACCTCGCGGAAGGCCGTGACCGAGGATTGCATGGCGCCGACGGCGGCATTGACCTGGGCGGTCAGGGCCTGTACCTGTTGACTCAAGGTTTCGATGAGACGGGTGGCGTGCTCCGCGAGCTGGTTTTGATGGTCTTGATGCGTCTGGGCCGCCAGGCTCGATTGCTGCGTGAGCGTCTCGACCAGGGCGGCCATTTTCTGCTCGAGTCCGCCGAGGCTCTGGTCGACGCGCTCGGCCATCCGGGTCATGGCGCGCTGGCTGTCCTCCAGGAACCGTTGCTGTTGAGCTTCGCTGGCTGAAGCCGAGCGGTCGGCTTGCTGCTGAAGGGTGGCGACCATGGCCGCCAGTTGTTGCTGGATCGCGTCCATGCTCGACCGGACTTGCCCATCCAGCGTATCGAGACTACTGACCAGCTTGCCGGACAGGCCGTCAACGGTTTCCTGGGTCTGCCGAGTCAGCCATGCCTGTTGCTCGGACGTGGCGGCGCGGGTTTGGACGGTTTGCTCTCGCAGTACTTCCAGCATGGCGGCCAGTTGCTGCTGCATGGCCTGTTGAGCGGTTTGCTGTTGCTGGACCAGTTCTGCCTGGGCACTGACATGGGCCTTTGTGGATTGCTCATCTTTTATCACCAGTCTTTCGGCGAAATCAGCGATACGCTGATCCATCTGGTTTACCAGGGTTTGGACTTGGCTGGTAAGGAGCTTAACCGTGGTTTCGGTTCGCTGTGCCAACATTTCCTGCTGTGCGCTGGTGACCGTCTGGGTCTGGACGGATTGCTCCCTGAGAACCTGGAGCATGGCCCCCAGTTGCTCCTGCATGGCGGCTTGCGAAGCCTGCACCTGGGCAGCCAACTGGTTGGCTACCTGGCTGGCGTTCTCGGCCAACCGCGCCTGCTGTTCCTGGTGACTCTCGGTGTTGAGACGGGCTTGTCGCTCCAGTTGCTCGGTCATTTGGCCGATTTTCTCGCCAATCATCCGCATGGCTTCCTGCATTCGGGTGTTGGTCTCTGACTGGGAGGCGTGGACCATCTCACGGAGTTGAGCGACGAACTCGGACATGGTCGCGTTCAAGGCGTGCTGTCGCGCTTCCATCGCCTCCAGCGCGGCGCTCAGACGATCGCCCATGGCGTCCGCAGCGTTCTTGCCCGCATCCCCCAGATTGTTGGCGAGCTGATCGAAACGAGCCACGGTAGACTGCATGGCGCTGGTGGTTTGTTGCAGCAGCAGGTTCATGTTGCCCATCTGGCCGCCGAACATGTCTTCCATTTTTTGGGAGAATGTCACCAGGGCTTCGTTCAGTGCCCGCGTGACCACTTCGCCATTGGTATCGGTCGTCGTGTTAACGGCGGCGGCGATTTTTTGAAGCGGATCGCTGAGGCTATCGGATATCGCTTGGGCGATCCGGTCGCCGCTTTGTTCGGTGGTTTGTATCTGTGCTTGTGAACTCTCGCGGAAACTGGCGGCAATCGCTTCGGTTTGCTGGTGGGTCAGGTCGGCCAGCATCTGCTTGAGGTCGGAGACCAGGGCGTCCTTGAGTTGGGCCGTCTGCGTCGCACTGCTTTCTCCCGCCTTGACCAGTCGCGCCAGGTATTCCTCACCGGCCCCGCTTTCGAACAGGCTATCCAGTAGATGGCACAGGTCTTCGACTTCCTGGATCCGTCGGGTAACGCTGGTCTTTTCATAGAAGGTGGTGAGCATCGCCAGGGTGATGGCGGTGGCGGAGACGATGAAAGCCTCGAACACGCCATGGATCAAGGTGTCGAGGCTCTTCCGGACAATCTCGGGATCACTGCTCACCGAGAAGTCAGCCAGCCCTTTCAGCAGGCCGGCAAAAGTACCGATGATGCCAATACCGGTGAAGATGCCCGGCTGGTGCTTGAAATATTCGGTCCGCAGTTCGACGGCGATCAAGGTTTCGACATTGAAAAAAACTTCGGCCGGCACCGTGGAACGCCACCGTACCACCCGTTCCTGGCCGAACTCATCCGGCGCCGTTTGCGGGTGCAGCGTTTCGGCGAATTCCGTCCAGAGGTGGGCCAGCTTTTTCGAGGCCATGGCCTCGTTGCGGATGCGATCGATGTCGATGACTTGGCCCTCGCGGGCAAGGTTGCGCAGCGTTTCCGTGGCTCTGGCTAAATCTTGCTGCAACCGGCGAGAAGGCAGTACGAAGCGCAGCCAAAAAAAGCATAGCAAGCCCAGTATGATGAGGCCGAGAACAAGCAGGTGGGGGTTGGCCCGGAGGGTGTCGATTATCATGTACGTCCTTACGAATGAAGTTTCCCTTGGGCATGACAAAGTCCAGTTCAGAACTCGACCTTGGCAGGGGACTCAACAGCTCCGAGGCAAGCATCAGGCGATGAAATGCGCCATCGTGTATTCCCTGCAAGACATCAAGCCTGAATTTTATAGCAAAACAGTTCCGGGCGAGGGCTTGTGAACAAGATGGCAGCCATTGTCATCGTGGTTGCAGGCGTTGCCATGCCGGGTTTTGGTGCGGGTGCTCATCCGGCGCGGACAAGACGGTAACCAACCTGAAGAACATCACCCAGGCACAACTGGCCTTGGTCTATCACACCGGGTATTGGGACAAGTGCAGCGCCGATCAATTGCCGAGCGGGGTGGATTACGCCGTCTTCGACGCTGCCGTGAACTCCGGTCCGGTCCGCGCGGCGAGATTTTTGCAGGCTGCTGTGGGTGGTACGGAGGATGGCGTCATTAGCCGGCTACTCTAGCCGCAGTCGCGGCCGGGCACTGCCCGCCAAACAGGCCGCCAAGGCGCCTCAGCTCCCCTTCAACGATTATCTGGATGTGCGCTAGATCATGCCCCCGTTCACGCTCAGCACCTGGCCTGTGATGTAGGAGGATTTGCCGGAGGCGAGAAAGACGACGAGGTTCGCGACTTCCTCGGGCCGCCCGGCCCGTCGCATGGGGGTCAATTGGGCGATGCGCTGGGCATCGAAGGCGCTTTCGCTCATCGGCGATTCGATGATGCCGGGGGCGACGACATTGACCAGCACGTCGCGGCTGGCCAGTTCGCTGGCGAGGGATTTGCAGGCCCCGATCAGGCCGGCCTTGGCGGCGGCGTAATTGGCCTGGCCGCGATTGCCGGTCAGCGCGGCGGCCGAGGCGATGGCGATGACGCGGCCCCAGCGGGTGCGCATCATGGGCATGAGCAGGGGTTGGGTGATGTTGTAGAAGCCGTTCAGCGAGACATCGATCACCCGGCTCCATTGCTCGCGGCTCATCCCCGCCAAGGGGGCGTCATCATGGATGCCCGCGTTATGCACCAGAATCTGGATGGAGTTGGCTTCGGTCAGGGGCGCCAGAACGCCGATGCAAGCCTCGGCGTCGGTGATGTCGAAGGCGATGGCGGCGGCCGAGCCGCCGACGGCGCGGATTGCCTGGGCGGTGTGCTCGGCGGCTTCCACTTGGCGGTTGGCATGTACCCACACATGCAGGCCATCGGCCGCCAGAGCTTGGCAGATGGCCGCGCCAATCGCGCCGCTGCCGCCGGTGACCAGGGCGTGTTTCATGGGGTCTTAGCTCCTTCGGGGAAGAAGATGGCCAGTCGGCCGCCGAGCCGTTCGGCGCCGCCGGCGATGAGCCGGAAGGCGTAGAGCGTGCTGTCCGTTTGCGACGTCAGCAGTTGAACGTGGATGTCGAGTTCATCGTCCAGTGTGTCCAGCCGATCGACGCTCCAGCGGATATCGCGCGCCATGGCGAGTAAGCCCTGACGCGCGCCGCCTTCTTCGGCGTGGGCAGTCAGCAGCGCGCCATGGATGGCGGTGGCTTGCGCGGCGTATTCGATGCCGGTGAGTATGGACAGCCGCCCGGCGCGGCGCAGAGGGTTGTCGGGGGCGCGATGCGAGCAGGCCCGTGCCAGCAAGGTCTCCGCCGTCCAGTCGAGAACGCCGTCCAGCAGCACCATGCGGCCCGCGTGGGGGATGAGCCTAGCGATGTTTGGCCGGTTCAGGCGCATGGGCTGACACGAAGTTCCAGAGCCCCCCCCATGCCCTGACCGAGGCTGAGTTCGGCCGCTATGCCCCGGGCGATGGCCGCCAGCAGGGGCAGGGCGCGGGCGGCGGGGTTGGTCTGGCGCAGCGCCTCCAGTCCGGCATCGGTCAGCGGCGCACCGACGGGTGGCGCAGGGCGATAGGTGCCGACCAGCCTGGTAAGCCCGGGCTGGTCGGCGTCGCGCTCCAGTCGCAGGGCGACGGCGAACGCTTGGTCTATGGGACGGAATTCGGCGATGGGAAACAGCGGCGGCCAGTCATAGGCGACGAGCAGGATCGGGCCTTCGCCCGCGGCGATGCGGAGCAGGGCTTCGGCCAGCCCGCTGCCGAAGCTGTCGTCATACGCACAGACGCTGTCGGCAGGGTGATGCGAGCCGCTGGCGATGCTCCAGTAGCCGGCCGCCGCGTTATGCACCGAGTTGTGAAACGCCGTGGGCGACAGGCGGCGATCCTCGCTAGCCAGTTGGTCGAAAATGCCGTGGATGACTTCGACTTCGCCGCCCGAGGAGGCGAAGACGGCGGTGACGGTGGTGGGATCGCCGTCGCCCAGCGCCTCGCTGGCGGCATCCAGCGCGAGCCGGGTGACCGTCGTGGCGCGCCGGCGCTCGGTCGCGGGCAGGCAGGCAGCCTGCGGTTTCGGCAGGGATTCCGCCCTATAGGGCGTGTCCCCGGTCAGGATCGGCCGGCTGGCCGCCCAACCGTTCAGCCCTGGACCGCGCAGGCCCACGCCGGTGACAAGGGCGGCGATCATGGTGCGCGCCTGCCCAAGAGCAGGCTGGTGTTGCTGCCGCCGAAGCCGAAGGCGTTGCTCAACACCGCGCGCAGGGGGCGCCGCTCCTCTCGCGTCATGACCCGGCCGCGAAAATCGTCGTCGACCCACAGGGTGTTGAGGCTGGGCGGGGTGAACCCCTCTTCCAGACACAGGCAGGCCGCCAACGCGTTCATGATGCCGGCGGCGCCGAGGGTGTGGCCGATCCAGCCCTTGATGGAGGCGCAGCGCGCTTCGGCCCCCAGTACCCGGACCAAGGCGCGGTCCTCGGCGCTGTCGTTGGTGCGTGTGGCCGTGCCATGCAGCAGGGTGAAATCGACATCTTCGGGTTCCAGACCAGCCCGGATCAGGCATTGAGCCATGGCCAAGGCCGCGCCTTTTCCCTCCGGGTGCGGCGAGGACATGTGGTAGGCGTCGGCGCTTTCGCCATAGCCCAGCAGCACGGGGCTGGACTCGGCGGTTGCGGCGCGCTCCAGCAGCGCAAAACCCGCCGCTTCGCCGATGGAGATGCCCTTGCGGTCCCGATCGGCGGGCCGGCAGGGTTCATCCGCGATCAGTTCCAGCGCGTTGAAGCCGAAGAGCGTGGTCAGGCAGAGGCTGTCGACGCCGCCCACCACCGCCGCGTCGCACCAGCCGGCGGCGAGCAGGCGCGCCGCGCTGGCAAACACCTTGGCGCTGGAGGAGCAGGCCGTGGAGATCGACAGGGTGGGTCCGGCCAGCTTCAGCGCGGCGCGAACGAACTCCGCCGGCGCGAAGGTGTTCTGTACCGTCCGGTAACGGAAGTCGCGGGGCAGCCGGCCGCTGACCGGCTCGCGCTCGCGATACGCGCGTTCGGTTTCCAGGATGCCGGAGGTGCTGGTGCCGATGATGACGGCCACGCGCGCGGGGCCGTGACGGCTGGCGGCGCGTGCGACCGTCTCGATGAAACCGTCCTGCGTCAGGGCCTGCCAGGCGAGGCGGTGGTTGCGGCAATCGAAATCGGCCAGTTCGTCTGGCAAGGAAAGATTTTCGAGGCCCTCCACGCGGCCTATCCAGTTCGGGAAGTCCACCCCGGGAAAGTCACAGGGCCTGAGCCCGCCGCGCGCCGTGCGCAGCCCGGTCAGCGTGGCCTGACGCCCGGAGCCCAGGGGGTTGGTCAGGGTATAAGCGCGGAGCGCAAGGGGAGTGATCGGGGGCAGGGGTGCCAGATCGGGGAAGTTCGCGCGCAGACGGGATAGGGAAGCCATAAGCCGCTCATTATCGCGGAACCTTCGGCGGTTGTGCCAGTGCGGCGAAACCGATGGCCAGCAGCGCGCCCAGGGCCACGGTGGCGCCGATGGCCCTGAGTATGTTGATAGCGGACAGAGCCAACGTGCCGAAGGCGAGTATCGAGCTGAGGCTGCATACCAGCAGGGAGAGGAGGGTGCGGCGCCGCTCTTCCGGGTCGGCGGCGTCGCGGTTGAAAAACAGCGACTGATCCAGACTCAGGCCCATGACCAACAGCAACGACACCAGGTGATAGAGATTCAGGCCGTCGCAGGCCAGCGCCATGATCAGCGCGGTCGAGACGCTGGCCGCCAGGACCGGCTTGAGCACGGACCAGGCCGGAGTGACGCCGCGCAAGCTTAGCGCCAGCAGAGCGAAGATGAGTACCAGACTACCCGCCAGTAGCCGGATGGCGTCCTGCCGGTAATCGTGCATGAGGCGGGTGGTCTCGGCCTTGAGGTCGACGAAATGGACGCCCCGGTCCTGCCAGGGCACGAGCGCCCGCCGGATGACGGCTTCATCCCGGATGCCCGCCAGGGTGACCAGCGCCGCATGGCCTGTGGGCAGCGGCGCCAGCAGGCTGTCGACGCGATCCGCCAGCCAGGCGCCGGCGAGGTCCTCTCGGCGTAAGGGGCCGCGTAGACGGGCGGCGGCACTCTCTTCGAGGAAGGGGATGAAGGCGTCCGCTTTGAACGGCAGACCGCGCCAGGCCTCCGCCAGATGGCGCGCCAGGACAGTGGGTTCCGGCAGTCGGGCGAGGCGCGCCGCCTGTGACTCACGGCTGGGCAGGTAGCGTGCCGCGAGATCGTAACCTGTCAGTTTCCCTTGCCGCCGCAGATCCTCCAGCGTGGGTATGAGCGACTCCGACACCCCTAGCGCGGCCTCCAGGTCCACGGCCGTGATGACCACCAGCTTGCCCAGATCGGTCGCGCTGAAGTCCTGCTGCAGGGTGGCGTCCAGCGCTTGTCGCTCGGCCGGCACCGGGTTGAGCGCGCCGATGTCGTCATTCCACAGAGGCTGGCCAGACACCATGAAGGCTGCCAGCAGCGTCAGGCTTACGCCTGGCGGCAGCCAGCGCAGACATAGACGGGCGGCCGCCGGGACGGGAGCCTTGAGCCGTGGGCGTGACAGGCCCTGCACCACCCAGGCCGGCAACCGTATCCGGCTACCCGAAAGGCAGGGCAGCACCCAGCGGGTGGCGAGCCCGGCGGCCAGGAGACCCGCGCCGGCGAAGACCGCCAGTTGGGTCAGACCCGGAAATCCCGAGAACAGCATGGCGCCAAAGGCGGCGACATTGGTCAGCAGTCCCAGCCGCAGCGTGGGCCAGATGCGCCGCATGGCTTGGATGGGTGTCTCACGGGGCGAGAGATGCGTGAAAAAATGATTCGGATAGTCCGCCGCGACCCCGATCAGGGTGGCCCCGAAGCCCAGGGTGATGCCGTGCACGCCGCCGAAAGCGAGGCGGGTCGCCGCCGCTCCGCTGAGGACACCGGTGACCAGGGGGATCAGGCCCAGGCCGAGCACCCGTGGCGAGCGGTAGACGGATAGCAGCAGCGCCATGACCAGCAGGCTGTTGATGATCGAGAGCCGCGTGGCATCCCGGGTAATGAGCGTGTTGGCTTCCACGCCCAGCACCCCCGGCCCGCCGAGCACGAGGCGGAGCGGGGAGGGGGCTGTCGAGCCGGTGTCGGTCGGCGGGAGTGGGCCATCGAAGCGCTGCGCGAAAGCCGCTTGTACCGTCTCCAGCACCCGGCTTTGGCCATCCAGGTCGAAGCCCGAGGCCCGGGTGCGCGCCAGCAGCAGGGCCCGATGGCCGTCGCGGGATGACCACACGCCATGGTCAAGCGCGGGACCCTCCGGCGTCAGCCACTCCCGTAGCAGCCGACTCCACTCGCCGCTGGGATCGCGGGTCAGCCAGGCTTTTTGCAGCACGCCGGTGGGGGAGGCCAGTTCCGCCAGCCGTTGCTGCAAGGCGGCGCGCAGGGCGGTGGGTTCGAAATGGCCCTCCTGCATGGCCGGGCTCAGGGCATAGCGATATGGCCAGAGGCGCTGCTCCAACTCACGTAATAGTCCGGTATCGGCGCCGTTGAGGACGGATTCGAATAGCGGGCTGCCGCGCAGCCTGGCGGCGAGTTGGCGGCTGGCCTCGGCCCTTTGCGCCGAATCGCCCCCTTCGAGGGCGATCAGCAGGAGGCGCGACGCCGGACCCTCGCGCATCTGATGCACCAGAATCGTGTCCAGCGCGCCGGCGTCGCGGGGCAGGAAGTGGGTGAGGTCTGTGGCGATCGGGGTGCGGAACAGCACGATCCAGCCGGCCACGCCCAGCCAGAGCAGCCACAACAGCCAGGGCAGATGCCGCGTCACCAGTCTGGCCGCAAATCCAGGGTCGAGGTGTCGCCGCCGGTTTCCTCCAGGGTCATACGGGTCAGGCGGTCTTCCTGTCCCTCCAGACGCACGCCGCGGACGACCGCCGCCAAGGCCGGGTCCAGGGGCGTCAGCGCCAGCAGCCAGCGTTTCCAGGAACCGCCCAGACTGGGGCGCCAGTGGCGGCGCAGGGCGTCCAGGTTCCCCGCCAGCGGCGCACGGAGGCTCTCGGCGAAGGCTTCGAGGTGAGGATAGTCGGCGAGGCTCAGTTTCAGATGCTGGCGCTCGGCGGGCTTACTCACCGTGACCTGGCCGCCCTCGATGAGGTAATCCTCTTCCGCCGGTGTCTCCACGTGCTTGGCAAGATAATCGGGCGGGCGGAATTCCAGGCGGCCCTCCAAACGCAAGGGTTGGGTCAGCACGCTCAGACGCTTGACCTCCGTAAAGCGGACCTGGGCCGGTCCGCGCAAGGCCAGGCGGGCGAAGAGCTCGGGCAGGTTCGGTACGGCCGCGCGGGTGGCCGCCAGCGTGCCCTGGTTCGCCAGCAACAAAAGGGCGGCCAGCGCCAGGGCGGGTTTCCCGCGCGTAACCTTGATGGCGCGGTCATGGCGCATCTTGCCAGACATCATGAAAATTGAACCAGTTATAGGGATGCCGACGGCAATGGTGTTCGAGCCGCCCGGCGTATTGCTGCATGACCCGCGCGGCCTCGGCGGCGCGTTGTCCGCGGGGCAGGGGGCGATAGTCCACCAGCGGTTCGAAATGGATCTCGTATCGGCCCCAGCCGGTGTGCAGGCAGAAGAACAGGAGCAGCGGCGCCTGCAGAATCTGCGACAGCACCACGGGCGCCTCGGGCAGCCAGACGGGTTCGCCGAAGAACCGACACCGCACCCGCTTTTCCTGATCCATGCAGCGATCGCCCAGCAGCGCCAGCCAGCCGCCGCCGGCCACGTGCTCCTGCAGCCCCAACAGGGCGGCGGGGTCGCCGACCTGGATGATGTCCTCATGCAGCGCCGGATTTAGCGCCCGGTAGAGCCGGGCGATTTGCGGTGTGGCTTCCGTGTCCATCATCGCCTTGATCCTCAGCCCGCGGCGGCTGCGGCCCACGGCGCGCAGGATCTCGAAGCTGCCGAGATGCGAGCCGACCAGCAAACAGCCCTGACCCGTTGCCAGTTGCTGCTCCAGCACGTCCAGTCCATGCAGGCGGAGGTCGAGACAGGCATCCCGGCCGGCCAGCACGAACAGCCGGTCCAGCAGGGTGCAGGCGAAGGTATGGTATTGCCTGAAGCTATCCCGCCAGCCGGGCTCGCGCCCCAGGGCCCGGCGCAGGTAGTCGCGGGAGGCGGGCAAGGTCTGGTTGCGGACGATCAGGAAATAGGCGCTGATCGGATACAGCAGCCCACGGGCCAGGGTACGGCCCATGCGCAGGGCGATGAAACTGATCACCCGCAGCCAGAACGTATTGCTGCGCTCCGGCAGGCGCTGCCAAGCCGCCGTCATGCGGCCCCGTCCGCCAGCGCCAGCAAGCCCGAGGCGATGATTCTTTCATCCACGTGGCATTGGAAGCGGAGTCCCTGGCGGGATGACTGGAAGCTGACCACGCAGATGTCCTCCGGTATCAGAAATGCGCTGAATTTGGCCTGGATGACGCCGGCAATCGGGGCGGGCGTGAACTTGATCGCGGCTGCCAGCACCTCGTCCAGGATCACGACCGCGGGCACGATGGGATGACCGGGAAAGTGCCCCTCCAGGGCTGGATGATCCCGGGAAATCGTAAAGCAGGGATTCTCGCTACCGATCATGACGGCCTCGCGGCGGGCGCTGCCCGCGCGCGGAGTTTGATTGGGCGGTGCCAGGGCCGGGCGGATTTCACGATTTGGAGCGTTGCGGCTCAGGCGGGCCGCCCGGGTTCGCGTCCGGATCGGCGACTTGCCAGCCGTGCCGGACCAGGGTGGCCATCAGGCGGGAAAACGGGGTATGCGTGTAGGACCGATAGCGATACAGCCGATAGAGATTTTCCAGCACAAAGAACACGCCCATGAAGATCGGGTTCAGCGTGTTTGCGAACAGGATGGCCGTTTCCAGACGGGCGAAGGCGGCGAGCAGCGCCGAGTTCAAGGCCAGCAGCAGGAAAAAGATCGCCCATGCAGCCGTCAGCCGGCGGGTATAGCCGGCCAGTTCGGCCGGCAGCGCGCCGGTCTCCCCCCGCGCAATGCGGGCGATCCGCGAGATGAGGGGTTCCGATCCGGGCGCCAGGGTGACCTGGAAGAAGCGGGCGAGCAGCAGATTCACCAGCACGGGCATCAGCGCCGCCGTCAGGGCGGGATCGAACCACGCCCCCGAGAGGTACAGGGCCACGCACGCGCCGGCCAGGCTCATCTTCCAAGCTGTGGACTCGGAGTCCCCCAGCCCCAAGGTCAGACCCAGCACCAGCAGGGCATCGGGCAGTCCCAGCCAGGGTGTGGGCAGCACCCCTGACTTCAGCAATACGAACGACGCCAGCGGAAAGGCCACGATCAGGGCGGGAACGACTCGGCTCCTGTCCGGCATGTCAGAGCGTCCGCCGTGCGGCCACCGCTTCAGCCAAGGCGGCCAGCGAGGAGAAGATGCGGGTGATCTCGGGATCGTCCGACTTGAGCTGGAAACCGTAGCGCTTCGAGATTACCACGGAGAGTTCCAGCAGATCGATGGAGTCCAGCCCCAGTCCCTCGCGATATAGCGGCGCCGCCGGGTCGATGGCTTCCGGTTCCGTTTCCAGATTCAATGAGTCGATGATCAGTTGGGCCAGTTCGGCTTCACCGGAAGTGTGTGCATGCATCAAGAGTGTTCCTGTCAAAGTGATTCGGCATGGGTCGGAGCATCACGCTCGGCGACCGGACTATGCTTCATTATCGCCCAGCTTGACGAACCCTTCGATTTCCAGCGCCAGGTCCGCGCGGCAGATATCCCCACTGACGCACAGGATTGGGGTTTCGGGGTCCAGGGCTTCACGCAGGCACTGGCTGACGGCCGCGTAATCGTCGGGGTGGCGGAGATAGACCTTCCAGATGGCGCGGCGGCCGATTTCGTCCAGCCGGCCGGCTTCGGCCCGGGTCAGCAAGGCCTGCAAATTGTCGAGCGTGGTCCGGCATTGCGCGACGGGATCGCCCGCATGAACGGTGCTGTGACCCAGGATGCTGGCGGTGCCGGAAATGAAGAGGTAATCCTCACCCGGGGCCGAGAAACGCACCGCGCGGGAGAAGGATGGGCTGCGCGGGCCGTATTCCGGGGGATAGCGGAAGGCGCTGACCTGGCGAGGGTTTTCCAGTTGCGTGACGAGACCCCGGCCCGCCAGGAACAGAATCCATAGCTGGCCGTCGCGGGCGCCCACCGCGCTGGCGGCCGGCAGGTCTTCGGTGAGAGTCAACCCGGATTCAAGAAAAGCATCGTGGCGTCCCAGGCAAAAGCTACGGTAGCGCTCGAGGCCATCCTGTATGCGATTGATGCCTGGAAAGTAGTTCCAGACGCGCACCAGCCGACCGGCTTGCCGATCGCCGATCAAGCCGATGATGTCGCGGTAGGCCTGACGGGTGGCGCCGGCGATATCCTCCGCCGGCCAGTTGCCCACACCCATGAGCCAGGGTCCGGCGCTCGCATGGCGGATGGCGCCTGTCTCGCCATAAACGACCGGCGCCGCCGTCAGCCAGGTTTCCAGCGCAGGGCCGGGTCCGATCGGTGGCATGGGTAGGGTGGCCACCGGCAACCCCGCCGGAACGGTGAGCGGGGAGCCGTCGGCGCCGTGGATCAGCCAAGCCAGCGCGCACTGCTCGGGGGGGAGGCCGAGGAGATCGGCTTCGCTCCGATAAACGGGGCTTAGTTGATTCAAGGTGATTTCTGTCAAACACCCTCCCGGTAGGGTGGATAAGCTCGCCGTGAGCGAAGTCGAACGGCGCAGCGCATCCACCGAACCCGGCGCCCCGCCGGTTCCGCGGTTCGGTGGATGCGGCGCGCCCAAGCCCCGGACGCCACCCGCAATACTATTCGGCGCGCCTTATCCACCCTAAGGCGCTTTACCGATTCTGCCGTCAGCATCGTCTTGTACGGTATGAGATTGTTTTGGAAATCGCCCAAAGGTTGCTGAACGGGGACGTACGGTCGGGCAGTCGCCGGCATGGTGCAGGTCTCGCGTTGTGGCCGGATCGTCGCCTCAGCGCTGAATGGCCGGGACCAGCCCCCAGCGGATCAGCAGGCTCTTGATGCGGTAAATCCCGCGAAACGCGGTCAGCGGCCAGCGCAGCGGCGTCTCGCGGAACAGGTCGCCCGCCAGCACGGAGGTGACAGCCTCGCGCACCCGGAACATGTTTTCCGGATTCATGAACAGGTCGCGGATGGCCGGGGAGGTAATGCGGTAGATGAACCAGGAGAACACCCCCAGCCCGCGGCGCACCTGCCGCTCGAAAGCCGCCAGCCGGCGGGTGGCGGTGCGGGGCTCGCGGAGCAGACCGTCCACAGCCTCCGCCGCCAGAAAGGCGCTGTTCAGGGCCAGATGCACGCCGCTGGAAAACACCGGATCGATGAAGGCAAAGGCGTCACCCGCGAGCAGGAAATTCTTTCCGGTCATGCGCCGGGACTGGTAGGAATAGTTGCCCGTGGCGGTCACCTCGCTGGCCAGGGTGGCGTGCTTGAGGCGTTGTGCCACGCCCGGGCAGAGGGCGATGGTGTCCAGCAGGAATTGCTCGGCCGGAACGCGGCGGTTCTTCAGGTACTCCGGCTTGCAGACGGCGCCCACGCTCATGGCGCCGTCCTTGAGTGGGATCATCCAGAACCAGCCTTGATCGAACCAGTAGATGCAGATATTGCCTTCGGCCTGCCCTGCGGAGCGTTCCGCGCCGTTGAAATGGGCATAGAGCGCGGCGCTGCGGTGGCGGGGATTGCGTTCCTTGACCTTCAGGAAATCGGCCAGAAAGGTATCGCGGCCAGTGGCGTCGATGTAGAACCGCGCTTCCCAGGTTTCGCGTTGACCCTCATCGCCTTGGGCCGAGACGGATTGCAGGCTGTCGTCCGCCAGTTCGGCGGCGGTGACCCGCCAGCCCTCGCGCACCTCGACGCCGTGATCGGCGGCGTTGCGCAGGAGGATATGGTCGAATTCCGAGCGGCGCACCTCGTAGGCATAGGGATAGTCCGGGCGCAACGCCTCACCGAACTCGAAGGTCTGGCTCCTGCCGTGATACATGGAGTGGAATTCCGCCGCGTACTTGCGCAGGCCGATGCGCTCCACGGCGTCGAGCACGCCCAGCCGTTCCAGATAGGGCAGACTCAAGGGCAGCAGGCTTTCGCCGATATGGAAGCGCGGATGCCGGTCCTTTTCCAGGATCACGGTGCGCCAGCCCTGCCGCGCCAGCAGTGCGCCGGCCGCCGCGCCCGCCGGCCCGCCGCCCATGATCAGAACGTCGCAACGCTGGCGTGTGGGTGTCGTGTAGGTGTCGGTCATGCGAAACGAGGAAAGGGTTGATGGGTGGTCAGTCCTGGCTTTGCACCCACCCGCTTGATTTCGTTGGAGTATACCAAAGCGGACAGCGCCGGCCATCGTGCAGGGCACCGGATTCCGCCATCCATGCACGAACCGACTACGCTTCCGCACATACCTCCGGTCGTAACGCGAGGGTTCCTTACGTGATGGCTTGCAGTCCTTTTCTGGCGACCAGGGTCAGCAGTTTCAGGGAAGCGCCCTGCGGGTGTTTCTCGCCACGTTCCCATTGGCTGACCAGGCCGATGGAGACATTCAGATGGCGGGCAAAAACCGCCAGGGTGGCGTGCTCGCGCAAGCGCAGTGCGCGGATTTCCTCAGGCAGCAACGGTTTGATCGGTGTCAGGCATCTGTTATCGAATTCGCGCAAGGCGCGTTTGTCCATGATGCCGGCCTCATGCAGGCCCTCCGCCGTTTCGTGGATCGAGGCCATCAATGGGCTACGATAGTCTTTCTTCATCGCAGGTCACCTCCGTCAAGGTCTTGTTGGCCAACGCCTGGCTGAGCGCGGCATCGTCATAAGCCAGTAGGATCGCCGCCAATCGGCGCAGAGCCGCCAGTTCGTCTTCGTCGATGTTGTCCCTATCATTCTTGGCAAAGCCATGGACGAAGAAGGCGCGTGATCCGGCGCGAAATAGGATCAATGTCCGGAATCCGCCCGATTTACCACCGCCGCTACGGGCAACCCGTTGCTTGATGACGCCGCCGCCCAAATCGGCGGCCAACAAGCCCCGCTCTGCATCGTGCACCGCCTGGCACAGGCTTTTGTCGCTCAGCGCCACTTTCCGGGCAAAGCGGTCAAATGGCTTGTTCTTGAATATCCGCACGTTTTTCTTCGTCATGCCATCCACAAGGCTTAATCTTTATCACTGGGCGCTATAAAGCGCAACCTGATTGAACAGCGAAAAGGCCTGATCTGGCGGGCTGACAGCCCCGAAGCGCCGGTACCAGGCGGCCGCCTGCTCATCATGCCTCAACTGCACGGATTTGGATTCCGTTGGCTGAGCAGAGACGAAGCCCATGGAATCCGGGCCGGTGGTCAGTTCGCTTCGACTCCGCTCAGCGAACGGCTCACTTGATAGCCGTGACGCCGAGTGTGAGAACAAGAAGACGGCCGGGATTCCATGGCCGCGTACCCGCGCCACGCTGCCTGTCGATGGGGTCGATGAACGGTAAGTTTTGATCGTGCCCGCAGCTCCGGTAGGAGCGGGCTTCAGCCCGCGACCGGAGGCGACCTCAGTCGCGGCCTGAAGACCGCTCCTACGTCGTTGTCGGCAAGGTAGCCGGATGGCGCGCAGCGGAATCCGGGACGGCCAGGGCCGGAAATGCCGCCTGCCACGTTGCTTCAGGTCGGTGCTCACCTCCAACCCGGGATTCCATGGCCGTGTACCCGCGCCGCGCTGTATGTTGGCGGGGTCGATGTACGACAAGCTAGAAAAACCAGGTCAGTTCAATCGATCTCTATCAATCTCACCCACGTTTGCGTGGAACGCCGTCAGCAAAAAGATGAGTCCGACGATTTTTCGAGAGAGTGGCTTCCGGTTTTATTTTTTCTCGCGTGAAAAACCGAGAATCCATGTCCATGTTCAGGGCCAGAATGGAGAGGCGAAATTTTGGCTTGAACCCAAGTGAACTTGCCCAGCACGTCGGCCTTTCCCGGCGAGAACTTAACGAAGCATTTCAGCTTGTTCAGGAACACGAAAATGAAATCCGCGGCGCTTGGTTCAAGCACTTCCCCCGTTGAAGTCACCCATATTTCCCGACATGGCTTCTGGCTATTGCTGGACGATGAAGAGCTTTTTCTCGCATTCTCCGACTTTCCATGGTTCAAGAATGCCGCGGTCGGGAAGATCATCAACGTCGAACTTCCCTCATCCAACCACTTGTATTGGCCCGAGCTGGATGTGGATTTGGCCGTGGAGTCCATTCGTCATCCCGAGAGATTTCCGCTGGTAAGCCAAGTCGATGCCTGATCGCACCCGTGGCTCCGGTAGGAGCGGGCTTCAGCCCGCGACCGGAGGCCGCCTCGGTCGCGGCCTGAAGCCCGCTCCTACGTCGTGGGCGGCAAGGTAGCCGGATGGAGCGGTGCGGAACCCGGGACGGGCGGATGGGGTGGCCTGTCCGATGGCCGGGCGGGTGTGCCGGGCGCGTCTCGCGGACGGGCATCTTGACAGGCTTTGGCGAATCTGGGTAATGTCGCTCTTTCTGCCCCCGGAGAGTCATCATGTCGCCCTCGCATCGTCCCCCACACACCGCCCCGCTCACCCTCGCGCTGGCCGCGGCCCTGCTCGTTCCGGTTGGCGCCACCGCCGCCGGGAAGCTGGCCTTCGCGCCCGCGTC